>ERZ1031176.220-NODE-220-length-10400-cov-6.159691_pt1 | contig 10400 bp, 9 predicted proteins | sample MGYA00518586_ERZ1031176 | MGnify/ENA primary metagenome ERZ1031176 (study PRJEB33718, sample SAMN03159775) | human skin metagenome | collected 2014-05-20 | study: EMG produced TPA metagenomics assembly of the PRJNA266117 data set (Human skin bacterial metagenome... | reverse complement strand
GCGCGAAGACACGAACTGCGAGAATCTGCCCGAGACCCACGAGTTCATCAAACGTGTCCGCACGATCTTCGACGAGGAATACCCCGGCCGTTTCCTACTTGCCGAGGCCAACCAGATGCCCGATGAGGTCGTCGAATACTTCGGTGACAGTGACGAATGCCAGATGGCCTTCCACTTCCCCGTCATGCCGCGCATCTTCATGGGCATTAGCCAGGAGACCGCACAGCCCATCATCGACATCCTGCGCGAAACCCCCGATATCCCGGAGACCGCACAGTGGGGCATCTTCCTGCGCAACCATGACGAGCTGACGCTCGAAATGGTTACCGAGGAAGAGCGTGACTTCATGTACAGCACGTTCGCTACCGATCCGCGCATGCGCGCCAATGTGGGCATCCGCCGCCGGCTCGCACCACTGCTGGGCGGCCACCGCGATCGCCTTGAGCTGGCTCACGCGCTCCTGCTGTCCCTGCCGGGCTCACCATTCCTTTATTACGGCGATGAAATCGGCATGGGCGACAATATTTGGTTGCCCGACCGCGATGGCGTGCGCACTCCCATGCAGTGGAATGCTGACCGCAATGGTGGCTTCTCCCAGGCCGACCCGGAGCGCCTCTACCTTCCTGCCATCCGCAATGACACGTATGGCTACCAGGCACTCAACGTGGAATCGCAGATGGAACGTGAGAATTCCCTGCTGCACTGGGTCCGCGAGCGTGTGCACATCCGCAAGCAATACAAGGCATTTGGCCGCGGCGACTACCAAGAGGTCGACCACAGCAACCCGCAGGTTCTCGCATTCATCCGCGAATACGACGGTGAGCGCATCCTGTGTGTCAACAACATGAGCTCCCGCCCGCAGCCGGTGGAGATGAACCTGGCGCACCTCGCCGGAGTTATTCCGCGCGAGCTGTCCGGCAATATCGACTTCCCGGCAATCGGCGAGCTGCCCTGGCTGGTCACCCTGGCGCCGCACGGTCACTTCTGGTTCGACATTTCCTAGAGAAACCGAGGCTGAGCATGGACTTGAAAAACACCCGCTTTTTCGGATCGAAATCTAAAACGATCACCAGCCAACAGGTCGTCGCAGAGGTTCCTGCCAATGATTCTTTGTGGCAGATCCTCGAGGTCAACCACGGCGAAGTGGACCACTATCAAGTCCTCAGCTCTGGCGCTAGACCAGGCGACGACGTAGACGTACTGGACACTGCTGACGGTGCCCAGACCTACCTTGAGCACCTCACCGAATTCGGCAAGGTCACCGGAGACCTGTCGGGAACTCGCGCCGTGCCACTCGGCGCGGATCAATCCAATACTTCGCTCGTTGTGGATGACGCCTGGATTTTGAAGGTCTTCCGCAAACTCGAAGAGGGTCTCAACCCTGATGTGGAGTTGCTCAGCCAGATCGCTAACTGCCCCCACGTCGCTGGTGTGCGGGGTTATCTCACCCGCAACGGCTGCACCTTGGCAATGATGCAGGAATTCATCTCCGGTGGGCGCGATGGTTTTAAGCTCGCGCTTGATCCGGGCTTGGACAATGAAGGCGATCTCGGTGCTGCGATCCGGGTCGTGCATGAGGATCTGGCTGCAGCATTCGGCACCACTGAAGTACCGGGTTCACATATCCGGGACTCTCTGAATGCGCACCTGGACGAGATCCTGACGCAAACTGATGCCCTCAACGAATTCGAGGGCAACCTGCGCGAGATCTACTCGCGCATTCCGGATGCACCCGTTGCGATCCAAAGGATCCACGGTGACCTGCACCTAGGCCAAACACTCTTGGCTAACAAGTGGTACCTGATCGATTTCGAGGGCGAGCCCGCCCGCCCGCTGGAACAGCGTCGCCTGCCCGATCATCCTTTGCGCGATGTCGCCGGCATGGTGCGTTCTTTCGGCTATGCACATGCGATGGGTGGCCAGGCGGACGTGGACAAGCTGCTTGCTGGATATGGCGTTGAACCTGATCCAATATTGGATGCGTATATCGCGGACAAGGCTGCCTACGAGGTGGTCTATGAGGCGAATAACCGTCCCGATTGGGTTGAGATCCCACTGAGCGCGATCCGCGAACTGGTCTAATCGGCCTCCCCATGGGGTGTGCGGAATCCCCCTTCCCAAAAATTTTCACTTAATGGGATTACGTTCCGCACAGTGAGATGCTAGGGTTTCACCTACCATTTGTTCATTTTCCTAGGGAGGCCCCATGTCTACCGCTACCTCAAGCGGCAAGAAGTCTCAGACAGGCGCAATCGTCATTACTGCGCTTGCATTGTTCTCGATGTTCTTCGGTGCCGGCAACCTCATCTTCCCGCCCATGCTCGCTGTGGGCGCGGGTGACAACTTCTGGCCAGCAATCCTCGGCTTCCTCACCACGGGCGCCCTGCTGCCCGTGCTGGCCGTCGTCGCAATTGCCCTGTCCGGCTCCAATGTCCGCGACCTCGCGCAGCGCGCAGGCACCCTGTTCGGCATTGTCTTCCCAGTTCTCGCGTACCTGTCCATCGGTGCGTTCTACGCGCTGCCGCGTACCGGCGCCGTCTCCTTCGAGGTCGCCGTTACTCCACTGTTCGGCTGGGACAGCACGCTGACCGCCGCGATCTTCAACATCGTCTTCTTCGGCATCGCACTGGCATTTTCCTGGAACCCGTCCCGCATCACGGACACCCTGGGCAAATTCCTCACCCCGGCGCTGGTCGTCCTGCTGGTCATCATGATCGGCATGGCTATTTTCACCATGACCAACCAGCACTACACCCCGAATGAGACCTTCGCCTCCAACCCGTACCCGGCAGGTGTTCTCGAGGGTTACCTGACCATGGACTCGATTGCTGCGCTGGCATTCTCCATCGTGGTCATTTCCTCCCTGCACGCAAAGGGCTTTACTGAAGGCAAGCCGCTGGTTCGCAGCACCATCCTCGCCGGTCTTGGCGCAAGTATCCTGCTGGCACTGATCTACCTGGGCCTCGGTCTGATCGGCCGCTCGATGCCGGATGCACTGCAGTACGAGTCCGGTGCTCCGCTGCTCGCTGATGCTGCCCTGCAGCTGATGGGTCGCCCGGGCCAGACCGTCTTCGCACTCATCGTGGTTCTTGCTTGCTTGACCACCGCTATCGGCCTGATCACCTCTACCGCTGAGTACTTCTCTCAGCAATTCGCTGGATCCTACCGCACCTGGGCCGTCATCTTCGCCGTTGCTTCGGCTGTCATGGCTACGCAGGGCCTCGACTTTGTCATCTCGATCGCTGGCCCGGTCGTCGGCTTCCTCTACCCGCCGGCAATCGCCCTGATCTTCGTCACCCTGCTCGAGCCGCTGTTCCGCTCCCGCACCCGCCTGCGCTGGGGCTTCTTCCTGCCGATCTGGGTCGCTGTTGTCTGGTCCCTGATCTCCACCTTCATCTCCCTCGGCTGGGCTGCAGATGCCCTGTCCCCGATCGTCGACTGGTCGCCGATGCAGGCTAGTGATCTGGGCTGGCTGCTGCCGACCGCCGTGGCATTCGTCATCGGCCTGATCATCGACTTCATCAAGCCGCACGCTCCGCTGGAGATCGGCACGCAGCGCACCGTTGAGGGCGAAACACTCGCAGAAGCTGAAGCCCACAACGCTTAAGGTGGAATGACGCGGCCTTCCAAAACGTTGCATCAGGGTGAAAGCACTCACCCTGATTAGGAAGGACCACCATGACCCCGCTTTCTCTGCTGGATTTCTGCACCGTCCGAAGCGAGGAGTCCATCGGCCAGTCGATGGCCCGCTCCGTGGAATTAGCTCAAACCGCAGAGAAGCTGGGGTACGACCGCGTCTGGTACTCCGAGCACCACAACATGCCGACGATCGCTTCGTCATCGCCGGCTGTGCTCATCGCTCATATCGCCGCCAAGACCGAGAAGATTCGCCTCGGTGCTGGCGGCGTTATGCTGCCCAACCACTCCCCGTACGTCATCGCGGAACAGTACGGTACGCTCGCTGAGCTGTATCCGGACCGCATCGATCTGGGGCTAGGCCGCGCACCGGGAACAGACCAAAACACGCTTGGCCGGGCGCTGCGCCGAGATCCGCGTGCTGCCGAAAATTTCCCCAGTGATGTGCTGGAATTGCAGGCTTATCTTTCGGATAATTCCCCAATCCCGGGTGTGACTGCAGTGCCGGGGGCAGGAACTAATGTTCCGCTCTACATTCTCGGCTCCTCCATGTTTGGAGCGACGCTGGCAGCGAAATTGGGACTTCCCTATTCCTTCGCCTCTCACTTCGCGCCGACCCACCTCCAAGAGGCGACGACGTATTACCGGGAGAATTTCCAGCCCTCGGCCGTCTGCCCTGAGCCGTACGTCATCGCAGCGGTCAACGTGACTGCAGCAGATGATGCAAATGATGCTGCACGCCAGACCGAGCTGGTGCGACGCCAGCGGGTCAAGGCTTTCCTGGGCCGGCAGGGGCGCACGATCAGCGAGGACCAGCTGGACGCAATCATGAACTCCCCTCAGGGCCAGCAGATCGTGGGCATGCTCCGCTACACCGCGCAAGGTACTGGCGAACAGGTTGTTGAATACCTCGAAGGCTTCGCTGAGCACGCCAAGGCAGATGAGCTGATGATTTCTTTCCAGGCCCCGACCCATGAGGAGTCACTGCGTTCGATGGAGATCCTCGCGAAATCCATTTAAAACATTACGTGGAAATTGATGAATAAATTTGCACGTATCCTGCACGGATAATTCGGCAATTACATTTAATCTCGGTTAATATTTTAAAGTATTTTTATCTGACCGAGGTGAATGACCATTCCACGCCCACGACCGTCGCAGCAGTACGAGGAAATCGCCGAATACCTGCGCGCGCTGATTGAAAGCGGAAAACTCCAGCCAGGCGCCCCTTTGCCGAGCGAAGCAGAACTGTGCAAAACATTCGACACGTCCCGTGGTCCCGTACGACAAGCGGTCGCAACACTACGCAACGACGGATTAATCTCCTCAGGTCGTGGGCGTCGCTCACTCGTCCTCGAAGCACCGAAAACGAATTCTTTCGATGCGCTGATTTCAGCAACATCCCTCATCAACGAGGCCCACTTCATTGCGGGTGGAGAGATTCTTCGGGTCGCGCGCGAACAAGCATCGCCGTCCATCGCTGAAGCGCTGAACCTCGCCCCCAACGATCCGATCGTGGAGATTGTCCGGCTCCGCACCGCGAACAAAGTCCCAGTGCTGATTGAAAGGCTCGTCTTTCCATTCAATATCGGCAAAGACTTCCTCGACCTCACGCCCGATAGCGAGTCCATCCATAAACAATTGCTGGAAGATGGGGTCACGATCGATAGTGCCGTGCGCTCCGCAATCATTTGCAAAGCCACGGCTGAGCAGGCAGAACTGCTCGAAATTGCCGAGGGCGATCCGGTGTGGAAACTCGACATGCGCGCATCCACCTTCCAAGGCGAACACGTTGAATACGCCGAGAACGTCTACCGCGCCGATATGGTCAAGGTCGAAGTTAGCAGCGTACGTGGCGCTTCCATCCCTTTGAGGTTTGAGATCACCGGAGCGCAAGAATAATCTTTTCCCCATGAGAGCACTCGGTGCCGTGGTGGCGGTACTTTCCGTCGGATTCCTGTCCGCATGCTCCGCTGGCAGCACCGCATCAAACGTGGGCCGTATCGAGCCCGACAGCGTCGTCGTGGGCACCACCTCAGCCCCAGCATCGCTCGATTTCACCACCACCGGCGGCGCCGCGATCCCGCAGGCGCTCATGCACAACGTGTACGAAACGCTCGTGCTTATCGACGACACAGGCCAGCCTCAACCCCTTCTTGCCGAGAGCTGGGATATCAGCGATGACCGCACTGAATACACCTTTCATCTGAAGGACGATGTGTGGTTCTCCAATGGCGAGAAGTTCAGTGCTGAGACCGCTGCTTTTTCCATCAATTACGTCCGTGAGAAATGGACGAATGGTCTGGCCAAGCAAATGGCGCCGGTCAAAAACGTGGAAGTCCTGGATCCCTTGACGTTGAAGGTGCAGTTGACGGCGCCGTCGAATAGCTGGCTGTGGTCGATGGGCACACTGACGGGCGCGATGATGGCACCCGGCGGTGTGGATCAGCTCGCTACTCATCCAGTAGGTACCGGCCCGTACGTGGTGGACCAATTCGCACTCGGTGAATCCATTTCCTTCAACGCGCGTGATGACTACTGGGGCACGCCCGCCCAGCAAGATGCCGCGATCCGGTACTTCGCTGATGCCGTGTCCTCGGTGAATGCTTTGCGCGTCGGCGATGTGGATGTGCTGTGGGGCCTGCAAGCACCGGAAATGCTGCAGAATCTCCCAGAGAAATTCGGTGTGGAAGTAGGCACCACCAATGGCGAGGTGCTGCTGAGCATGAATAACAACGCCGCCCCCTTCGACGACCCGGATGTGCGACGTGCTGTGGCCTATGCGATTGACCGGCACGCGCTGAACAACGTGGTGTGGTCCGGCTTGGCCACCGACACTGGCGGAGCCCCCACCGCACCGAGCGATCCGTGGTTCAACGAGAAAGACTATTTCCCCCACGACCCCAAAAAGGCACGCGAGCTTTTGAACGGCCGTTCGCCGGAGGTTGAGATCACCGTCCCCTCACTGCCATACACGCAAGATGCCGCGGAGCTGATCTATTCGCAGTTGAAGGAAGTCGGCTTCAACGTGAAACTCAAAACCGTCGAATTTCCAGCGGTGTGGCTCAACCAGGTGCTCCAGCAGGCGGACTACCAGTCCTCACTTGTCGCCCACGTAGAGCCGCGCGATATGCCGCAGCTTTTCTCCCCGGACTATTACCTCGGGTTCAATAACCCAGCGGTGGGTAAAGATTTCGCACGTGCCGATGCCGGGACCGTCGCGGAGCAAACGGAATACATGAATGCCGCAGTGGACAAAATCATGGCAGATGCCGGTGCTCTGACACTGGCTAACCTGCCGAATATCGTGGTCACGGCCCCGGGCGTGACTGGAGTGGATCCGAATGTAGTCACTGACGGACTCCCCCTGGCGGAGGTGACCAAGCAATGAAGGCTCTCGGACGTTTCGTGGCCATGCTGCTCGCCGCGAGCGTGATCATCTTCCTGCTGCTTCGTGCAGTGCCCGGCGACCCGGCACGAATTGCGCTGGGTGTGACCGCGACTGATGAGGACGTGGCTAAGCTCGCCCACCAACTGGGCACCGATAAGCCGCTCGTGCAGCAGTACCTCGACTGGGTCGGCGGAATGCTCACGGGCAATTTCGGAACTTCACTGACCAGTAAGCAGGACATCACTCCCCTGGTGATTGACCGCATGCAGGTCTCATTGATCCTGACGGTCAGTGCCATGGTGCTGTCCATGGTGATCGCGGTGCCTTTGGGTACGTACCTCGTGCGCCGTCGCGGAAAACTGGATACGGCGATCGTGTCCGCATTGACGCAGGTCGGCATCGCGGTGCCGAGCTTCCTGGTGGGCATTTTGACGGTCGCGGTCTTCTCCGTGTGGCTCGGCTGGTTGCCTGCGAATGGTTGGGTGCCGCCGAATGCTGGCTTCCGTGACTTCCTCGCCCACCTGGTACTGCCGGTCGTGGCATTGAGTTTGGTGCAGGCAGCCATTCTCACGCGCTATGTGCGCAGTGCGGTCAACGAGGAGCTGGATAAGGATTATGTGCGCACGGCCCGCGCGGTCGGCCTCTCCACGCGCCAGGCGCTCTACCGCCACGCGCTGCGCAATGCATTCCTCCCTGTGCTTACCGTCACCGGTCTGCAATTGACCACACTCATCGTTGGTGCCGTCGTCATCGAGCGGGTGTTCACGCTGCCGGGCCTGGGCAGCATGCTTCTCGACGCAGTAGCCACCCGCGACCTCACCACCGTGCAGACCCTGATGATGCTGCTCGTTGTTTTCACCTTGGCTGTCACATTGGTGGTGGATCTGCTGTACCGCTTCATTGATCCGCGTCTGAGGAGGCAGGCATGAGAAAAATCATCGGCCTGATTCTCGTCGGCCTCGCAGTGCTCGCTGCTGTGCTCGCTTTGGTGTGGACTCCGTTTGATCCCGTCCACGCGGTGCCAGCCGAGCGACTTCAAGGTTCGAGCCTGACACACTTGATGGGTACTGACCAATACGGTCGCGATGTGTTGAGTCGGGTGATGGATGGAGCCCGCACCACGCTCACCGTTGCACTGGCATCAGTGGCTCTTTCCGCTCTGATCGGTGTGCCCCTTGGCATTTGGGCTGGCATGCGACGTGGTTGGGTTGAACAGCTGATCATGCGGGCTAATGACCTCGTGCTGGCTTTCCCCGCGCTGCTTTTGGCCATTGTGTTCACTGCAGTTTTCGGTGGCTCGATGTGGATCGTGGTTCTGGCCATCGGCATCGCTGGCATTCCGGGCTTCGCGCGTGTGTCCCGCGTGGGCACTTTGCAGGTGATGGCGCAGGACTATGTGCTTTCCGCACGGATTTCCAAGGTGCCTGGAGTTTTGATCGCGTGGCGTCACGTTCTGCCGAATATCACCTCGACGTTGGCGGTGCAGGTCTCTGTCGCTCTCGCCTTGGCCATCTTGGCGGAGGCAGGCTTGTCCTTCCTTGGCCTAGGCACACCAGCACCGTATGCGTCCTGGGGTCGAATGCTGCAGGCTTCGCAGGCCTACCTTGCTACTGCCCCGCACCTGGCATTGTGGCCGGGCTTGGCCATCGCCGGGACAGTCCTGGGCTTCAATTTGCTCGGCGATGCCGTCGCGGACAGGAGGTCTTCCAAATGACACTCGTGCACATTGATGGCCTGACCATCGACGGAATCTTGGACCAGATCAGCCTGGATATCCAGCCCGGTGAACGAGTAGGGCTGATCGGTGAATCCGGATCCGGGAAATCGATGACGGCGCTGACCATCATGGGGCTTCTCGACGACCGCCTCACCCCCCACGGCACTGTCACCCTCTCCGGCGTGGACATGCTCAACTCTTCACCACGCGTGAAGCGCAAACTACGTGGCTCGACGGCTGCGATGATCTTTCAGGAGCCGATGACTGCGCTCGACCCGCTAATGACAGTGGAACGCCAAGTCGCCGAAGCATGCTCGCTAACCAAAGCCCGCGAACTGCTCAAAGAGGTCGGCGTGGAGCGCACGTCGGCTTACCCGCACGAGCTTTCCGGTGGGCAGCGCCAGCGCGTGCTCATCGCACTGGCACTCGCGGGCGACCCAGACCTGTTGATCTGCGATGAGCCGACAACCGCGCTCGATGTTGAGGTGCAGCAGCAAATTCTCAACCTGCTCGATTCACTGGTGACCGAGCGTGGAATGGCCTTGCTGTTCATCACCCACGACCTTGGTGTGATCCGGAAGATGACCGATCGCATCATCGTTCTCAAAGACGGCCAGATCGTGGACCCAGACGCTGACCTCGATGCCCCGCAGGTGGACTACACCGCACAGCTCATCGCAGCATCGCGCCCCGGCGCGCCAGCGGTACCCCGTGAGCTTGGCGAACCCATCATCGAATTGCGCGATGTCTCATGGCAGCGCGGCGATACATTGGCGCTGGACAACGTGAATCTGTCCGTGCGACGCGGTGAGAGGATCGGCATCGTTGGCGGCTCAGGGTCGGGCAAAACATCGCTACTGCGGGTCATTTCCGGGCTGAACCAGCCAGATTCCGGCACGGTCAGCGTCGACGGCGGTTTGCAAATGGTCTTCCAGGATCCGTATTCATCGCTCAATCCACGGCGCACGGTGCGCGATTCCATCAAGGAAGCAGGCGCCACCACCTCCCGCGCGAACGAGGTGCTTGCCCAAGTCGGGCTCGAGGGTGTTGGCGACAGGCTCCCCCACCAATTCTCCGGCGGTCAGCGCCAACGCATTTCCATCGCGCGCGCAGCTGCCCCGCACCCGGAGATCCTCATCGCCGACGAACCAGTCTCCGCGCTCGACGTCTCCGTGCGCGCGCAAGTGCTCGAGCTTATCGACGACCTTGTCACCCACGACAACCTCACCCTCATCTTCGTCTCCCACGACCTTTCCGTCGTGCGCCAGGTGTGCCCGACGATCGCAGTGCTCTACCGTGGCCAGATCGTCGAGACGGGCCCCACCGAGGAGGTTTGGGCGAATCCGCAGCACGAGTACACGAAGAAATTGCTTGCTGCGATTCCGTAGGGTGAAGACATGGCATCACCAAGCATCGTCGTGGTCGGCTCCATCAACGCTGACCTGACCGTCAACCTCGAGCGACACCCCCTGCCGGGCGAAACACTGCTGGGCACCGGCGGTGGCATCACCCCAGGCGGCAAGGGCGCGAACCAAGCAGTCGCCGCAGCACGCTTGGGCAGTTCCGTCGCACTCGTGGGAGCAACAGGCAACGACGCACACGCGGAAGCCTGTCTCTTATACACATCTCCGAGCCCACGAGACTCCTGAGCATCTC
>ERZ1031176.219-NODE-219-length-10416-cov-15.085320_pt1 | contig 10416 bp, 8 predicted proteins | sample MGYA00518586_ERZ1031176 | MGnify/ENA primary metagenome ERZ1031176 (study PRJEB33718, sample SAMN03159775) | human skin metagenome | collected 2014-05-20 | study: EMG produced TPA metagenomics assembly of the PRJNA266117 data set (Human skin bacterial metagenome... | reverse complement strand
AATTTATTCATTTAGATAATACGTCTATGGTTTTAAAATACTATCCTTTTGAGGTATATTTATAAAACTATGTATATGCTTCCTATTTATAAAGGCTAATTTTTTAATATTCCTTATAATCTTTATTAAGTTGACGAATCAAGCGTTTGAATTCTGCTTCAGATTTAAATTCAAATGTGATTTTTCCGACATTTTTAGATGTCGAAATATCTACTTTCGCACCATATTGCTTTTTTAAAAATCTTTCCTGCTGTTGAATCATTTTAGGTTTACTTCCCTTAGTCTCTTTGTCGACTTTCCTTGAGATGTCTTTACTGACTAAACCATTGACGTACTCCTCTAAATACCTTACACTCCACGACTCCTGAGCGGCTTGTTTTGCCGTCTTTTTTATTTTACTGGCGTCTTTCAAAGTTAATAACGTACGCCCATGAGCACTTGATAACGCTCCTTGTTGAACCATTTGAGCAACATTTTTAGGTAACTGTAATAACCTAAGCATATTGGCAATATAAGGACGTGACTTACCTAATCGTCTCGCAACTTCTTGTTGGGTAATGTTCAAATCTGTCATCATTTTTTTATAACTTTCTGCTTCTTCAATGGCATTTAAATCTTCTCTCTGTAAATTTTCAATAATTGCCAATTCCATCATATCTTCATCAGATAGTTCTTTAATAATAGCTGGCACTTCTGTTAATCCCGCCAACTTAGATGCTCTAAATCGTCGCTCACCCACAACAATATAGTAACCTTGAACAGTTTGACGTAATACAATAGGCTGTAATATACCATGTTGTTGAATTGATGAAGCTAAATCATTGAGTCGTTCTTCTTCAAACGTCTTACGTGGCTGATAAGGATTAGGTCTAATTAATTCTAGTGCAATAAATTGCACACTATCATCATTATTCATTTTCAACCTCTGATCATCTGTATATGCCATCTCTTTTCCACATCTTTCTATCTTAATTTAAGTATCTCTAATGAATAATCAATCCTCATTGATTCATTACTTATTTTAAAAAAGTTCAATCCAATAATACAAGCCTTTCAAATTAATACTAATGGCTTAATATGAAGCTTATTACGTCACATATTTTCAGATGTATTTCTGATAATAAATTAATTGTTAAATCAAAATTTTCAGAAAAATCATTGACAAATAAATTCAAACTATGTAATCTATGTATTAACAATTTAAAAAACATTTTACACACTGTAAAAAGGAAAGTAAAACTTACACTGCTTATACAGAGAGTCTTCACACGCTGAGAGAAGGCATTGAAAGAAAGTTTGAAAATGGCCTTGGAGTGTTGATGCCAATATGAGGTATCAACGGGTTCGCCCGTTATAGCGATACAGTATTAACATTGATGTTAAATGGCGTACTGGAAATTTTATACGTCACAATTTATCGTTAATACTCATTTATTCACATATGGATTAAATGAGTTTTTGTTTTATTTAATGATGTTACGATAAGAAGATTGTGTATCAGCTATTTTCAGTATACTGTTTTAACACTATGGCGTACTGATTGAGGTTACTTTAGTAATAAAGTAGCAAACAAAGGTGGTACCGCGAAGTTTAAGCTTTCGTCCTTTACATCCGAATCATTCGGGTCTAAAGGACGGAAGCTTTTTTATTTTTACTGAATAGGAGGAGCTAGCTATGAAGGATACAGATTTAGCTCAAATTGCTTTAACACAAGATCACACTGGCGCAATTGCCAATCCAATATATTTATCTACTGCATATCAGCATCCTCACCTAGGTGAATCAACAGGCTATGATTATACACGAACGAAAAATCCAACAAGAACAGCCTTTGAAGAAGCTTTTGCACAACTTGAAAAAGGCATTGCTTCATTTGCTACTTCCAGTGGTATGGCAGCGATTCAGTTAATATGTAATATATTCAAACCAGGTGATGAAATTCTCGTTGCATTTGACCTATATGGTGGAACATTTCGGTTATTCGATTTTTACGAGAAACAATATGGTTTGAAGTTTAAATATGTAGATTTTTTAAATTATGAAGAAGTAGAAAAAAACATCACTCCACAAACTAGAGCATTATTTATTGAACCAATCTCAAATCCACAAATGATTGAAATTGATGTAGAACCATATTATATCCTTAGCAAAAAACATCAACTATTAACAATTATCGATAACACTTTTTTAACACCTTATCTTTCGACACCACTCGAAGAAGGTGCAGATATCGTTCTGCATTCAGCAACAAAATATATTGGCGGACATAACGATGTGTTAGCTGGAGTTGTAACTGTTAAGGATGCTCAATTAGCTGAACAATTGAATCAATTCCATAATATGATTGGAGCAACTCTATCACCACTTGATAGTTATCTTTTACAAAGAGGTCTAAAGACATTACATCTTCGCATAGAGCGTTCCCAAGAAAATGCTCAAAAACTTGCACAACGATGTCGCCAGTCAGATTCAATTGATGAAGTTTTATATAGTGGACGAACAGGCATGCTTAGTTTAAGACTGAACCAAGCATATAGCGTAGCTAAATTTTTGGAAAATTTAGATATTTGCATATTTGCAGAAAGCTTAGGTGGTACAGAAACATTTATCACCTTCCCTTATACACAAACACACGTTGATATGCCAGATGAGGAAAAAGATAAGCGTGGCATTGATGAATATCTCATCAGATTGTCCGTAGGTATAGAAGATTATAACGATATAGAAGCTGACATAATTCAAGCATTAGAGAATTCTAAAGTAGGAGTGATTTCATGAGTTTATCTAAAGAAACAGAAGTAATATTCGATGTGCGTAGAGGTAAAGACTACGACTCAGCTAACCCACCACTTTACGATTCATCTACATTCCATCAAAAAGTGTTAGGCGGTGAGACTCAATATGATTATGCACGAAGTGGTAACCCTAACCGAACTTTACTTGAAGAGAAACTTGCACGTTTAGAAGGTGGTAAATATGCATTTGCTTATGCTTCAGGCATTGCTGCAATTTCAGCCGTTTTACTCACATTAAACGCTGGGGATCATGTTATTTTACCTGATGATGTTTACGGAGGCACATTTAGATTAACTGAACAAATACTCAATCGATTCAATATTGAATTTACTACAGTTAACGCTACACATATAGATCATATCACTGAAGCTATTCAATCAAACACAAAACTCATCTATGTAGAGACGCCTTCAAATCCACTTTTCAAAATTACAGATATTCATGCTGTAGCAACGCTAGCAAAGGAACATAAGATACTATTAGCTGTTGATAATACGTTTATGACACCTTTGGGTCAATCACCTTTAGCACTAGGCGCTGACATAGTTATTCATAGTGCAACTAAATTTCTAGGTGGACATAGCGATTTAATTGCAGGTGCAGCAATTACTAATAATAGAGAGGTTGCAAATGCATTGTACTTATTACAGAACGGCACGGGCACAGCCCTTTCTGCATATGATAGTTGGGCACTTGCAAAACATCTTAAAACATTACCAGTTCGTTTTAAACAATCTGTTCATAATGCTGAACGTCTTGTTCAATTTTTGAGTCAAAGAGAGGAGATTTCTGAAGTGTATTACCCAGGAAATAATCCTACACATCTCAAGCAAGCTTCAACTGGAGGTGCAGTGATAGGTTTCCGACTTAAAGATGAATCTAAAGCACAAAAGTTCGTCGATTCTCTTACTTTACCACTTGTATCAGTGAGTCTCGGTGGTGTAGAAACTATCCTATCACATCCCGCAACAATGTCTCATGCAGCAGTGCCAGAAGATGTGAGACGTGAACGCGGCATCACTTTCGGGTTATTCCGTTTAAGTGTAGGTCTTGAGAATCCAGAAGAACTCATCGCAGATTTTAACTACGCTTTAAAGGAGGCTTTCAATGAGTCATTTACTGAACCAATTAAAGAGCAACGTTTTAGTAGCTGATGGCGCTATTGGAACAATATTCTACTCGGAAGGTCTTGATACTTGTCCGGAAGCATACAATCTTACTCATCCAGATAAGGTCGAGCGGATTCATCGTTCTTATATCGAAGCTGGTGCAGACGTCATTCAAACGAATACGTATGGTGCTAACTTTGAAAAATTAAAGTCCTTTGGTCTTGAACATAAAGTTAAAGAAATTCACCAAGCTGCAGTTCAAATTGCTAAACGTGCAGCAAATGAAGACACAATTATACTTGGAACGGTAGGTGGATTCAGAGGCGTCCGGCAAGAGGATATCAGTCTTTCAACAATTCAATATCATACAGAACTTCAAATCGATACATTAATTGATGAAGGTGTAGATGCCCTTCTATTTGAAACTTATTACGATTTAGATGAATTAACTCGCATCGTCACTGCTACACGACAAAAATACGATATTCCAATCATCGCTCAACTCACCGCTTCAAATACGAATTACTTAGTTGATGGCACTGAAATTAATGCGGCATTGAAATACGTAGTTGAATGTGGCGCCAATGTAGTTGGATTAAATTGTCACCATGGCCCACACCATATGCAACGATCATTTTCACATATAGAACTTCCTAAACATGCGTATTTATCGTGTTATCCAAACGCTAGTTTATTAGATATCGAGAATAGTGAATTCAAATATAGTGATAATGCTCAATATTTCGGAGATATAGCTCAAGAATTAATTAATGAAGGAGTCAGATTGATAGGTGGTTGTTGTGGTACAACACCTGAACATATTCGCTATATTAAATCAGCAGTTAAACATTTAAAACCCGTTAAAGATAAAAAGGTAATCCCTATTAATAAAGCTTCATCTCAAAAGCAAACGCGAGTTCTTAAACAAAACCTTACTTCTAAAGTTAAAAATGGCCCAACAGTCATCGTAGAACTTGATACACCTAAACATTTGGATACTGATACATTTTTCGATAATGTAGGAAAATTAGATGAAGCTGGCATAGATGCTGTTACATTGGCGGATAATTCATTAGCTACCGTAAGAGTGAGTAACATCGCAGCGGCAAGTTTAATTAAACAACGCTACGATATTGAGCCTCTTGTACATGTAACATGTCGTGACCGTAATTTAATAGGATTACAGTCTCATCTCCTAGGTTTATCACTCATTGGTGTCAATGAAATACTAGCTATTACCGGAGATCCTTCTAAAGTAGGCCATTTGCCTGGAGCTACAAATGTCTATGACGTGAACTCAAAAGGCCTTACAGAACTTGCACTAAGATTTAACAAAGGTATTAACACTGACGGCGATGCGCTGAAAAAACATACTAACTTTAACATCGCTGGTGCGTTTGATCCTAACGTACGAAAATTAGATGGAGCCATTAAACGACTTGAAAAGAAAGTAGCAAGTGGCATGAGTTATTTCATAACTCAACCCGTTTATAGTAAAGAAAAAATTATTCAAGTATATGAAGAAACAAAACATTTAAATACACCTTTCTTCATAGGTATCATGCCAATCGCAAGTTATAACAACGCACTTTTCTTACATAATGAAGTGCCTGGCATCAAAATGTCAGACGATGTACTTAACCAATTCAAATCTGTTAAAGATGATAAAGAAAAGACTAAAGAATTAAGTTTAAGACTTTCCAAAGAACTCATTGATACAGTACATGAATACTTCAACGGTCTGTACATTATTACACCTTTCCAAAAGGTAGATTATTCATTGGAACTCGCAGCATACTCTAAATCAATCACTGCCAACAAGGAGGCAATATTATGACAACAATTAAAACTTCAAACTTAGGATTCCCAAGATTAGGTAGAAAAAGAGAATGGAAAAAAGCAATCGAAAATTATTGGGCACATAAACTTGACAAAGCAGAATTAGATCAAACACTGACTGATTTACACAAAGAAAATCTTTTACTTCAGAAAAATTATCATCTTGATAGCATTCCAGTTGGGGATTTCTCTTTATATGATCATATTTTAGATACGTCTTTATTGTTCAATATTATCCCTGAACGTTTCCAAGGACGCGAAGTCAATGATGATTTATTATTTGATATTGCTCGTGGTAACAAAGAGCATGTTGCAAGTGCACTTATTAAATGGTTTAACACCAACTATCACTACATTGTACCTGAATGGGACAACGTAGAACCTAAAGTTGAAAAAAATACGTTATTAGAACGTTTTAAATATGCACAATCAATTAATGTAAATGCGCATCCTGTAATTGTTGGTCCTATCACATTTGTAAAATTATCAAAAGGTGGTCATCAATCGTTCGAGGAAAAAGTTGAAACATTACTTCCTTTATATAAAGAAGTTTTACAGTCACTTGTAGATGCAGGTGCTGAGTATATTCAAATTGACGAGCCTATTCTAGTGACTGATGACAGCGAAAGTTATGAAGACATTACTAGAAAAGCATACGACTATTTCGCAAATGAAGGTTTAGGAAAATATCTCGTCATTCAAACTTACTTTGAACGTGTTCACTTAAAATTCTTAAGTTCATTACCAGTGGGCGGTTTAGGATTAGATTTGGTACACGATAACGGCTATAACTTAAAACAAATTGAAGATGGTGATTTCGATCAAAGTAAAGCACTTTATGCAGGAATCATTGATGGCAGAAATGTATGGGCGGCTGATATTGAAGCAAAAAAACAATTAATCGAAACATTACAACAACACACACAACAGTTAGTCATTCAACCTTCATCATCACTTCTACATGTTCCAGTATCACTAGATGATGAAACACTTGATGAATCTATTGCAGAAGGATTAAGTTTTGCTACTGAAAAGTTAGACGAATTAGATGCATTGCGTCGCTTATTCAATGATAATGACCTGTCAAAATATGAACATTACAAAGCACGTTATGAACGCTTCCAAAGCCAATCATTTAAAAATCTTGAATACGATTTTGAAAGTGTACCGACACATCGTAAATCACCATTTGCTAAACGCAAGCAATTACAAAACCAACGTCTAAATTTACCAGATTTACCTACGACTACGATTGGTTCGTTCCCTCAAACTCGTGAAGTCCGTAAATTTAGAGCAGATTGGAAAAATAATCGCATTACAGATGCTGAGTATCAAGAATTTTTACAAAATGAAATCGCTCGTTGGATTAAAATCCAAGAAGATATTGGTTTAGACGTACTTGTACACGGTGAGTTTGAGCGTAACGACATGGTTGAATTTTTTGGGGAAAAACTTCAAGGTTTCCTAGTAACAAAATTCGGTTGGGTACAGTCTTACGGTTCTCGTGCAGTTAAACCACCAGTTATATATGGAGATGTGAAGTGGACTGCCCCACTTACTGTAAAAGAAACAGTATACGCGCAAAGCTTAACTGACAAACCAGTAAAAGGTATGCTTACAGGTCCAGTTACTATTTTAAACTGGTCATTTGAACGCGTAGACGTACCTAGAAAGGTTGTTCAAGATCAAATTGCCTTAGCCATTGATGAAGAAGTGTTAGCTTTAGAAGAAGCAGGTATCAAAGTCATTCAAGTTGACGAACCAGCGTTGCGTGAAGGCTTACCTCTACGCTCTGAATATCACGAACAATATTTAGAAGATGCTGTACATTCATTTAAATTAGCGACATCATCTGTGCATGATGAAACACAAATTCATACACATATGTGCTATTCTCAATTTGGACAAATCATTCATGCTATCCATGATTTAGATGCAGATGTTATTTCTATTGAAACTTCTCGTAGTCACGGAGACTTAATTCAAGATTTCGAAGATATTAATTATGATTTAGGAATTGGATTAGGTGTTTACGATATTCACAGTCCACGTATTCCAACCGAAGAAGAGATTACTACTGCAATTAATCGTTCATTACAACAAATTGATCGTTCTCTATTCTGGGTTAACCCAGACTGTGGTCTAAAAACACGTAAAGAAAATGAAGTGAAAGATGCATTAACAGTGTTAGTCAATGCAGTTAAAAAGAAACGTCAAGAATCTGAATCAACAACAGCATAATACGAGCTAGAGGTGAGGCAAATGTCACAGTATCCACTTTGGAATCAATTAAATACTTTAAAAGAGGCTCAGTGGGTCGATTTAACACATACTTTCGACCCAAATATCCCTCGTTTTAGCGAATTTGAAAAAGGTGAAGTCTCAACGCTATTCAATGTTAAAGATCATGGGTTTTATGTACAACGTTGGAGTATCGTAACTCAATATGGAACACACATTGATGCTCCAATCCATTTCGTTGAAAATAGAAGATATTTAGAAGAATTAGATTTAAAAGAACTTGTTTTACCATTAATTGTTTTAGATTATTCTAAAGAAGCTGCACAAAATTCAGATTTTATCGTATCACGTAAACATTTAGAAGATTGGGAACAACAACACGGTCGCATTGAAGCAGGTACTTTTGTCGCATTACGTACTGATTGGTCAAAAAGTTGGCCAGATATAGAAAAATTTGAAAATAAAGATGTAGATGGCCATCAACATCTTCCAGGTTGGGGCCTTGATGCATTAAAATTTCTCATTGAAGAACGTGGTGTTAAATCCATAGGTCACGAAACATTTGATACTGATGCCTCAATTGATACAGCTAAAAATGGTGATATTGTTGGCGAAAGATATATCTTAGGTCAAGACACATTCCAAGTCGAATTACTTACCAATTTAGATCAATTACCTACCAGAGGTGCAATTATCTATGCAATCAGCCCAAAACCAAAAGATGCACCAGGCTTTCCAGTTCGTGCATTCGCAATAAAACCTTAATTGATGTCTTTCATCTAGCGTTCTCAACCACGTGGTGGTTCAAGTGGTGCACAACCGCTATGATATTATTCCATCAATGTTCATCATCATAATATTTGAATAGCAATGAACTCTTTCTAACTAAGTAAAAAGCTATAAACGAAGTTTTTAAAACGACTTCGTTTATAGCTTTTTTAATACACACTTTTATGATATAAAAACCGTGCTCCACTAAATGTTAAACTTCATATTTAGATACAACCGTAGCGATACCTTGACCGCCACCGATACATAAAGATGCCACACCTGTTGGCTTAGCATCACTTAATTGATGTAATAATGAAACTAAAGTACGCGCACCCGAAGCCCCTATCGGATGTCCTAGTGCAATCGCACCACCATTAACATTGACTTTATCTTGCGGTAATTGCAACTCACGGTTTACAGCAATTGATTGCGCTGCAAAAGCTTCGTTTAATTCAAAAATATCAACATCATTTATCACTTTATTAGAACGTTTTAAAGCTTTATGTATCGCTTCAACTGGACCAATACCCATAATTGAAGGCGCCACACCACTCGCACCAAAACTATCTAATACAGCTATAGGTTGTAAGCCCAATGCTTTCGCTTTGTCCTCCGTCATAACGAGCATAGCAGCAGCACCGTCATTGATACCGGATGCATTACCAGCAGTTACTGATCCATCTTTTTTAAATGCTGGACGGAGTTGTGCTAACTTATCAATTGTCGTTTGAGGTCTAATGCCTTCATCTTGAGAAATAATTAGGGGGTCGCCTTTACGTTGTGGTACCTCTACAGGTACAATTTCAGCATCAAATACACCAGCTTGTTGTGCACGTGATGCTTTTTGTTGAGAATCGAATGCAAATTGATCTTGTTCTTTACGACTAATCTGATACTGTTCAACTAGATTTTCGGCTGTGATACCCATATGGTAATCATTAAACTTATCAGTTAAACCATCAGCTATCATACTATCTTCTAAAGTTTGATTTCCCATTTTAAAACCGAAACGACTATTTTTAAGAAGCATTGGAGATTGAGACATACTTTCCATGCCTCCAGCGATAACAATCTCATTATCTCCCGCTACAATAGATTGATAGGCAAGTTGAATCGCTTTTAATCCAGAACCGCAAACTTTATTTACAGTAAAAGAAGGTACCGCTTCTGGCACACCACCATGAATCGCAGCAATACGAGCAGGATTTTGTCCTTGACCTGCCTGTAATACGTTTCCTAGAATAACTTCATTGATTTCATTAGGATCTATTTGACTATGTTCTAAAATTTGACGAATAACTGTTGCACCTAGTTCATAGGCAGGTATATCCTTAAATGCACCACCAAACACGCCTATAGGTGTTCGATATGCTTCAGCTAATACTATGCGTGACATGTCATATTCATCTCCTTAATATAACTTATACTTTTCTAAAAAATGAGGGAAGAAGCAAACCTTCTTTTCTTATTGTCATTATATTTGGATATTCAAATCTATTATTTAAGAGTTTATCTCTTACCTTCATTGTATTTAAATGAGTATTACATACTTTAATTGCAGTAAACACATTCCACATTATATTACCAAATTTACATAGAAAAATTCCATTATGATCTATCACTGTCTCTTATACACATCTGACGCTGCCGACGAGCGATC
>ERZ1031176.218-NODE-218-length-10417-cov-6.092936_pt1 | contig 10417 bp, 9 predicted proteins | sample MGYA00518586_ERZ1031176 | MGnify/ENA primary metagenome ERZ1031176 (study PRJEB33718, sample SAMN03159775) | human skin metagenome | collected 2014-05-20 | study: EMG produced TPA metagenomics assembly of the PRJNA266117 data set (Human skin bacterial metagenome... | reverse complement strand
CAGGATTCGGCACTCTCGCTGCAGATATTTACCGTGTGCCCGGCTCGTACCCCCTGCGCGATGGCCTAGATGGCCAACAAGCAATCGAACGCACCATACGCGTCATCGAGCAAACAGTAGGCACCGAAGAACTCGCCGCAGTAGTCATCGAGCCCATTCAAGGCGAAGGTGGCTTTGTCGAACCCGCGGAAGGATTCCTTCCCGGGCTACAGAAGTGGTGCAAGGAGAACGGCGTCGTCTTTGTTGCCGATGAAATTCAAGCTGGAATGTGCCGTACCGGTTCCTGGTTTGCCTGCGATAAAGAAGGGGTTGTACCGGATCTGATTACAACCGCCAAGGGCGTTGGCGGCGGCATGCCGCTTTCGGCTGTAACCGGACGAGCAGAGATCATGGACTCACCCGGCCCAGGTTCTTTGGGCGGCACCTATGCCGGCAATCCGGTGGCTTGCGCAGCCTCCCTTGCTGCCATCGAAGAGATGGAAGAAAAGAGCCTCGGTGCCCGCGCGCTTGAGATTGAGACCATCCTCCGCGAGGAGCTAGAACCACTGCTGGAGCTGCCAAATGTGGCAGAGGTTCGCGGACGTGGAGCAATGATTGCCATTGAATTCGCAGACGAAAAGGGCCGTCCGGATGCTGAGCTTACCGCCCAGGTAGCCGCCGCCTGCAAGGCCCAAGGGGTGCTCATCCTTACTTGCGGGCTCGACGGCAACGTCATCCGCTTGCTTCCGCCCCTAGTCATCAACGAGGAAACTCTGCGTGATGGATTGCAGGTCCTCGCAGCAGAAATCCGCAAGAACCAATCCCCCGCTCACCTCTAACCCCTAGATACCGGCTAAAGCAGCCACTGTCACTACCAAAGAAGGAGTACACCTCATGTCTAACCCACACATTTACGATTGCATCATCCTCGGCACCGGCTACGGCGGCATTGGTATGGGAGCCCAGCTGACCAAGGATGGAACCGAAAACTACCTCATTCTGGAAGCTGCCGATGAAGTAGGCGGGGTATGGCGCGATAATACCTACCCGGGCGCCGCCTGCGATACCCAAGCACTTATCTACTGCTACTCATACTTCCTCAACCTCGGCGTCTCGCGCATGTTTGCCGGCCAAGACGAAATGTTGGACTACCTCAAGGCCATGGCAAAAGAGTTCAACCTCTACGAGCACATCAAGTTCAACCACCGCATCACCCGCTCCGAGTGGCTGGAGGATATGAAGGCATGGGAGGTAGAAACCGCTACCGGTGAAACTTTCTACGGGCGTGTCTTTGTGGGAGCTTGGGGCCAGCTTTCCAAGCCGAAGATTCCTAATTTCCCGGGCCGGGAGCGCTTCAAGGGAGTACAGTTCCATTCCGCTGAATGGGATCATTCCACTGATTTGAGCAATAAGAAAGTAGCGACCATTGGCAACGCTGCTTCTGCCGTCCAGCTCGTGCCCGAGGTGGCTAAGGTGGCCGGTCACCTCGCCGTATTCCAGCGCTCAGCCAATTACATTCTGCCGCGCAACCAGATCATCTTTAGTGAGGAAGAACTGCAGGAATTCCAAGAGAACCCGGATTCCTACCGCGCTATCCGCCAAGAAATTCACGATACCCGCGAGGCCGGATTCGAACGCACCCGCACAGGCACAGATTCTGCTGCGGAGGGCGTCGAGCAGGCGATGGAACACCTGCGCTCCCAAGTCAATGATCCCGCACTGGTGGAAAAGCTAACGCCTACCTTCGCCTTTGGCTGCAAGCGCATCCTGCGTTCGGATGACTTCTACCCCACCTTCAACCGAGAGAATGTCTCCCTAATCACCGAGGGCATTGCGGAGATTACTGAAAACGGCATCCGCACTGCCGACGGCGTGGAACACGAGTTTGATGTCATCATCTATGCCACCGGCTTCTACTCCCAAGAATTCCAGGGCGACCTCAAAGTCATTGGCCGTGGCGGTCTAGACCTGCGCGAGCGCTGGGGTAACTCGCCTGAGGCATACCTGGGTATGTCTGTCGACGGCTTCCCCAACTTCTTTATGCTCTACGGCCCCAATACCAACCTGAACCATCACTCCGTAGTGGCGATGCTGGAAGAACAGGATAAATACATCAGCCAGGCGATAGATTTCCTGCGCGATAATCCAAACAAGGTGTTAGACGTGGACCCGCAGGTACTGCGCGAGTTTAATGACCGCATCCAAGCTGAGCTGCAAGATTCCGCCTTCTCCGCAGATTGTTCGTCTTGGTACAAGAACGAAGACGGCAAAGTCATCAATAACTGGTCCGGCAACGTAGCCGAGTACCAGGACCTCACCCGCGAGCTGCAAGTAGATGACTACCGCGTGGCGTAGTTCCCCACCAGCCATCGCCCTCTTATGAGCCGAATCGTTTCCAGAAAGGAACGCTTTATGTACACACAATCCGATGAATACTCCGGCCGCCCTGTGGCCGAGGATGCGTGGAAAGCACTCGCTCCTTTCCGCGATGCTGGAGCACAGTCTTTCCATCACTTCCCCATTCCGGAAGTCCGCGAAAGCTATATCAACTCCACCGGCGCCAATCCCCTGCACGAAACCACCCCGCCGGAGAGCACTGACTATCCCGTGCACGATTTCCAAGTACGCGTCTATGAACCGCGAGAACCTGCAGTGCGCCAGGATGCAACCCCAGCCGTCCTCTTTATGCACGGAGGCGGGTGGCTGATGGGCAACCTGGAAACGCACGATTCAGTGGCGCGCAGATTAGCAGTGCTTACCGGTTTCCCTGTCATTGCGGTGGATTATCGCCTCGCACCCGAGCACCCGTACCCCGCCGCCATCGATGATTGCCGCGCCGCGTACCGCTGGGTATCAGATTCTTCAGCAGAGCATGGGCTCAGCGTCGATTCGATTGCGGTCGTGGGCGATTCTGCTGGTGGCCAATTGGCAGCCGTGGTGGCCAATGAGTTTAGCGGTGTGGAAGGCGTTGCCCCGCTAAGCAGCCAAGTGTTGCTCTACCCTATTACGGATTGTTCCCAACAGCGCACCGAAAACGGTGCCTCCTACCAGCGCCTAGAAGCCGGCTTTCCTCTAGTGGCCGATACCATGCGGTGGTTTATCAATACTTTTATCACCGAGGAATCCCAGCGCACCGCGAAAGATCTATCACCGCTGCTGCACGAGCTTCCAGAAAACCTGCCACCAGCACTGGTTATAACGGTAGATAACGATCCATTGGCGGATGAAGGCGGGGAATACGCGCTCAAGCTCGCCCGAGCGGGCGTGGATGTGACTTATAAGCACCTGGTGGGCTACCACCACGGGCTTTTTACCTCCGCAGGCATTATCCAGCGCGGCGAGCAAGAGCTTGCCGACGTCGCTTCTTTCCTCCGCCGCACCGCCCGCGGCTCATCCCCAAGCTAAGCCGCTTCTCCTTTGCCCCTATCACTTTCCTAGTAAGGAATCACTGACATGTTTAAACGTTCATTTGGCATCGCGATGGCCTTCATCGGCGTGCTTGCCGGTGCCTCCTTTGCCTCTGGCCGCGAGGCGCTGCAGTACTTCGTGGCCTTTGGCAATTGGGGCATAGTCGGTGCGGTCTGTACCGCGATTGCCATGATGGTCTCTGGCATCACCATCTTGCAGATGGGTTCTTATCACCGCGCTAAAGAACACACTTCAGTCTTTGAAGCAGTCTCCACGCCAATTGTGTCCAAACTGCTAGATTTCGGCACGCTTACCTGCCTGTTCTGCATTGGCTTTGCCATGTTTGCTGGTGCGGGTACCAACCTAAACCAGCAATGGGGCTGGCCAGTTTGGATCGGTGCGATCATCATGTTGATTTTGACCTTGCTCACCGGTCTTTTGGACGTTGATAAAGTCACCATCGCCATCGGCGCTATTACCCCGCTGATTATCGCTTTATTGACCATCGGTACTTTGTACACGGTCTTTACCGCCTCCCCGGATTGGAGCCACCTCAACGAGCAGGCACAACAGATTCCCACCACTTTGCCCAATTGGTGGGTCTCGGCGCTAAATAACATGGGCCTGAACGTCATTGTGGCGGTATCCATGACCATAGTCATCGGCGGCAATTTCCTTGATTCCAAAGAAGTAGGTTACGGCGGCATCATGGGCGGGCTATGCTTCCTCTTCCTCTTAGCCGTACTCGTTGGTGGCTTGTACATCTCCATCGGTCCGGTCACCGAGGCCGAAATGCCTACCCTAGAGATGATCACGCAAATTCACCCGTGGTTGGGTATCCCGATGGCCGTAGCCATCTACGGCATGATTTACAACACCTCGATCGGCATGTTCTATGCCTTTGCCAAGCGCTTGACCCGCAGCAAACCTCAGAACTTCTACAAGGTCTATTGCATTTCGGTGCTTATCGGCTTCGTCCTGTCCTTCATCGGCTTTGGCAACCTCATCGGCTGGGTCTATCCCATCTTGGGCTATATGGGCATCGCCATGATGTGCATCATCGGCTATGCCTGGGTCAAAAACCGCAAGGAACTAGAAAGCGAAAGCGAGCTGCGCCGCCGCGCCCGAGAGCTCCTACAAAAGCGCTTCGAAGGCGAAGAAACCCTATCCGAGGCAGAAATGCGCGAATTGGTTTCCATCGCGCGAAACTCATCGATCCCAGAGTCCGAGTTCATCGCGGAAATCATGACCGAGGTAGATGCCGAGGATCCGCACCTACAAATCCATGACGGTAAATTGCACTCGCTCATTACCGGCAAACCCCGCCCGAAAAAGCGGCGAACAACCGTCGGTGACCACACACCGCCTCGTCCCCCACACGAGTCACACCAAGAAACTACAACCCCAAAGCTAGAAAAGGAGCTGTAATCCATCATGACTGAATCCCTGCAGATCAAAGGCGCCGTTCTCGAACGCTCTGATGCCCCACGCCCTTATGCGGACTCGCAGCCGCTGACAATCAGCGATCTCGAGCTCACCGCCCCTGACGAAGGCGAAATCCTCGTAAAAATCACCGCCGCCGGCTTGTGCCATTCCGATCTATCGGTGGTCAACAACAACCGTCCACGCCCACTGCCTATGCTGCTAGGCCACGAATCCGCTGGCGTGGTTGAGGCAGTTGGGCCCAATGTCACCTCTGTCAGTAAAGGCGACCACGTGGTCATGACTTTCTTGCCACGCTGCGGCGAGTGTGCGGGGTGCAAAACCAATGGCAAGATGCCTTGTGAGGTAGGCTCCAAATCCAATGGCGAGGGCACGCTCATCCGCGGTACCCGCCACCTCACCCGCAACGGCGAGGTAGTCCAACACCACCTGGGCGTTTCCGGCTTTGCCACCCACGCGGTGGTATCCGAACTTTCCGTAGTTCCCATTGGCAAGGATGTCCCGGCCGATATTGCTGCCATCTTTGGTTGCGCCATCCTCACCGGCGGCGGGGCGGTACTCAACGAAGTTAAGCCCGGTCCGGAGGACACCATTGCCGTCGTTGGCCTTGGCGGCGTAGGCATGTCCGCTGTGATTACCGCTGCGGCACTGGGCGTCAAGGAAATCGTGGGCATCGATATGCAGCCGGATAAGCTAGAAAAAGCCCTCGAACTAGGTGCTACCTCTGCCATGTCCGCGGAGGAAGCAGAAACCTCCGGGAAACGATTTAGTGCCGTGATTGAAGCAGCCGGCCACCCCAAGGCTTTAGAGACGGCCTATAAGATCACCGCTCCTGGTGGCCTCACCGTTACTGTTGGCCTGCCGGCCCCACATTCCGTCAGCGAAATTGACCCTCTCGTAATGACCAGTGAGGCCCGCCGACTACACGGCTGCTATCTCGGTTCTTCTGTGCCAGCTACCGATATTCCCAAATACGAACAGCTCTGGCGCGAAGGAAAGCTCAACGCCGAGGGCCTCATTTCTTCCCATATCAAGCTCGAAGATATCAATGCGGCAATGGATAACCTCAGCGATGGGCTAGCACTGCGCCAAATCATCGAATTTGACTAGACCCTAGGTTCCTCACTCCTCCCGCGCCCCCGCGCCAGTTCATTCCCGGCGCGGGGCGCATCTCTACCTAGCCATGTAGCTGCCCAAGCTCGTGGACTCTACTCGCCCGCTACAGAAAGAAGCGTCCCCATGTCTGAAGAAAAGAAGACTTCCCAAGGCCACGCCTCGCCCACGTCCTTCGGAACCACTTCACCGCGTTGGAAGGCTGTCAGTGTCTACATAAGTCACAAGCTGAGTAAAATCTACCAAACCGTGAAATCGCCAACTATACTTTAACGATAAAAACAACAACTAAAGCCAATAGAAAGACAATTTCAGACATCAAGAATCTCAGAGCCAGCTTAGCCCAATAGAATTTTTTCGCTGCGACCCTCGAGTTTTCAAACACCTGCTGGATGATCAAATTAGAAAAAGCAACCTGAGTTCCATTAAGTGTTTGAGACAGCGTATTACCTAGCTCCTCTGGGGAAGTAAAGCCGTCGTAGATGTCATGGAAATAAATAGGAGAAAATGTTCCCTCGTTGTTTCTAGCATGCTTCTTGGTTCGGGGATTTAGCCCCCACAGACAACAGCCGGCAGAAGCCATAGCCGACAGCAAAACCAAAGCCTCAAATAGCTTAATGAACCAATTTGGCTCTGAAAAACCTCTTCCAAGCTGAACTAGGACTGGTACACCTGCACCTACGAAAGCTAATGTGACGCCGAGCTTCGCCTCAGCATGCCGAATCCACTCCGAAACCATATTCAGAAGATGCCAAAGGTACTCACGATATTCAGAATTTTCCATGGCTTCTTTTTGATTTTCAGAGCCAGGCACCCCTACTTCACTCCTCTGAGATTCTTCGTAGCTTTTAGCTCGTTGACGCGCTTTCTTTCCAGCGATGCCTGCAGTCGGAGTTTATCCACCTCGGACCGCTTCTTTTCGCCCCGCAGAATCGACTCACAAAACTCTTCCCCGCAATTTGGACACCACGCAGAAGCAAGAAACATCCCTTGCCTTTCCGAGTCACCTTCAGGCAGTTTTTCAATGGTCAAATCTTGCCACAGAAGAGAGGGCTCTCCGTTGCAGGTACAAGACCATGTCAAAAAATCATTCTCCTTTATCGCCTTCCAAACACTTTTAGTGACAGCCATCTGATTTTTGTCAACTGAGGCAGAAGCCTTAAACGCGTAATTTACCGGCTTTCCCGGCCAGATGGGCGCTTGGGAACCTGGCTTTCTACGAACTCCGACCTTCTTCGCCAAAAGCTTGCCAGAGGCAATACCTACTTTTAGTCCAGTATCCGGTAAAGAATCCCATTTGGTTTTTAGTTGCTCCAGCAAATCCTCACCAAAGGTTTTTATAGTTACTCCTGCACACAATGCCCTTTCTATTCGACGTTCACCCCAGAAAATCGCGTAGGCTCCGTCACCTTGAATAGATATAAAGTCCGCGCCAAAATCATCGAGGATTTTCGCCACACTGCCGGTAGAAGCCTCGTATATACTTGCTGTTGATTGCACCCATTTATTCATTCCAAGCTTTGTGGAATTCTTTAGGTCAGCCATTACCACGACGGCGTCATCAACTACTTTCCATCGTCGGGCCTCTATCTTTAAGTCATCATAAACCAAGCTATCACCAGCTGGTTCGACTTCGGGTGTCCTTTCAAGCTCTATTGCCACATTGTTTTTGACTTCCCCGAGAAGGCTCCGCAGACCATTTTTCAATTCCACGCATCCGCCCCTTTCATGAATTGGTCCTCCAAATTGACTATACGCTTATGAGAAACCAGTATCCGAGACACGGAACGGGTCAATCGACCTCCCTCTCACGGCAGTAAATGCCCAGGATGCTCCCACAACATAGAAACACTTTGAGGGGGTCGGTTTCACACTCCATTCGTCAAACTCTTCCCTCTCTACTCATCGATAACTTCCCCATCAATGATGGATGGCTCAGCAAGGTCGTCTTCAAGCTTGTCAGCAAACTCCGGTGACAGTTCATCAATATCATCAAACTCACCGTTCAATTGACGTTCGAAAACGTCGATAAGCCGCGTTCCCATCGGCCTGAATGAGACCCACGCAATTCCACCAGAAACAGCTCCGCCTAGTACTGGAACGGCCTTGGTGATGGTCTTCTCTACGGTCTTCTTAGTAACTTCGGCGCCGAGCATCGTGCCGGTTTTCTTGAGAACCGGATACCAAAAAGTTTTGGTCAAAGCCTTTGCAGCAACCTTCTTGCCTATTTGAGCTCCAACTTTTTGTGAGGTGTTAGCTATAAGCGCAGCAGCGCCGGCCGCACCGAACATTCCCCCTAGGTAAGCCATAACTCGGATCTTTGCTTCATCAGAAAGGTCAGGTGCTCCTTTTGACTCGAAAAGCTCATCTTCCCCGTACAGATACGAAATCTGTTGTGCCATGCGCATTGCAAAACCGAAATACTGCACAACATCTGCAGCGCCAGCCGGCATCATCATGAGGAGGTTAGATGGAATACCAGACGCAAAAGACACTAACGCCGTCTTGGTTGTATTGGACGCTACGACCTTATTGGCATGCTTGCGCAGTGTAGCCTGAGATAATACCGCCTGCGGACCAAGCTTGAGAATCTCTTCCAGATAAGGAGACTCTTGGAATTGTTCCTTTAAAAATTCGTTGCGATCCACTCTGACAAATGGAATTTTCGATGCCAATTTGATCGTATTTAGGGCCGTCTCATACAAGTCTTGCTCATCAGGCGCGGAATTTTGCAGCTTCTTTGACATGTTTGGTACTCCACCAATAGAGGGAACTAACTGCAAATAATACTAATTCACGGATTGCGGAACTTTATCTCAAAAACTTGGGTTGTTTGAGTTATCGACTCTAGGAAGACCTATGACCCCCACCCATCTCGCCCCGATACTTCTCCAGCAGGGCTTCCAGCTCGGCCAACAACACTAAGCCGTACTTCGGGTGGTGGAGACCGAATTCGACGCTGGCGGGAATGAAGCCGCCGGGATTGCCAAGGTCATGACGGATCCCTTCATGAAACACGATATGGACAGGCTGGCCCTTGAAATGAGGAGCGCAACGGCGTCAATAAGCTGCAGCTCCCCCACCCTTGCCGAGAGTAATACAGCGGAGAGCACCAAAAATCGCGCGGTCCAGAAGGCAGCGACCGGTAGCCACCAAATTCGACGGCGCATCCCCAACCGCAGGCTTATCCACCATGCCCACAACCTTCTTCACCCGATCATCGTCGGTAGCCTCCACATCAAAGACGCCATAATTCGGCACCTGCAACGGCTCCACCTCTACCGCCAACAACACCGAACCACCATGCTCTCGGCGCACCCGAATCATCTCCCCCATGGCCGCGGTGGGCTCAATTCCCCAATCGGGAAGCACGACCGTGGAATAGTGTCCGTCGGCATCTAAGATTTCGTCCGCATCCCTTTCTATTCCTTAGCCCCGTACCCATGTCACGCAAAGCCTCGTTTTACGTCACGGTGCGCCATTAAAGCCCCATCCAAAAGAGAATTGGGCTTTCCAACATCTGCATACTCAAACCCGTTGTCTACCACGACTACTGCTCTAGTGGCCCTAATCTACGGATCCATCTCCGTGCTGATGTACATCACCAAAGCAGAGTTTGGCCCCAAACGCCTCATACCATCTTCAGTCGCTTTGCTACGGGACTGTAGTAACTCCAGCGTGATGGCCAAGATTTTCAACGGGCTCCGACACACGAAAATAGCCAGCCCTATTCTTCCTCTTCCCTCTTTCTGGCCTGTCTGCGCTCGCGCCTTCGAGCACGTTTTGCTTTGCGGATGTCTACGACCCAACGCGGAACAAAAGGCCACGGAAGCGGAACCCCGAACCCACCTGTAAATCCAACGGCTCCAATGACAAGAGCTGCCATGAGCGCAACCTTCAGCACCGTGCCAACAAATTCGGGAAGGTTAACACCATCGACCAAGCCTGCGATACCGCCAACACCCAAAACTAGCGTGGAGTAAGGATAATAGAAGAGCACGCCATCACTTACTGCACCTTCCCAGGCAGGTTCGTCGTACCACTTTTCTGATCTGGGGTTCCTCCGCACATACCGGATGTAGTAGGTCCAGTAGAGCACCATGATAAGCACTAACCCGGCGTATACGAGCAGCCCAACAATATCGCCGTCCATAAAATAGGCCTCCCGTGGCTGCTGGTTGCGGTATGTAATAAAACGCTACCAGCGTCTGCTGGGGTAAGGCACAAGACGAAACCAACTATAAATACGTACAAGCACCCCAACCAAGGACAATGAATAAGACCGACCAATTGTGATACTTGTAGCCTTGCGACCTTTAGGCTCCTTCTCTTTAACATGACCGGCTTCGGCAGCACCCGCGCTACGCAGACACCCCCGCCTTCGCCCCGCTCACCAACGAGTCCCTTGCCACCGCCTTGCTTGCCGACGCTGTCTCTTATACACATCTGACGCTGCCGACGAGCGATCTAGTGT
>ERZ1031176.217-NODE-217-length-10428-cov-5.967415_pt1 | contig 10428 bp, 13 predicted proteins | sample MGYA00518586_ERZ1031176 | MGnify/ENA primary metagenome ERZ1031176 (study PRJEB33718, sample SAMN03159775) | human skin metagenome | collected 2014-05-20 | study: EMG produced TPA metagenomics assembly of the PRJNA266117 data set (Human skin bacterial metagenome... | reverse complement strand
AAGAGACAGGCTGATGCCCGCACCCGTCGCGATGGCCGCGTCATCGAGAACATCGGCATCTACCACCCGAAGGAAGAGCCGTCCCTGATCAAGATCGATTCCGAGCGCGCTCAGTACTGGCTCGGCGTTGGCGCTCAGCCGACCGAGCCCGCTGCTGCACTGCTCAAGGTGACCGGCGACTGGCAGAAGCACAAGGGTGAGGAAGGCGCCGAGGGCACCCTCAAGGTTGCCGAGGAGAAGCCGTCCAAGCTTGACCTGTTCAACCAGGCTCTCGAGGAAGCTTCCAACGGCCCGACCGCTGAGGCCATCACCGAGAAGCGCAAGAAGGCCAAGGAAGAGGCAGAGGCTAAGGCAGCTGCTGAGGCTGAGGCTGAGGCCAAGGCTGCCGCTGAGGCAGAGGCTGCTGAGGCTGCTGAGGCTGCTGAGGAAGAGGCAACTGAGGAAGCTCCGGCCGAGGAGTCCGAGGAGAACTAAGCTCCTGTAGCCCCTCGCCCAAACGGGTGATCACCCCTTTTAGCTGCGTACACTGGAAGAGAAAGTGTTGCACAGCTAGAAGGGGTGTTTTTCATGTCTCGTACATATCTGGTCACTGGTGGTACCGGTGGAATCGGTGGTGCGACGGCAGAGCTGCTGCGCTCCCGTGGGCACAAGGTGATCACTGCGGATCTCAAGGGCGCAGACATCAACTGTGACCTGACGTCCGAAGCGGGCCGCAAGGAGCTCGCAGAGAAGGCTCGTGAGCTCAGCGGTGGGCAGCTGAATGCTGTCATCGCAAATGCTGGCATGCAAGCCTCGACGCCGAAGACCGTCCAGCTCAACTATTTTGGCGCCATCGCCACGGTGGAAGGCGTGCGGGATCTGCTCGCCGCTTCCGACAATCCGCGCGCGGTGATCACCGCTTCGATGGCTTCGCTGCAGGACACCGACCAGCAGCTTCTCGACGCATTGTTGGCCGGCGACGAAGCCGCCGCCACCGAGCGCGGCCAGGCATTGGCAGATCAGGGCCCGGAGGCTGGGTACGCGAATTATTCGGCCTCGAAGCAGGCGATTGCTCGTTGGGTGCGTAAAAACGCGCCGACGGAGCAGTGGGCAGGCGCTGGCATCGCACTGAACGCGATCGCACCGGCTGTGGTCGTCTCGCCGATGACTGAGCAGTTGCGTAATACCGAAGAAGGCCTGGCACAGCTCGCTCAGGTGCCCATGCCGTTGAATGGTTGGACTGAGCCGATCCAGGTGGCCAAGCTGCTGGCGTGGCTGACCAGCGAGGAGAACACACACCTGTGTGGCCAGGTCGTGTTCGTCGATGGTGGCTTTGATGCAACCGTTCGTGGTGATTCGACCTGGTAAACGCTACGTACGCTAACTGCCATGCGCCGAGCCAAGTGAAGGTTCGGCGCTGGTAGCCTTGGCTGCCATGGAATTGCTGATCGGCCGGGTAGTCAAGTCCCATGGCGTGAAGGGGGAGGTCGCCGTTGACGTGACCACAGATGAACCGGAGGTACGGTTCGCGGTCGGGGAGGTCCTTACCGGCCGGCAAGCGGGCAAAGAGCGTGAGCTGACCATCAAGACAGTGCGCGCGCATCAGCAGCGTTTGCTCGTCAGCTTCGAGGAAGTACCGGACCGCACGCAGGCAGATTCCTTGCGCGGCATGAAATTCTTCGCCGCACCGCTCGAGCGCGAGGAGGAATCCGACGAGTACTACGACCATGAGCTCATCGGGCTTAACGTGCTTCACGACGACGCACAGGCCGGCACCGTCACCGGCATCATGGACACCCCGAACCGAAAGATCCTGGAGATCGACTACCAGGGCAAGGATGTTCTTGTGCCTTTCGTGATGGAGTTCGTTCCGGAGATTGATCTGGATGAGGGGTATTTGGTGATCACCCCGCCGGAAGGGCTGTTGGATGTCTGATCACTCGTTGCGGATCGACGTTGTCACGATCTTCCCGGAGTACCTTGACCCGTTGCGTCACGCGCTTCTGGGTAAGGCGATCGAGCAGGGAATTCTCTCGGTCGGAGTGCATGACCTGCGAGACTGGGCGACCGGAAACCACAAATCCGTGGATGCGCCACCGCTCGGTGGAGGGCCAGGCATGGTCATGTTGCCGGAGGTGTGGGGCAATGCTCTCGACGATGTTGCCTCCGGCCGTGCCGGTACGGAATTGGAAACAGCCGCGGCGCACCGGAATGACAAATTGCGGCACGACGATGTCGCAGAGATCGCACCCCGCCCATATGACGCACCCATGAGTGACAATGCGGACAAGCCTTTGCTGCTCGTCCCGACGCCGGCAGGCAAGCCTTTCACCCAAGCTGATGCGCAGGCATGGTCGCGCGAAGAGCACATCGTTTTCGCGTGTGGCCGCTATGAAGGTATCGATCAGCGGGTCTTCGAGGACGCGCAGAAGAAATACCGCGTCCAGGAAGTCTCCATCGGTGACTATGTGCTCATTGGTGGGGAAGTAGCGGTGCTCGTGATCGCGGAAGCTGTCACGCGCCTTATTCCTGGTGTGCTGGGCAATACCGAGAGCCACGAAGAGGACAGCTTTTCGGACGGGCTGCTGGAAGGGCCGTCGTACACAAAGCCGCGACAGTGGCGTGGCCTCGATGCGCCGGAGATTCTTCTTTCGGGCGACCACGGCAAGATCGCACGCTGGCGGCGCGACCAATCTTTGGAACGCACCCGACGCGTGCGACCCGAGCTGATTGAGAAGGCGAGGGAAGAAGGGGCCCTGGACGCAGATGACCTGTTCACTCTTGACGCAGCGGAGCTATCAACAGATATCGGTGTGATCATGAATGTGGTGACGTGGGAAAAGAACCAATCCAAGGTGGCCAAGAAGCTTCGTCGTGCCGGGTATTTCGCCGACACGATCCAGGTTGAGCTTATGGACACGCGCTGCGAGCCAGACAACGTACTGGTCAACCAGTACCACGCCACTGAAGACGGACCGTTGCTTGATCCTGTGTACCGCGTGGTCGTTGAGGGGCGCACGACGTTGAGCCCGCAACAAGCTACAGCGGCAGTGGTGAAAGCTCTTCCCGGTGTTGAGTATTGGTACGGGACGACGCGCCGCAAATAAGCGGATTTGGGAAGCTACCGGCTCGTATGCAAGAATGTCTGGGTCATGTAGCCGACATGAACCAGTTGAGCGCCCCAGGAGGGGAAGTGCCGCTAGGGTCCTCTGTCCAAATCTGAAAAGGAATTCTGCCATGTCCAACGGCATTATCGACAAGGTCGACGCAGGCCAGCTGCGCGACGACATCCCGGACTTCCGTCCCGGTGACACCCTCGGTGTTCACGTCAAGGTTATCGAGGGCAACGTCACCCGTACCCAGCTCTTCGAGGGCTTCGTAGTCCGCCGTCAGGGCGGTGGCATCCGTGAGACCTTCACGGTCCGCAAGATCTCCTTCGGTATCGGCGTTGAGCGTACCTTCCCGGTTCACTCCCCGAATATCGACCGCATTGAGGTGCTGCGTCGCGGCCGTGTCCGCCGCGCGAAGCTGTACTACATGCGCGATCTGCGCGGTAAGGCAGCCCGCATCAAGGAGCGTCGCTAAGCGACGCCTCACGCCCCCTCCCGTTCCACTTTTCGTAAGCGAACGGGAGGGGGTGTTTTGTTTTTCGCGCTGATAAAGTGATGTGCCGTGACTTCTAACCCGCAGTACCGTCCCCGTCCCGCACGCCGCAAGCGTGCAGAGGAAGAAAGCACCACCCCCTGGTACATCGAGATCCCCGTGGTCATCCTGTTGACCTTGGCGTTGATCTTTGTGCTGCAGACTTTCGTGGGTCGCGTCTACCTCATTCCGTCGGCGTCGATGGAGCCGACGCTGCACGGTTGTGACGGCTGCAACGGTGACCGCATTTTCGTGCAGAAGCTCAGCTACTACTTCTCCGACCCGGAGCCGGGCGATGTCGTCGTCTTCGAGGGCACGCCGTCATGGAACACAGATTATGTGTCTAACCGTTCAGATAATTCGTTTGTGGCCGGGCTGCAGCAGCTCGGCTCGTACGTGGGCTTGGTCGCGCCGGATGAGAATGACTTGGTGAAGCGCGTCGTGGCTACAAGTGGCCAGACTGTCTCGTGCCAGGCGGGCGACCCGTCGGTCATGGTCGATGGAAAGCCGACGGACCAGTCCTTCATTCTTGACCCGCCCGCAAATCCGGTTGTGGGTGAGGATGGCTCCGCGGAGTGCGGCGGCAAGTTCTTCGGCCCGCTCACGGTGCCAGAAGGAAATATCTTCGTCATGGGTGACAACCGCACTAATTCCGCTGACTCGCGTTACCACTCAGGTGATGAATTCCAGGGCACGATCCCCGTGGACAATGTGCGCGGCAAGGTCTCCTTCATCATTCTGCCGTTGACCCGCATCGGGCCGGTGAAGAACGGCGACGTCGAACTCCAGCAGCAGTAACGTCGCATATGCGCAGGCTCAAACAGCTGCGCACCTACGAGGTCGCGCTGGACAAAGCAGGTCTCGGGCCTGTCGCGGGGATCGATGAAGCAGGGCGCGGCGCATGTTTCGGTCCCATCACCATCGCGGCGTGTGTCCTCCCGCCGCAGCCGATCGCAGCGCTTGAAGGGCTCACCGATTCCAAGAAGCTCACGCCGAAGAGGCGGGAGGAGCTTTATGAGGTGGTCGTCGATAAGGCGCTCGCGCACACTGTCGTGCATATTTCCGCAGCGGATATTGACCGACGTGGCATCCAAAACGCCAACCTCGACGGTGCACGCCGCGCGATCGCCACGCTCGACATCGCCCCAGGCTACGTGCTTGTCGACGCCTTCTATGTCCCCGGCCTCACCTCACCCCAACTGCCTGTCATCGGTGGCGATTACACCGCCCGCTGCATCGCCGCTGCGAGTGTGCTGGCCAAAGTGAGCCGCGACCGGTTGGTGACGGAAATGGGGGATAGGTACCCGGGGTATGGCGTCGATAAGCACAAAGGCTATTCCACGCGCGCGCACATGGACGCGGTGCGCCGTCACGGTGCGAGTGCTGAGCATCGCTACACTTATGCCAACGTTGCTGCCGCCCACGAGAAATACCTGAGGAGCATCCACGATGAGCGCTGAGGACCTGGACAATTACGAGGCCGAGGTCGAGCTGTCCCTGTACCGCGAATACCGCGATGTGGTCAGTCAATTCTCGTACGTGGTGGAGACGGATCGCCGCTTCTACCTGGCCAATGCCGTCGAGCTCATCCCGCACACTGAAGGCAAGGACGTCTACTACGAAGTCCGCATGTCTGATGCGTGGGTGTGGGACATGTACCGCGCCGTCCGTTTCGTGCGCTACGTGCGTGTGATCACGTACAAGGACGTCAACATCGAGGAGCTGGATAAGCCTGAGATGGTCATCCCCGACTAGTTTTTCGCTTCTCGACGGATCCTTCCGCCCCTTCCCCTCGTCTAACTAAGTGCAACCACTTAATAGACAGAGGGGATTTTTCATGACCATCACACAAGACCAATATGCGCTGGGTGTGTGCGGTGAATCGAGCGTGGCCGCCTGGTACGAGGAAATGGGCTATGAGATAGTCCAACTGCGTTATCGCGCCCGCAGGGGAGAGGTCGACGTGATCGCGCGGACTCCCGGCGGAACCATTGTTTTCGTCGAAGTGAAAACCCGCCGCGGCCGGAGTTTCGGCGCTGTGGAAGCGGTGACCGCAACGAAGCTGCAACGGATCCGCGCGGCCGCTTCGCAATGGCTTTCTGAGAACACGAGCGGTTACGTCGACGTGCGCTTCGATGTCGTAGAGGTGCTTTTCGACGGCGTCAACGTCTCCTCCCGCATGTACCAGGGGGTCGATGATGCCGCTTGCTAGTACTTTTTCCGCGACCGTTGAGGGAATTGGTGCGCACCGCGTCACCGTTGAGGCGAATGTGGGCCCTGGCTTGCCGGGCATGCACATCGTGGGCTTGGGTGATAAAGCAGTCGGCGAGTCTCGTGATCGGATCCGCACAGCTGTAGCGAATTCAACACTGCCGTGGCCACGCACCAAGATCATGGTGTCTTTGTCGCCGGCGAATCTTCCTAAATCGGGCTCTCAATTCGATCTTGCTGTGGCCCTGGCGGTGTTGGCCAGCATGGATCCGCGTGCCGAGCGTCGTCTCAAGCGCAGCCTCATCGTTGGTGAGCTCGGCCTGGGCGGCCAGTTGCGGCGCGTGGACGGCATCCTCCAAATCATTTTGGAAGCCCTCAAAGACATCGAGCATGTGATCATTCCTGCCGAGAACGCCACCGAAGCTGCCTTGATCGGGCACCCGTCCGTGAAGATTGCTCGGAGCTTGACCGAGGCGTGGCAGTGGGCGACCGGGGAGCGGGAATTGCCAGGTTTGGAGACCATCACGCACACCGTGCAGCCCGCTTTCGTGCCGGATTTTCGTGACATCGTCGGCCAGGAGCGTGAACGCTACGCAATGGAAGTCGCCGCAGCTGGAGCCCACCACGTGTTCATGACCGGCTCGCCAGGGTCAGGGAAGTCGATGCTGGCGGAAAGACTCCCGTCGATCCTGCCGGATCTCTCACCCCAACAAGTCGTCGAAGCCACCGCGATCCATTCGATCTCTGGGAATTCCACTGGTGAAGTGATCATGCAAGCACCCTTTGTGGCGCCGCACCCTTCGCTCGGGCGGGCAGCGCTGATCGGCGGTGGCTCCGGCATTCCACGTCCCGGCGCGGTCAGTCATGCGCACCACGGCGTGTTGTTTCTCGACGAAGTCAGTGAGATCGACGCGCACACTCTCGACTCCCTCCGCGTCCCGTTAGAAAAAGGCGAAGTCCACCTCACTCGTGCGCGCCGAGAAGTTGTCTACCCAGCTGATTTTCAACTGGTCATGGCTGCCAATCCATGCCGGTGTGGAGTGGATAATGCGGCGAAATGCACGTGTTCGTCGGCAGATCGGGCGAGATACCTCCGCAATATTTCTGGTCCGCTGCGTGACCGGGTGGATATCTTCCTGACCACATCCAGTGTCGGTGCGGTGGTCACGCCCTCTGATGCGGAGGTCAACGAGTCTTCGGCAACGATTGCTCAGCGCGTACTGGCTGCCCGGGACCGCGCTGCGTACAGGTGGGCGCGCGCAGGTCTGAGCACGAGCACGAATGCGCGTGTACCCGGGGCAGTGCTGCGCCGTGATTTCCCCGCGAATAAAGAGGGCATGAGCGTGATCAGCAAGAAGCTTGCGGATGGTCAGCTCACTCAACGAGGCGTCGACCGGGTCTTGAAGTTGGCGTGGACAGTGGCAGATCTAGGGGGCGTCGATAAGCCGCGTCTTGCTGAAGTGATGGACGCCCTCGACTTGCGCGCCAAGCAGGAAGCGGGGTGCTGGCATGAGCTCGCTTGAATCCTGGGCATACCTGAACCGTGTGGTCGAGGGGCCGAACCGGCACGTGCAAGCGTTGCTGGCGGCCGGGCGTGACGCCGATGAAATCGCCCACGGCATCCGCACACGTGCCAGCTGGCTCGGCGAACTTGGGCCGGCGACCGAAGCGCGCTACACCTGGGACCAGCCCGCTGAAGACCTCGCCGCTGCACAACGCGAGGGCTACACCTTGCTCACTCCGCGCTCGCACGAGTGGCCGCAAGAAGCTATCGACGCCTCCTTCACCGCCGCCCACGCCAAAGCGGAAAAGCTTCCCTCTGACGCCTATCCGCCGCACGCCTTGTGGGTGCGCGGAAACACCAACCTTGCACAACTTTTTGCCAGTGCAGTCGGGATCGTGGGCACTCGCGCCGCATCGGCGTATGGGCACCACGCCACCGCAGACCTGTGCACGGGACTCGTGAGGCACCAGCACACGATCGTCTCCGGCGGTGCTTTGGGGATCGATACCGCGGCGCACACGACCGCACTGGATGCTGGGGGAGCCACCGTTGTCGTCGCTGCCTGCGGTGCCGGGCAGGTCTATCCGCGGCGTAATGAAGGGCTATTTGACAGGATCGCTGCGGAAGGCGGTGCGATTATTACTGAATACCCGCCAGGCGTCACACCGGATCGGCACCGTTTTCTCACCCGCAACCGTCTCGTTGCAGCTTTGACGCAGGGCACCATCGTTGTGGAAGCAGCGTTTCGGTCAGGTGCGCTGAACACGCTCAAATGGGTCGAAGCCTTCAAGCGCGTAGGCATGGCCGTGCCCGGGCCGATCCTGGGGCCGGGCTCGTTGGGGACGAACCTGGCCATCCGCGACGGGCGTGCCAACATGGTCTTGAGCGCCGACGATGCCCACGAACAACTCAGCCCCATTGGCACATCGGATGTCGACGGCCAGTACGAAATTGACTTTGCTGCCGACGCGATCCAGAAGCTCTCCCGCAATGAGCTGCGCGTCTACGATTCGCTCCCGCTCACCGACACCGGTGGACTCGAAGCCAGCCACGTAGCCCAAGCATGCGGGTTCAGCATCGGACTGACCGTGCATCTGCTCATGGACCTTTCCGGCAAGGGGCTGGTCGCCAGGACTGGGCAGGTCTGGCGACGCGTGTAGCCAACGCCAACCAACCCCGCCGAACTATACTGCCGCGCAGACACCTTCTTTCAGGAGAGGGGTCGGTGCGGCAGTTTTTTCAATATCACTCAAATAGGGCAGGCGGACGTGGCAGAGCGGATCACACAGCTCGAAGCAGCGATCGATGACTTTGCTGACTACGCGCTGTTGGTCAAAGGGCGCTCCCCGGCGACAGTAAAGGGGTACCGCAGCGACCTGCGCACACTGGTGCCTTTTGTGGAGACTTTCGCCGACTTCACGCTGCCCAATCTCAGGTCCTGGCTGGCCAGCGCGATGCGTGAGGGGCTTGCGCGTTCCACGATGGCGCGACGCACCGCGGCCGCGCGCGCTTTTTCCACGTGGGCCTATGAGCGCGGGCACCTCGCCTCGGACGTCGCGGCGCGACTGGCCACGCCCCAGGTGAACCGCCACCTGCCAGACGTGGTCACCCCAGCACGCGCCGGGCAACTCGTCGAAGCACAGATCAACACGGACGCCGACTCGCCTGAAGCCGCGCGCGACCGCGCGATGCTCGAGCTCCTCTACGCCACTGGCATGCGTGTTGCGGAACTCACCGGCCTCAACATCGCAGACATTGATGCTTCTCGACGCCTCGCCCGCGTCACCGGCAAAGGCAACAAACAACGCGTCGTCCCCTTCGGCGAGAACGCTGCGACGGCGATTGAGGCGTGGCAGGACAGGCGCGGGGAATTACTCAAATCAAGCGACGAGACTGCTCTCTTCCTCGGTTCCCGTGGTGGGCGTATTGACCAACGCCAAGTCCGTCGCGTCGTGGAGCGCGCTGCCCAGCGCACAGGCGACAGTGACTTAAGCCCCCACGCCCTTCGCCATAGCGCTGCAACGCACATGCTCGAAGGGGGAGCGGACTTGCGCGTTGTCCAGGAGCTGCTTGGGCATTCGTCGCTTCAGACCACACAGATCTACACCCACGTTTCGGCGCAGCGCCTCAAGAGCGTGTACGACCAGGCGCATCCACGGGCTTGAGGCGGATCGGGGGAGCGTCGAGAAGCGAGAGCGGATTGATATAAGAATCCTTTCCCGTCAACGCACCCCAGTGCAGACCAGCGTGATCACCCACAGGCGGTGCCATCCGTCCGATCGGATCGCCTTCTGTTACACGGTCGCCGACCTTCACAGTGGCGTGCACCGGCTGATATGTCGTCCGGATCCCACCAGCATGATCCACCGAGACCACCGGCACGCCCGCCACTACGCCAGTAAAAGCCACCACACCGTCCTCCGCGGACACGATTGTCTGCCCCGTCCGGGCCGCCAGATCAACGCCACGATGCCCAGGCAGCCAGTTCTTCTCCGGGATATCTGCACGCCGCGTCACATTGCTCGCATGCGCTTCCCCCGTCACCGGATCCACATACGCCCACGCCGGCGGAGCTGAGCCCAACAAAGCAAGAAAAACAGCCAACATAAAGGAGCGCGGTAAAAAATGCGAAGTTTTCATGGTGCTCATTGTGGCGGGGAGGGGGACCACGGGGCGTCGATAAGCGAAATGCCTGTGGATAACTCCCCGCGCGCCGCGAATTGGCGCACACCCAGCAACGATGTAAGCTTGGTGCCCAGCAGTGTGTCCGTTCTGGAGGCACTGACTACGCGCGGCGAAAATGCCTGGTCACAGCTGTGGCAGGGTGCTGCACTCCGCAACGGTCCTCCCACGCAACGTGGAAGGCGCGGATCCAGCTCGCCGCTAGGGTGTGGGCAAAACCCGCACAAACTGTAAGAAACCGAACAACTTTAACTCCCAAGGAGACATTCCCATGGCAGTCGTAACCATGCGTGAACTCCTCGACGCAGGTGTCCACTTCGGCCACCAGACGCGTCGTTGGAACCCGAAGATGCGTCGCTTCATCTTCACCGACCGTAACGGCATCTACATCATCGACCTGCAGCAGACGC
>ERZ1031176.215-NODE-215-length-10463-cov-6.379612_pt1 | contig 10463 bp, 9 predicted proteins | sample MGYA00518586_ERZ1031176 | MGnify/ENA primary metagenome ERZ1031176 (study PRJEB33718, sample SAMN03159775) | human skin metagenome | collected 2014-05-20 | study: EMG produced TPA metagenomics assembly of the PRJNA266117 data set (Human skin bacterial metagenome... | reverse complement strand
GCATTCACTGTTGGTTCGTACTCCGGAAGGAATGTCGGCATGTGGTTGACGGGAACATCCGTGATCACGCGATTTTCTGCGACAGCCTTGTCCCAGACGGTGCGGGGAGTGGAGCCGATCAGCCAGAAAATATATGGCACGCCGAAGGCCAGTGGAATATTCGCGAAATCTTCCGACACAGTAGATGGCTCAGCATCCACAGAATCCGGGCCGAAGACTTCATCGAAGGTGGAGCGCACCGTCATGAATGCGCCACGGTCATTATCTAGCAGCTCACCGTGGGCGAAGTATTCGAAGTGTGGCTCTTCCTTGATCCCGGAGGCATCGCATTCAGCGATGACGACGCGTTGGATGGCTTCGTAGACCTTGTTCTTTACTGCGTCGTTGTAGAAACGGCAGTTCACGACCAGCTCAGCGTGGTCCGGGATGATGTTATTAGTTGTGCCTGCCTTGACCTGGCCGACGGAGACCACAGCGAAATCACTGGGATTCACTTCACGGCCGACAATGCCCTGAAGGCGAAGAATGATGTGAGCGGCGGTGTACGTCGGATCGACAGCGGCGTGCGGCATCGAACCGTGTGCACCACGGCCGGGGATACGGATCCGGATTGAGTCGCAGGCAGCGAACTGGGGGCCGGGCTTGGTCTGCACCTGCCCAGCACGACCAGGCATGACGTGCTGACCCAAGCAAATATCCGGGCGGGGGATGCGATCGGTCAGCCCATCGGTGACCATCGCGGTCGCGCCCTGGCCGATCTCCTCAGCGGGCTGGAACAGCGCGATGAAGGTGCCTGCCCAATGCTCACGGTTGTTATCCATGATGTCGCACAGACCGAGCAGCGCGGTCACGTGCATGTCGTGGCCGCAGGCGTGCATGAGGCCTGTAACGGTGCCGTCGTCACGCGTGGCGGTGTCCTTCGATGCGTATGGTGCGCCGGTGGTTTCGGTGACGGGCAGGCCGTCGAAATCGGCGCGGAAAAGAACCGTGGGCCCTGCTGAGCCGCTGATTGCTTCACCGTTGTGGAATACCGCGACAATGCCGTAGCCACCGATCGGTGCGATCACACGGCAATTGAAGCCCTCCAACTCTTTCAGGATCCGTGCATGAGTGTTCTTCTCCTGCATGGACAACTCGGGATGGGCGTGCAGGTGCTCGTACAGCTCACGCTGCCATGCGGGATCCACCGTGTAGTTCTGCAGGATCTCCTTGATCGCGCTCGGATCGGCATGGACAGGCATGGGGACCGGGGCCTCCTTGAAGGATGAGAAAAATAGTTAGCACTTCTGGTGCATTCAACGTTATCGATTCAACACTGGGTTGTAGCGCAATGCATTAACCACCGGGGAGCACTCGGTAGCAATGCGGATATCGGCAGCCACCTTTCCTTCGTCGCGAAGTTTGTACAAGCGGCTGACCATGCGGTCGCGGATATCGTACGGCGACAACGTGTTCACGTAGACCTTCGTTCCACCTTCAAAGCCTGCGAGAGTGGACACGCGCCACTTGATATTGATGCGCCACGGCATCGGCAAATCCAAGTCGATCGGCTTGTGGTGCCATTCCTCATTGCACGGAACTTCTGGGCCGGTGCCGGCGTGCGCAGCGTGGAGCAGGTCAGCCATGCCGTTGACTTCTTCTTCTGCTTGAAGCCACGGCTCCGGCGTAGCGGACTTGGAATAGACGCTGATGGTGGGGTAGCGGTGGCCAATTCCCGCGCACATGATCGCCTGGTCATTCTCGGCGATGATCAGGTTGTGGTAGCTCGAATAATTGATGCCCCACTCGTTGTACATATTCGGATTTTGTCGCAGTTTCGCGATTTCCAGGTCGGCCTGGACACCGCGTTCGTCGATAGCAACGAGCTGCTTGTGAAGGTGATCGAATGATGCGCCGGCGGGGGCGAGCCAATTCTGGAACACCGATACATATGGCGCGTAGCGGTTGCGCTCGTAGAGATCACGCAGGGAATCGATGGTGAAGGCGATGAACGCGCGGTGCTCATCCAGCGGGAGCGTGCCGGAGGATGCGAGCTGGCTTGAATCGGACGCATCGTCAACAAAGTGACGCCGCGCAATGATCACATCATGCCCGCCACCGAAATATGCCGGCACGTGGGCTAGCAATTCGTCTTCGCTCGGATTGCCATCGTGTCCCGATGCCTTCAACCGCGTGCGCACAATATCAAAAACATGGCGCCGCCCGGCATCGTCGGCGAGGTAACGCTCCATATGGTCATGCCGCGACTCGTCCATGCTGAAGCCGTAATTTTGCGCCCAGTATTCATAAGAAACGATCTCGAAAAGATTAGGCACGCGTCGAAACGCAGCTTCAGTGCAGCCAAGCTCGTGGGGGAGAAGGTCACGCAGGATTTCCCATTTCCCGTTCCTTCGCACCATGCGCGATTTTTCAGGCGGCGTATTGAGCTGCTTATCGACGCAGAAATTACAGCTCGCCGTGAAATCATGCGGTTCGAGTGCATGTGGGTCAGTCTTCGGCACCTTGAGAGGGCGATTGCCGCGTCCCGGCACAGTCCACACCTGGGTTCCGGAGAATGGATTGAGCTGCTTGATAGTGCCATCTGCCATCGTGGTCAGTGGCGTGCGTGATACCGACAGCGAGGCTGCCTCGAGATGAGACATGGGATTCGGTGTGGGAATGGTCGTCTCTGTCATAAGACTCAAGGCTATTAGCTAGTCTGTCTGCATGCCGACGATCCAGTTTGACGTGCTTGTTCCCGATGATGCAGCAGGCAAGCAAGTAGAAGATGCTTTTGCCAGTGCAGTTGAAATCCTGGTCCGCCATGAGCGACTGACCTCTGGTGAGGTGACTCGTGATGTGGCGCCGGAGGTCCGGGAGGACACGCTTGCGCAATTGCGTCAGGCCTTTGAGGAAGAGCGCGGCGAGGAGCCAGGGGATGCGATCGTGCAGCGCTACCTCATCACCGCCGAGGGGGCGAGCTCGATGAATCAACTGGCCATGGGCCTTTCCCGCGTGCTCACCCCGAAGGCGGAACTGCCCAAGGACCCAGTGGCGTTGGAGCGCCAGCTGGATTTTGAGCTGCCTGCTGTTTATCCCTGGGCTGTCGAGGTATTGAGGTAGTCCACCGCCGCCTGCGCACCAGCTTGGACAAGTTGGGCACGGACATCTGGGAACTCTGACTGTTCGCCCAGCTCGACTGCTAAGACGCCTTCTGGGACTTCAGTTTCGAACGCGCCTGCGACAATCGCTGCGGTCGTACCGGACTCAGCTGCGAGGTCCGTGATTACCGACGCGACCTTGCCTGCGACGGACTGCCCGTCATATTTGCCCTCGCCAGTGACGACAAAATTGGCTGCGGCGATTTTTTCCTTCAGCCCCTGCGCAGCGGCAACGGTGCGTGCGCCGGAAACGACGCTGACATGCTCAGTATTACCGTGCATGAGTTCAGACAGCCACGTAATGCCGATCGGCAGACCGCCTGCTGCCCCGTAGCCAGGCTGAGTCGGATCCACACCGGTCACCTCGCAGAGGTGCTGTAGCGCCGCATCGACCTTCTCAACATCCTCAGGCGAAGCCCCCTTCTGCGGGCCGAATACATGAGCTGCGCCCTGGGGGCCAGTGGCAGGGAAGGCGGTATCAGACAGCAAGAGCCAGTCGACGGAGGCTGCCGGGATATTCACCTTCGCAGTGTCGAAGCTGTCCAGCTCGCCGAGCGCTCCACCACCATGACGAAGGGGATGGCCATCGGCATTGAGCGGGTTCGCGCCGAGCGCGACCAAAATGCCTGTGCCACCATCGATCGTTGCGGATCCGCCCAGACCGAGCACGATGCGGCGTGCGCCACGCGTTTGCGCATCGGCGATGAGAACGCCGGTGCCATACGTATCACCGGTGAGCGGAACTGGATTGTCCTTCACCGCAGGCAAACCGCTTGCGGCAGCGACATCAATATAGGCCGTTTCTTCAGTGGCGTTATAGACATAGCTTGCTTCGGTCAGGCGGCCCGCAGCATCGGTTGTGGGCAGTGTGATGGTTTCGCCACTAAAGAGCTCAGCTGTTCCCTCGCCCCCATCAGCCATGGCAATGTGTTCAATGTCACAGTCCACGATGATCGAGCGGATTCCTTCCGCGATCCACTCGGCAGCATCGGCTGCGCTGGCCGATCCCTTGAAAGAGTCTGGCGCGACGACTATCCGCATAGTTTCCGCATCAGCGACAAAATTCGCTGGTAAGCCCGCAGTTTCTTCGTCAACGGAAGAAGTGGAGGAAATTGGGTCAGTGTTCACCATGGCTGGCGTGCTCCTTTGTTTTCCAGTGGGCGAAGAGATGTCGACAAGTTTGTCCGATTCGCTAAGACGCTATCAATTTGGCCAGATTGATTTGTGATATAGGCCTCATATCGCTCTGACCAGACTATAGTTTCGTAGTTGTTGAGCAGTCAGAAGAAAGGATTGATATGACATCCAGCGAAGACCAGATCTCGGGCTATTACAACAAACTTCTGAAGCGCAATGCCGGCGAACCGGAATTCCACCAAGCGGTCGCCGAAGTTCTTGATTCCCTGAAGATTGTCCTGAATAAGGATCCTCACTACAACGACTACGGCCTCATTGAGCGTCTCTGTGAGCCCGAGCGCCAGATCATCTTCCGTGTTCCGTGGGTCGGAGACGACGGTGAAGTTCGCGTCAACCGTGGCTTCCGCGTCCAGTTCAACTCCGCGCTCGGCCCCTACAAGGGTGGCCTACGTTTCCACCCAAGCGTGAACCTAGGCATCATCAAGTTCCTGGGCTTTGAGCAAATCTTTAAGAACTCCTTGACCGGCCTGCCGATCGGTGGCGGCAAGGGCGGCTCTGACTTTGACCCGAAGGGCAAGTCTGATGCAGAGATCATGCGTTTCTGCCAGTCGTTCATGACAGAGCTGCACCGCCACATCGGTGAGTACCGCGATGTTCCCGCTGGCGATATCGGTGTAGGAGGCCGTGAGATCGGCTTCCTCTTTGGCCAGTACCGTCGCCTGACCAACGAGCACGAGTCTGGTGTCCTTACCGGCAAGGGCCTGACCTGGGGCGGTTCCCTGGTCCGCACCGAGGCAACCGGCTTCGGTGCCGTCTACATCACCAACAAGATGATGGCAGCCCACGGTGATTCCCTCGACGGCGCCAAGGTCATTGTCTCTGGTTCCGGCAACGTGGCTATCCACGCGATCGCCAAGGCGCAGGAGCTTGGCGCAACCGTCGTTGGATTCTCTGATTCCTCCGGTTGGGTAGAGACGCCGAACGGTGTTGATGTTGAGCTGCTGAAGGAGATCAAGGAAGTCCGTCGCGGTCGCGTTAGCGAGTATGTCGAAGAGTCCGAAGGTGCAACCTTCCATGATGACGGTTCTATCTGGGACATCAAGGCCGATGTCGCTCTGCCATGTGCGACCCAAAACGAGCTCGACGGTGAGCATGCACAGAAGCTCGTGGATAACGGCGTCAAGTATGTTGCCGAGGGTGCGAATATGCCGTCTACTGCTGAAGCAATCGAGATCTACCGCAAGAACAACGTCCACTTCCTGCCGGGCAAGGCAGCGAATGCTGGTGGCGTGGCAACCTCTGCACTTGAGATGCAGCAGAATGCTTCGCGTGACTCGTGGAATTTCGAGTACACCGACGCACGCCTGAAGGACATCATGGAGAACATCTTCCGCCACACTTCGGCTACTGCAGCTGAGTACGACCATGAAGGTGACTATGTTGTCGGTGCAAATATCGCTGGCTTCAAGAAGGTTGCTGACGCAATGTTTGCGCAAGGCGTGGTCTAAGCCCGCCTAGATTTTCCTCCGAGACCTTTTCGGACACGCGCCCCGGCTTGCCGGGGCGTTCGTTGTTTCGCCAGTACTGTTGGGCTCATGTACCGCGTATTTGAAGCTCTCGATGAACTGGTCAACACCGTCGAACAAGCCTACGGCGTTCCGATGACGTCGAATTGCATGGTTCCGCGCAACGAAGTGCTCGCGCTTCTCGACGACATCCGTAATGCCTTCCCCGTCGAGATCGACGACGCGCAGGATGTTCTGGATAAGCAAGATGAAATCCTTCGCGGTGCTGAGGACCGCGCTGATGCGATCATTGGAGACGCAGAAGCGGAGGCCCAGCGCCTGGTTACTGATGCTCACAATGAATCCGAATCTATGCTGAGCGATGCTCAGCAGCGTTCGACGTTGATGGTTTCCAATGCTGAAGAGGATGCGGATAACACCGTCTCTCGCGCACGTGAAGAGGCGGAGCAGATGGTGGAGCGTGCTCGTCGAGAAGCCGAGCGCCTTGTTGCGGACGGTAACGAGTCCTACGACCGTTCCGTGGCTGAAGGCCTGGAAGAACAGCAGCGCCTTGTCTCCGAGGCTGAGGTCACCCGCCGTGCCGATGAAGAGGCACACCGGATCGTGGAATCTGCCCACGCCGAGTCCAGTCGCCTTCGCGGTGAGTGCGATGAATACGTGGACGGCAAGCTCGCCGAATTTGAAGAGACTCTGAGTGGTGTACTGCGCACCGTCACCTCCGATCGTTCCGCTCTGCGCCACGGTGCCGGCGCTTCCGGCCGCTACGAGCGTGAGGTGCGCGGCGACCGCGGTGAGCGTGGCGGTTACGCACGCTAACTCTCCCGGCGCTCCGGCAATGACCGCAATGTATTGTGGGGTGCGTTATGGCTACTAACCCGTTTGTTGTGGATGTGTCGGAAGCCCTACATGGCGATGGACTTCCGGTGACCACCACCCAGACCGGCCCGGCGCCCTCGCGCATCGGCCCGGAAATGATCGCCATCCCCGAAGGCCAAGAGGTTTCCATCGAGTCGACCATCACCCCGCTTGGCGGGGGAGTGCTCGTCGATGCAACCGCTACTGCCCAGCTCAAAGGCCAGTGTGTGCGCTGCCTGCGTGAGCTGACCCCGACGGAGGAGATCCGTGTCTCGCAGGTCTTCTCTGGCTCCGATGACTTCATTACCGGCGATGCTGCTGATGAGGAAGATGATGGTTCTGGCGACGATGTCGCGCAGATCATCGATGACACTGTGAACCTCGAGCAGGCTTTCATCGACGAGGTGGGCTTGAATCTGCCGTTCAACCCGGTCTGCGAGCCGGCTTGCCCCGAGGATTCGGATGTCCCCGCCGCTGACGGTGTGTCGGGTGAACCGAACGACCTGGTGGATCCGCGCTGGGCTGGGCTGGAGAAATTCCTCACGTCCGAAGACAGCGACGATGCTGGTTCTTCTTCCGAGAAATAGCTGGAGGGGACGTGCCACGCGCAAAGAAAAATAAGATCCCTGGCGATCAGGCTTTGGCCCAGGCATTCGCCGCGGTTGATCACACCCCGTTGCTGGAACAGCTCGGTGTGGTGATCAACCCGGACCACCTGTGCTTGGCGTTGACGCACCGTTCGTTCGCGAATGAGCACGGGACGTTGCCGAATAACGAGCGCCTTGAATTTGTCGGCGACGCGGTGCTCGGGTTGACTATCGCGAATGCCCTGTTCGAGAAATTCCCTTCCCGCCCCGAGTCGGATTTGTCGCCGATGCGTGCGCGCATCGTGTCGCGCTATGGGCTCGCCGAGGTTGCTCGCGAAATCGGGTTGGGAAATCACGTTTTGCTGGGCAAAGGCGAAGAAACCACAGGTGGCCGCGACAAGGACTCGATTCTTGCAGACACGACTGAGGCTGTGCTCGGCGCGATTTACCGCCAGCATGGCTTCAACACCACGCGCGATGTGATCTTGCGTCTTTTTGAAGACAAGATCGACAACGCTCACTGGATCCAGGACTGGAAGACCGAGCTGCAGGAGCGTGTAGCCGAGCTGGGTGGGCACCCGCCGGTGTACACAGCCACGGCCGAAGGTCCCGAACACGAGCAGGTTTTCACCGCGCAAGCGCTTATCGACGGCACGTCGCGCGGCACTGGCCGTGGCCACAACAAGAAGACTGCTGAGCAGAATGCGGCACGTGAAGCCTTCTTCTTCCTCAAGGATCACCCCGAGACGATCGCGTTGCGGAAGGGGTAAGGGGGAGTGCCGGAACTCCCAGAGGTGGAAGTAGTCCGTCGTGGACTCGATGTTCACGTGGTCGGTTCGACATTCCGCAGCGTTGAGGTGCTTCACCCGCGCGCAGTACGTGACAATGATGTCGATCTGGCAGAGATCCTTCCTGGACTGACCATTACCGGCACTGATCGCCGCGGAAAATTCTTGTGGCTCACGCTTTCCGACGGCGCAGCCCTGCCTGTTCACCTCCGCATGTCCGGCCAGATGCTTGTGGGCGACCCCGGCATGGTTGATAGCCCGCACCTGCGGATCCGGGCTGAGATCAAAGGACACGAAGGCGTGAAAGAGCTCGCCTTCGTGGACCAGCGCACGTTCGGGTCGTGGCAGTATGTTCCGCTGACCACTCCGGAGCCAGGAGCAGGTAGGCCAGTTCCGGTGACGATCCCGCACATTGCACCGGATCCTTTTGAACCAGAGTTCGATGTGGTGGCCACCGCCAGAAGAATGCGCACAAAGAACGTGGCAGCGAAGACTCTTCTGCTTGACCAATCTGTGGTCAGCGGCATCGGTTCGATCTATGCCGATGAAGCAATGTGGGCAGCAGGGGTCAAACCGATGCGCAAGGGCAGAGCTCTGCGCCAGCGTGATGCCGTGGCATTGCTCGAGGAGTCCCGGGCTGTGATGGCCCGTGCACTCGAAGCTGGTGGCACCAGTTTTGATTCGCTCTACGTCAACGTCAATGGTGCGAGCGGATACTTCGCACGTTCTCTGAATGCTTATGGCCGGGCAGATGAGCCTTGCGCACGGTGCGGCACCCCGATCGCTCGGACTGTGATCAATGGCCGGTCGAGCTATTACTGCCCGAGCTGCCAAACGCGTTGATGTCACCCGAATCTTAGAAATCGGCCCCCGGAAATAATGGGGCCAATCACATGCCGTATAGAATTTTCGGCATGGAAAAACTCGAGTCGTTTGTGGCAGACTCTGTCAACGACAACCTCTGGAAAGTCATCCCATTCCTACTTCTCGCAGCGGGCATCTACTTTGGCCTTCGCACGATCTTTGTGCAGATCCGCATGGTTCCGGACATGTTCAAGGCAGTGGCCGAAAGTCCGAAGGGTAAGGACCGCGACGGGCGTGACCTTGATGAAGAATATGGCGGAATCTCTGCCTTCAAGGCATTCACCATTTCGGCTGCCTCACGCGTGGGCACCGGCAATATTGCCGGTGTTGCGCTGGCCATCACCATGGGTGGCCCAGGTGCAGTGTTCTGGATGTGGATCATCGCGATTGTCGGCGGTGCCACGGCTTTCGTCGAGTCGACGCTGGCTCAGCTGTGGAAGACCAAGGACGCGGACGGCAACTACCACGGTGGCCCTGCGTACTACATCACCCGCGGCTTGGGTGAGAAGTGGAAGCCACTGGCAGTGATCTTCGCGCTGGCGATCTCGATCACCTACGGATTCATCTACAACGCGATTCAGACCAACTCCATCGTGGAGGCCGTCGGCGGTTCTTTGAATAATGACTCGAATACGTTGAAGACGGTCGTTGCACTTTCCCTCGCTGCTGTGACTGCTTTGATCATCTTCGGTGGTGTGACCCGCATTGCGAATGTGACGCAGGTGGTCGTGCCGTTCATGGCAGGCGCCTACATCATCGTTGGCATCCTGGTGCTCGCTGTGAACTACAGGGAGATCCCGGGAATGTTCTCGCTCATCGTTGAGCACGCTCTGGGCATCAAGGAGATCGCTGGTGCGACCGTCGGTTATGCATTCATGAACGGTATGCGCCGTGGCCTGTTCTCCAATGAGGCTGGCCAGGGCTCTGCACCGAATGCTGCGGCAACGGCTACCGTTTCGCACCCGGTCAAGCAGGGGCTTGTTCAGACCCTTGGCGTGTACTTTGACACCCTCGTGGTGTGCACGATTACCGCGTTCATCGTCCTGCTCGGCCCGGCTCCGATTTACGGCGAGGAAATTCAGGGCGCGGCACTGACCCAGTCGTCTCTGTCTGATTCGGTTGGCGCTTGGGGCACGCACTTTGTCACCTTTGTTTTGTTCTTCTTGGCATTCTCTTCCGTGCTCGGCAATTACTATCTTGCGCAGGCGAATGTGGAGTACCTGACCAAGAAGAAGTCGGTGCTGACCGCTTTCCGCATCGGTGTTGTCGGCTTTGTCATCTTCGGTGCATTCGGTTCTCTGCCGCTGGTGTGGGCGCTCGGCGACACGATGACGGCCACCATGGTGTTCATCAATCTCATCGCGATCATCCCTCTCGGTGGCATTGCCTTCAAGCTGCTCAAGAACTTCAGCGAGCAGCGTGCCCAGGGCATTGATCCGGTCTTCCACCGTGACATGCTGCCGGAACTGAAGAATGTCGAGTTCTGGGACGGCTCCGACCCGGTCACTCGCCGCAGCGCCTGTCTCTTATACACATCTCCGAGCCCACGAGACTCCTGAGCATCTC
>ERZ1031176.214-NODE-214-length-10477-cov-5.983784_pt1 | contig 10477 bp, 10 predicted proteins | sample MGYA00518586_ERZ1031176 | MGnify/ENA primary metagenome ERZ1031176 (study PRJEB33718, sample SAMN03159775) | human skin metagenome | collected 2014-05-20 | study: EMG produced TPA metagenomics assembly of the PRJNA266117 data set (Human skin bacterial metagenome... | reverse complement strand
TCTACACTAGATCGCTCGTCGGCAGCGTCAGATGTGTATAAGAGACAGCCACCACACGGTCGGCCTCGCCGAAGTCATAGGTGCGTACGACGAAGGCGCGGTCGCGGAAGCTTGGTCTAGAAGCCAAGGCGACCCAAATGCTTCGGATCGGACTGCCAGTTCTTCAACACCTTGATGCGCAGGTCAAGATAAACATTCTGGCCGACCAGATCAATGATCTGCTTGCGGGAACGCTGAACAATGCCGGACAAACGACGCCCATCACGTCCCTCAATGATCGCCTTTTGCCCCGGGCGCTCCAGGTAGATCACTGCATAGATCTTGGCCCGATCGCCTTCGGTGATGATCTCATCAACCTGCACGGCAACGGAGTGTGGCAGTTCATCGCGCAGACCACGCAACGCTTCCTCGCGGATCAGCTCTGCAATACGGGTCTCAATATCCTCATCAGTGACATGGCCCTCCGGGTAGAACCGGGGCCCCTCCGGCAGGTGGGCAGCCAGCACATTCAGCAGGACATCCAGCTGCACGCCTTCGGTGGCGGAGACAGGCACGACATCCTCATTGCCTGTGGCTTCCACCAACAGCTCATGCAAACGCATGAGCTGTTCGCCCACCTGGTCCTTGCTGGCGCGGTCCAGCTTCGTCACGATGCCAACGATCGGGGTATTCGGCTTGGTTTTCTTCACCGCATCGAGGATCCAGCGGTCGCCGGGACCGATCTTCTCATTCGCCGGGACCGTCAGGCCGATCACATCCACATCAGCGAAGGTGTCCTTGACCACCTCGTTGAGTCGCTCACCCAGCAGCGTGCGGGGACGGTGAAGGCCAGGGGTATCAACCACCACGATCTGTGCGTCATCCCGGTTCACAATGCCGCGGATCGGGTGGCGCGTGGTCTCTGGCTGGTCAGCCATGATGGCGATCTTCTCGCCCACCAGCGCATTCGTCAGGGTCGACTTGCCCGTGTTCGGGCGGCCGACGAAGCTGACAAATCCGGAACGAAACCCCTCCGGGGTATCCGTGAACTGGGAAAAACTATCCATGCCTGCTGATGGTACGGCACTGAAACGGTCAGTCGGCGCAACGATGAGGTCTTGTCGCTCCACGAGTGGCAGGCCCGCAAAGCCGTTATCCAGTCGCGTCGTTTCCTGCGCTGCCACGACCAGTCCGTAGAGGGTGCCGGCGATGTGCTCGAGGCGGTCGGCTGGGGATTCGCTAATAAGCGCTGTGTACATCGCTGCGGCGAGATCACCCGCGCCTACGACGTTGCCGCCGATGCGTGGGGTTTCCACGTACCAAGCGCCCTCATCGGAGATGTCTATCATGCCGATGGTGTCCGGGTTGCCGGTGTTCACGCTGGTGATCAGCGCCCTATCCTTCAACGAGCGGGCCGCGCGCACAGTGTCTTCCACCGTGGCCAATTCACGCCCGGTCAATAGGGCAAGCTCCCACTGGTTCGGGCAGATCGCATCAGCGAGCGGAATAATCTCCTCGGAGAAAATCGCCGGGATATCGTCATCGACGAAGGAGCCGACCTTCGAATTACCGATCACCGGATCGCACACCCACTGCGCATCCGGGTTCGCGTCCTTGATCTTGGCCACGGTGTCCACAAAGACAGAGGCAAGTGCAGAGGAGCCGAGGTAACCGGTGACCACCACATCCACCTTCGGATAGGCGAAAGCCAGGTCATCCAGCACGCTGGCGACTTCTTCCGGCGGAATCTTCGGGCCGCGCCAATTCGGGTATTCGGTGTGGTTAGAAAAATTCACGGTGTGCACGGGCCACACGTGGTTACCCAGGCGCTGCATGGGAAAGACCGCGCAGGAATTGCCCACGTGACCAAAGGCGACGGCGGATTGAATCGAGAGAATATTCATCACAGCGGGTTCACCTCAAAATGCAGCCGCGGATTAGCAATCGCTTCTTGGGATTCCACGAGCAGAAGCTCCGGGGCATCCTTCAGATACGTGTTTTCCAGCACATCAAAAATGCTCCACGCCGCCATGGACGCTGCATCGACGTAATCGCCCACCTCAAGGTAATGCGCGGTGAAGAGTGCGGAAGCCAGTTCTGCTACACCATTACGCTCCACCGGCAGGTGCGGGGGACGCACGACCCATGCTTCATGCTCGTCGAGCGCGATCATCTCCAAAGAATTCGAACGCACCAGAACCACTCGCGCACCAAGCTCACGCGCAGCAGCGACGAGGTCATCGCCATCAAGATCATCACAATGGACGGTGAGAATGTCCGCGCCCTTGAGAGGCATTTGGGCAGAAAATACTGCTGCCGGGTTCAGCTCTTTGACCCGTGCGGCTGCCTCTTCGATCACTGCGGCGAGCTCCGGGTCGTCCGTGCGTCCGGCGAGGATCACGTCCACCTCGCCCAGTGCACCGCGGTCTTCAATACCGGCAATCACCTCACGAACATCACTGGCTGCAACACGGTGTCCTTTGCCAGTCATGGAGTAATTCGCGGTGTACACCGGCCATACTTCGTGGCCGAGACGCTGCAAAGGGAAGACCGCTGCGGAATTTCCCGTGCACCCGTATGCCACGCTCGGCTGGATCGACAGGATATTTTTCATGCCCACTATTGTTCCCCGTCCTCGTTGCGGGACCTAGTTGGGGCCTGCTCCGGGACGTCGATAAGCACTGTGCGCACTTTCATTCGGCCGCGACGGTCGCGTCCGCCCTCCGCGGTGAAGCGTAGGCCCGCGACCGTCACATCAGAGCCCGGCAACGGCACGCGGCCAAGTTCGTAGGACAAAAGACCCGCGACTGTTTCAACGTTGTCGGTGATCTCCTCGTCGAATTCAAGCTCATAGTCCAGCTCATCATCGAGGTAGTCCACCAGATCATCCAGTGGCAGACGGGCCTGTGCGCGGTAGGTGCGGTCCTCGACCGGCTCGATCGGGGCCTCTTCATCCGCGTCGTATTCATCGGTGATCTCGCCGACGATTTCCTCGAGGATGTCCTCCATGGTCATCAGACCTGCGATATCTCCGTACTCGTCCACGAGCACCGCGATGTGTGTCTGGTCGCGCTGCATCTCGCCGAGCAGATCATCGAGCGGCTTTGAATCCGGGACGAACATCGGTTTGCGCATGATGTCCGCGACCGAAACACCACGACCGCCATCGGTGCGGTTATAAGTGCGCTGCACAATGTCTTTGAGGTACAGCACGCCCACGATGTCATCGACATTTTCACCGATCACTGGGACACGTGAGTGGCCCGAACGAATCATCAGATTCGCTGCCTGGCCCGCATTCTTCTCCGCCTCGATCCACACCATTTCCGGGCGCGGCACCATCACCTGGCGCGCATGGGTGGTGGCCAGGTCAAAGATGTTCTGGATCATGCGGTGCTCAGCTGTTTCCACCACGCCTTGTTCCTGCGCAATGTCTACTGCTTCACGCAGCTCAACATCGGTGGAATAGGGATTCTCCAGCGATTCCTCGCCAGGTGTGACCAGGTTGCCCAACCAGATGAGCATCTTGGAAACCGGCCCGAGCACCACGTACACCACGGTGAGAATCTGTGCGGCACGCAGAGAGATCGAATAAGGATTCAGCTTTCCGGCGCGACGCGCAATCACGCCGATCACGCCGAAGCGCATCAGGGTCACTACCAGGATCGCTGCCGTGATCGCCCATCCGCGGTGCGGAATCGCATCGAGGGCTGCGAGCACCGCGAACACAGCGGCAAGAGTGTCCAGAACCGTTTGGATCAGTGCGAGAAGTCCCAGGTGGTTTGAGCGCGCGTCGACGACGCGGAGCAGCGAATTCGCTCCCCCGACCTCGTCTTTGATCATCGCCTCGACTCGCGCGCGCGAAATCGGAATCAGCGCGGATTCGAGCATTTTCATCACGCCGGCGCCCAGCAGGGAAACCACCGCGATCAGCAAATACGTGACCCAAGGTTCCACGTCAGTTACTCGCCCCGCTTTTCGACGAGCCCATCAAGCTCCTGTCGATCCGCCGCCGACGGGAATGCATGCTTCCCCGTCGGCTTGGGCTGGTATTCCACGCCACGGGCCGAAAGATCGTCGTACCAGTCGGCGAGGATCTCGTTCTGCAGCGCGAACATTTCCCGCTCATCAGCGGGCGTTGCGTGGTCGTAGCCCAGCAGGTGCAGACAACCATGCACCGTCAGCAGCGCCATCTCATGGCCGAGTGGGTGACCAGCGGCATCTGCCTGCTTGCGGTCATAGTCGGGGCACAGGATGATATCGCCCAACATCGACGGCCCGAGCGGTGCTGCATCCGGGCGACCGGAACCAGGAGTGAGCTCATCCATGGGAAAGCTCATCACATCAGTCGGGCCAGGCAGGTCCATCCACCGCATGTGCAGGTCCGCCATCGTGTCGGAGTCCACGCAGGTGATGGTCACCTCGGTATCCGGGTGGACGTCGAGGGCGGTCAGGGTGAACGAGGCGACGTCGACAAGCATTTCCTCGTTGACATCTGCCTCCCCGGATTCGTTGAGGACTTCGATGCTCACTTCTTTTCTCCCTCTTTTTCTGCTTCCTTTTCAGCACGGGCAGTGCGAGCCGCGTCGTAACGGTCATATGCCTCGACGATCCGGCCGACCAGCTGGTGGCGCACCACATCGCCCGACCCGAATTCCTGGAAGTGAATATCGGGCACATCCTTGAGAATTCGGCTGGCCACGCGCAGGCCGGAAACAACTCCCCGGGGCAGGTCCACCTGGGAAATATCACCAGTGACCACCATCTTTGCACCGAAACCAAGACGGGTGAGGAACATCTTCATCTGCGCTGGCGTGGTGTTCTGCGCCTCATCCAAAATGACAAAAGCATCGTTCAAGGTGCGGCCACGCATGTACGCCAGCGGGGCAACCTCGATGATCCCGGCTTCCATCAGCTTCGGGATGATCTCCGGGTCCAGCATGTCCCGCAGTGCGTCATACAGCGGGCGCAAATACGGGTCGATCTTGTCATTCAGCGTGCCGGGCAAGAAGCCGAGCTTCTCCCCTGCCTCCACCGCCGGGCGAGTCAGAATAATGCGCTTGACCTGCTTGGCCTGCAGCGCCTGGACTGCTTTTGCCACAGCCAGGTACGTCTTGCCCGAACCGGCCGGGCCGATGCCGAAGACAATCGTGTTCTCATCAATCGCATCGACGTATTCACGCTGGCCTGGTGTTTTCGGCCGAATGATCTTGCCGCGACGGGCAATGATCTCCTGGCCGAGCACCTCTGCTGCGCTGCCTGGCATATCCACCGCGTGCTTCACCGCATCCGCAGTAATGACGATGCCGCGACGTGCCATCGCCTGGATTTCTGAGAGCGCACGGACCGCATGGGCGACCTCATCGACCGGTCCGCGCAGCGTGACCGTTGTGCCACGTGCAAAAAGATCGACTCCGAGCACGTTATTGAGCGTGCGGAGGTGTTCATCCGTCACACCCAAAACGGCTTGGGCCAAATCGGGCTCGAGCTCGTACGAGCGTGTGACCAGTTCTGCCATGCGGTTCACCCTACCAGCGGGAAAGCGCCCCAATGGCACTCAGCCCAGCTAGCGCCGCTGATGCGGTGCGCAAAACCTCCGGTCCAAGCTTCACAGGGGTCGCCTGCAAAATTTCGAGTTCATCTTCACCGATTCCGCCCTCAGGGCCGATGATGAGGAACAGCTCCGGCACATCCAGATCAATCTCACGCAGCGGTGTCGCCGCGTCTTCGTGGAGGACCAGTGCCGGTTTGTCCCGAATCAAATCGGCGAGCTGATTCGTGGTCACCGGCTCGTGCACCTCTGGGATCCACGGCCGGCGTGACTGCTTGGCAGCTTCACGTGCAGTGGCGCGCCACTTCTCCACATTCTTGGCTACCTTGGGCCCCTGCCACCGCGCGATCGTGCGGTGCGAAATCCATGGGATAATCGCATCGGCCCCGCCCTGAGTGGCCAGGTCGACTGCCAGTTCCGCGCGTTCGGATTTCGGGATCGCCTGCACCACTGTCACCGAAGGAGTCAGTTTCGGGATTTCTCTGCATTCCACCACAGTCCCGGCCAGTTCATCTTTGCCGGTGATCTGGGTGACTTCGACTTCGGCGATGGTGCCGCGGCCGCTCGCAAGCATGATATGTTCCCCGACCTGGATGCGCTTGACCGTGACCGCGTGGCGGCCCTCCGGCCCGTCGAGACGACCTGAGGCGGGGTCGGTGGCGATGAAATACGGCAGGCTCATTAGCGGCGGAAGCGATCTCGCAGACGGGAGAAGAAGCCCTCATCGTGGCCAGCTTCTTCTTCGACGAATGCTGCTTCATTGTGAGCATCGCGCAGCTCTTCCAGGCCGCGGCGCTGCTCCTTGGTCAGATCGGTCGGGACGACCACCTGGACGTGCGCGACCATGTCGCCGGCGCCCTCACGGCGCAGACGCGGCATGCCCTCGCCCTTGAGCACGATCTCCTCTTCCGGCTGTGTGCCGGCAGGAATCTCAATCGTGGTGGTCTCGCCCCCGAGATTCTCCACCTCAACCGAGGTGCCCAGTGCCGCGTCGTACATCGGCACATTCACCTTCAAGTGCAGGTTATCGCCCTCGCGAATGAAGACCGGGTGGTTTTCAGTCTCCACCTCCACGTACAAGTCGCCAGCCGGGCCACCACCGTGGCCGACCTCGCCCTGACCCGCCATGCGGATACGCATGCCACCGGCAATACCCGCCGGGATCTTCACCGAGATATCCCGGCGCGAACGCACACGACCCTGGCCACCGCACTTCTGGCACGGATCAGTGATCACTTCACCGAAGCCGGAGCACTTCGGGCACGACGTCGTGGTCATGATATTGCCCAGGAAGGACTGCTGGACCTGTTGCACCTGGCCCTGGCCGCCGCACTCATCACAGGTGACCGGCTTGGACTCGGATTCCGAGCCAGTGCCGTGGCAGTGTTCGCAGAGCACAGCGGTATCCACAGTGACGTCCTTGCGGGTACCGGAGAATGCTTCTGCGAGCGTGATCCGGGTGCGAAGCAATGCATCATTGCCGGGCTGCACACGCGAACGCGGGCCACGGCCAGCACCGCCACCGCCTTCGCCGAAGAAGGCCTCAAAGATATCGCCAAAGCCGAATCCACCAGCGCCTCCACCCGGTGCCGCGTGGCCCTGCTCCATCGGGTCTCCGCCACGGTCGACGATGCTGCGCTTCTGCGGGTCAAGCAGGACTTCCTGCGCCACAGAGATCTCACGGAATTTCTCCGCTGCCTCCTCAGTGTCATTGACATCCGGGTGGTATTTGCGGGCCAAACGGCGGTACGCCTTCTTGATCTCCGCATCGCTTGCGCCCTTGTCCACTCCGAGGATTCCGTAGTAATCGCGAGCCATCTACATTCCTTTTGTCTAAAAACTGCTAAATATGTTTCGTTCTAAATATGCCCAGGGCGTGTGAAGGCTTAGCCGCCCTCTTCGCCGAGAATGTGGCTGATGTAATGCGCCACGGCAGAGACCTTCTGCATCGTACCGGGGTAATCCATGTACGTCGGACCGAGCACACCGACACCACCGAGCGTCTCGCCTGCAGCACCATAACCTGTGGTGACGATACTGGCCTTGGACAGCTCCTCATCCTCATTCTCAGTGCCGATGACCACAGACACATTGCCCAGCGCCGGCAAATTGGTCAACAACTTCAACACCACAACTTGTTCCTCAAGCGCTTCAACCACGCTGAGCAGATCCGTCGTCATGGGCACCAGGTTGGCAGCACCGGCGATGAGAACACGGTCGCTCGGGTTTTCCACCAGGGTGTCAATGAGCACCGCAATGCAGCGGTGCAGGGGGTCGGCGATGTCGGCCGGGGCTTCGTCGGCAAGCAATGAAAGCGAGCTCGACGCATCCCCCATTGTTTTTCCTGCCAATGCGCGGTTAAGCAGATCGCGAAGGCGCGTCACTGCTTCTTCACCGATCGGCGCGGCGAGTTCCACATTGCGCTGATCAACGCGCCCATTATCCGTAATGAGCACAAGCAGAAGGCGCGTCGGGGTCAGCGCGACCACCTCGCAGTGCTTCACGCGCGAAACAGCCAGCGTGGGCAATTGCACCACCGCTGCCTGGCGCGTGAGCTGCGCCAGCAAGTGGGCGGAGCGCCGCATGACGTCTTCGAGGTCAACCGAAGACTCCAGAAATTCCGAGATCGCACGCCGTTCTGGCAGGGACAAGGGCTTCACGTCATTGATCGCATCGACAAAAGCGCGGTAGCCCTTCTCCGTTGGCACACGGCCGGAGCTCGCGTGCGGTTGCGCGATGAAGCCCTCCGATTCAAGGACAGCCATGTCATTACGAATCGTCGCCGAAGACACATTCAGTTTGTGCCGTTCCACCAGCCGCTTGGAGCCAACCGGCTCCTGGGAAGAGATATAGTCCGCGACGATCGCGCGCAGAACCGCCTGCCTACGTTCGCGTGCGACACCCGCCATACTTGGCACTCTCCTTCCTCGACTGCTAAGTCACGAGTGTAGCGCCCACGTCACTCCGCGGCCAAGATGTCCGTGATCACCCCGTCAATCAGCAATCTTCCGGAATCCGTCGCGAAAATTCGCCCGTTTTCTTCCGCGAGCACACCACCGCGCACATGCTTATCGACGACCCCCTGCCCCCCATCTGCCACCCACTGGCGCGGAATACCTTCCTTGAGCCGTAGCCCCAGCATGATCTGCTCGAAGTGAGACTCCTCATCAGTGATGGTCTCACTTCCGTCAATCGGCAGAACCCCATCGGCGAGCATCGTGTTGTATTTCTCCGGGCGCTTCACATTGAAATACCTGAACCGGTTCACATACCCATGCGCACCTGGTCCTGCACCCCACCAGTTGCCACCGCGCCAATACAGCAGGTTGTGCCGACACTCACCACCCGGCTTCGCCCAATTGGACACCTCGTACCACTCAAACCCTGCCTCTTCCAGACGGTTCGCGATGATCTCATACCGGTCCGCATACACGTCCTCTTCCGGTGCGGGCAGCTGCCCAGTGCGAACCTTTCGTGCCATGGCCGTGCCATCTTCCACAATGAGCGAATAGGCCGACACATGATCCACATCCGCACTCAGCACCGCATCGAGACTCTTTCGCACATCGTCATCTGTCTCCGTCGGGGTGCCATAGATGAGATCCAGGTTCACGTGCTCAAAACCAGCAGCCTTCGCTTCTTTCGCTGCAGCCACAGCCCTGCCCGGGGTGTGCTGCCGATCAAGCACCTTCAGCACTGGCGTGGATGCGGACTGCATCCCCAACGACACACGCGTGAATCCCGCATCCTTCAGCCCCGCGAAATACTCTGGGCTAGTGGACTCCGGATTCGACTCGGTGGTCACCTCTGCATCAGGTGTCAGGCCAAATGTGTTCCGGACCTTTTCCAGGATCCGCCCCAGCCCTTTGGCCCCGAGCAGCGATGGCGTTCCGCCGCCGATGAAGACGGTCTCAGCAGTCAACCCGACCTTTTCTGCCGCCAGCTCTAGTTCTTTGTCCAAAGCATCCAGATAAGCGGCATAGGAAGATTCCGTCTCACTAGGTGTGTAGGTGTTGAAATCACAGTACCCACACCTCGTCGCACAGAACGGAACGTGAATGTAGACGCCAAAGCCATTGGTCATATGGGCCACTCTAAGGTCTCCGTGGATTTCGTTTACATCCTCACCGCATAACGCAAGCAAAATGCCTGGTCAGATTCTTCCGACCAGGCAGCTGCGTAATTTAGATCCACGCGCGCGGCTTGGGCACGGTCTAGGCACCGCGACGGGAACGCTTTGCTGCCACCTTGGCCACGATGGCATCCACGCGTGCGCGCTCTTCCAAAAATTTCGGCGGGTTCGATCCGCGCATCGCACGGGTGAAACCGGGGTGCTCAGCGGCGACGGCGTCGAGCCAGCCATCTACAGCCGATTCGACCAGCTCGCCCACGCGGGCATAGAGGTGAGGCAGGGAAACGGCGGCGAGGTTCTGCGCGACCATATCGGTCTGCTCGAGGGTGTAGTCAACGACCTCCTCAAGGTGCTGCACAATCAGGTCAGTGCGCTGCGTGCACACCTCCGTCATCGCCTTGACCGGGGATGGCGAGGACAGCGGGAAGAGCTCAAAAAGGCCGACGGCATCGAGTCGCTCTGGTTCCGGCAGGCGCTCATGAGCTGGCAGGGCTGCGGAAATCGAGCCGGCCTTCACGCCAGACACCAGTGCTTGACGCAGCCCGATCAATTCGCCGACAACGCGGCGGGCATCAGTGCGCGCATCGTCGACGATTTCGGAAAACTCGGCCAGGCAGTCGTCGGTAAGTTCACCGTCATAATCTGCGATGGCCTCGGCAATGTGCTCGATGTATTCTGCAACCTCATCGCCGATGTTGTAGACCTCTTGGGTCAACTCGCGGTGGCGCAGCGTCGCAGCAGTCCGGTGCACACTGGCCCCCTTCAACTCTGTCTCTTATACACATCTGACGCTGCCGACGAGCGATCTAGTGTAG
>ERZ1031176.211-NODE-211-length-10542-cov-6.221703_pt1 | contig 10542 bp, 11 predicted proteins | sample MGYA00518586_ERZ1031176 | MGnify/ENA primary metagenome ERZ1031176 (study PRJEB33718, sample SAMN03159775) | human skin metagenome | collected 2014-05-20 | study: EMG produced TPA metagenomics assembly of the PRJNA266117 data set (Human skin bacterial metagenome... | reverse complement strand
GAGATGCTCAGGAGTCTCGTGGGCTCGGAGATGTGTATAAGAGACAGGCTTTCTGGTCAGTTTCTACGCAACAGGGCTGGAATCATTATGGTCGCGCCGCGCACCATTGGCACCAGACTCCGGCTTCGCGGTCCACTTCTTCGTCTCTTCCTGAGACGCGAAAATCAGACCACACACGGCAGCAACACCAGCGATGATTTGAATCACCCCGTCGAGCGCGACAACAGCGGTAGGCACACCATCCGTTGCGGCACCGCCAACCAGCACCACCGTGAGCATGCGCATAGCGAAGAACACGGAGAAAACCACCAGTAGCATCAGCGCATTGCGCGCCCAGCCCTTTTGTTGCGCCACAGCTTTCAAAGCCAAGACGAGCACAAATACGACAGCGAGCGTGAACACTGCCATCAGGCCCAACGCGACATAAACAATGAATTTGACCTGGTCATCGCCGATCGCGTCGCTGCCGACAGACTTATTCGCCTCACGCGCCGCCTCCATCATCCGCGATGGATTGAGCATGCCCATAACCACACCGAAAAGCTGGTGCACAAGCTCGCCACCGAGCATGATCACCCATGCCAACAGCAGGTAGCGCACAGTCTCCGGAGGGGTCTTCCGGTCGTGCGAATCAGTCATTATTTGCCTGCTTTCTTGCCAGCGCCACCTGCTTGTCCTGAAAGAATTCGAGCTGCATCAAGTGCGAAATATGTGAAGATCTGGTCAGCACCAGCACGCTTGATGGACATCAAGGACTCCATCATCGTGGCATCCCGATCAGTCCACCCATTCGCACCTGCCGCCTGAATCATCGCGTACTCGCCGGAGACTTGGTAGGCCGCCACCGGGACCGGGGAGATCTCCGCGATCTTGGTCAGCACATCCAGGTATGGCAGAGCCGGCTTGACCATCACAAAATCCGCCCCCTCGGCAAGATCCAACTCCACCTCAAGAAGGGACTCACGAATATTCGCCGGGTCCTGCTGGTACGTACGACGATCACCAGTCAGCGAAGATCCGACAGCATCACGGAATGGACCGAAAAATGCCGAAGCGTATTTCGCGGAATACGCCATGATGGCGACATCCTGCCACCCTGCCTCATCAAGCGCGGCACGGATCACCTCAATTTGGCCGTCCATCATGCCCGACGGACTCACAATGTGCGCGCCGGCTTCTGCCTGGGAAACTGCCATCTTCACATACAGCGGCAGCGTCGCATCATTGTCCACGACATCATTGCCGTGAGCATCAGTAGTGACCACACCGCAGTGGCCGTGATCAGTGAATTCATCAAGGCACGTATCGGCCATGATCAGCAGATCATCACCGAATTCTTCACGCAGACGAGACAGCGCACGATTCAAAATGCCGTCCGGCGCCCAAGCCTGCGAGCCTTCTGCATCCTTGTCCTCATCGCGCGGAACACCAAACAAGTCCACGCACGGAACACCGAGCTCCACGGCTTCGCGGCAGATCTCCACCAAAGAATCCATGCTGTGCTGGTACACACCTGGCATGGACGGGATCTCGCGCTTCTCACCGCTTTCCCCAAGGTCGTCAGCGACGAACAACGGGAGGATGAAATCACTCGGGTGCAACTGGGTCTCGGCGACCATCGCACGCATCACTGGGCTGCGGCGCAGACGACGCGGACGACGCACGGGACCAACATTTTGGGGATTTAGAGCTGAATCAGACACGCACCCCATATTAGGAAGTTCACCGACCACGGGAAAATGGCCGGTGAATGTCAGTACTTAAAGTGTCTTAGGAACGACGAGTGCGACGCTTCTTACGCGGCGGCGGCAGCTGGCCAGCAGCGCGCAAGCCGGCAACATGCTCCGCCAATGCGTCGACAAGCGAGGGCACATCCGCCACCTCAGGCACAACGTCGACACGCAGTCCCTGCTCCTTCGCTTCTGCTGCAGCCATCGGGCCAATGCACGCGATGATCGTGCGCGCATGTGGCTTGCCTGCGATGCCTACGAGGTTCTTCACCGTAGAAGCAGACGTGAAGCAGACAGCATCAAAACCACCGGTCTTGATCATGTCGCGCACCTCAGGCGCCGGCGGTGCTGCACGCACAGTGCGGTAGGCCACGACATCGTCAACCTCCCAGCCCTTCTCCACCAGGCCATCGACCAGCACGTCCGTGCCGATATCCGCGCGCGGCAACAGCACACGGCCAACCGGGTCGATCTCCTCGACGTACTCCGGGAAGACGTCGACAAGCCCCTGCGCATTCTGCTTCGTGCGGTGCGGCAACAATTCCGGGAACATGCCACGAGCTCGAATCGCATCAGCGGTCTTGGTGCCCACTGCCGCAAGGTGCACGCCCGCGAACGAACGGGCATCCAGGCCGAGCTCCTCGAATTTGTCCCATACGGCGTTCACACCGTTGACCGAGGTGAACACAATCCACTGGTAGCGGCCCTCAACAATGCCCTTGATGGCACGATCCATCTGCGCCGGGTTACGGGGAGCTTCCATCGAGATCGTCGGCACCGACTGCGGAATTGCACCGTACGACGTCAGACGTGCATTCATCGGGCCCGCCTGCTGCTTCGCGCGCGGCACGAGCACACGCCAGCCATACAGAGGACGGTTCTCCCACCAGGAGTACTTCGAACGATCATCAACGGCCGTGCCAATGGTGACCACAAGCGTGCCATCCAAATCCGTGTCCAACTTACCCACGGTGCCCAGCGTCGCATCAAATGTCCGCTGCAGACGCGTCGTGCCATTGACCGTCACAGTCAACGGAGTGGATGCGCTGTAGCCACGTGAAGTGAGCTCCTCAGCGATCACCGACAAATGGTGTGCCTCACCCTGCAGCACCAACGGCTGCGGAGCCGCGGCCAGGCCGTCCCAGTCCACCGGCTCATTATTCAAATCTGCCTCGGTGTACGTAGAGCCCAGACCAATACCTGCGAAAGACGGCACCGTCGACGGCAAAGACATGCCCGGCACCACCTGGAATTCCAGGCCAGCAGCAGCAACTGCGGAGATCTCCTCCATGATCGCGTTCCGGGTCAACGGGTTACCGGCAACCAAACGAATCACATCACCATCGCCCGCTTCCCCACGATCGATCGCAGCAGCAGCCTCATCCAAAGCCGATTCAAGCGGAGCGACAATGCCCTCGCCCTGGGGCTCAACCTCAGACAACTCCGCGGCAGTCGGATCCGCCGGCTTCGGCGGTTTACGGCGTGCACCGGCCTCCTTCGCCTTGGCGCACATCTCCTCGTACGCTTCCTCAGCCGCCTTGAGCTTATCCTCCGGCACAGGCAGGCCTGCAGCCACAACATCGCGGACGCCTGCGGAGACGTCCGGATCAATCACTGCGACTGCGTTACGCTCAAGCACCTCGCGTGCACGGATGGTGAGCAAATCAGGGTTGCCTGGGCCAGCACCAACGAAAATCACTTTGCCCCGCGGCGTTGGGGTCGCCGAAGGGGTAACAGACGCGTTTTCATCCGCGGACAGCGGCATGGCAGCACTCGTCATTGACTCAAATCTTTTCTAAGCAGATCGCGACAAACATTACTTACAAAGGTGCGCATCGCGCCTGCTAAAAGCCCCAAAAAACCAAAACGGGGACCAGATGAGTAGCGGCGCTGACGGCGTATGGTAACTACACCTTAATTTAGTAGGGCGAATTCAAGAAATTAATGCCGTCGAGCGAGGGCTAGAGGAACTGGGCAGCTCCGCCGTCAAAAAGCTTCTTGGCCACTTCACGGCCCAATTCAATTGGGTCCGTGCCCTTTGCTTCTTCCACGAGTTGGCCCGAACCATCGAGCGCGAAAACGCCACCACGCAGGGTGATTTCATCGCCATCAATAGTCGCGGTGGAAGCCACCGGTGCCGTGCAGCCAGCTTCCAGTACAGCCAGAACAGTGCGCTCTGCCATCGCGCACTTCGTATCATCAGCGCTGACCAATTTGTCGATCGCTGCGCGCGCATAATCATCATCCGCACGGCATTCCACCGCCAATGCACCCTGCGCGGGAGCTGGCATGAATTCAGTCGGGTCAAAGACCTGCGTCGCACGATCACCCAAACCAACACGAGTTAAACCAGCAAAAGCGAGAACCACGGCATCAAGTTCGCCACTGGTCACACGGCCCATACGCGAATCAATATTGCCGCGCAGCGGACGGATATCCAGGTCCGGACGCATTGCCTTCAGCTGCGAAATACGACGCGGCGCCGACGTACCCACCTTCGAGCCCTGCGGAAGCTCCGCCAACGACAGACCATCGCGCGCAATAAGCGCTTCACGGCGGTCCTCCCTCACCGGAATGATCAAGTGCGTCCGCGGCTCATCTGCCGTGGGCAAATCCTTGAAAGAGTGCACCGCCACATCGGCCTCATCATCGAAAACGGCCTGACGGATCGCGGTGGTGAACACACCGACACCGATCCGTTCAACCGGCGCCTGGCTCAGGTCACCAGCGGTGGTGACAATGGTCAGCTCGGCATCATGGCCAGCTTCGATAAGCGCATCCCGCATGTGCCCTGCTTGGGTCTGGGCAAGTTTCGAACCACGCGTAGCCACGCGCAAGGTACGGGACGCATTAGTGTTGTTGGTCGCTTCAGTCACTGCTCGTTTCCTTTCTCGCAGAACCCGGACAGCGAGTTCTTCTCAAAACTGCCAGCGGATTTAATCCCGGTTGTATCGCCACCAGCTAAGCCGGTCGTCGTATCTTTCCCGCCGGTGAGGCCAAATAATTCCTCGATAGCGATCTCATAGCTGACCTCATCGGGCAACGCCGCGAGCTCTTTGATTTTCACCGTCGGCTGGTGGAGCAATTTATCCACCACACGCTTAACAGTGCGGGAGACCTCTTCGAATTCATCGGCATCCAGCTGCGGCAGGCGCGAACGCAGCCGTTCCAATTCCGCCTGGGCAGTCTCCGCCGCATTCACGCGCAGCTGCTTGACCATCGGTGCGACATCTCGCACACGCTGCTCGCTGCTGAAATTAGCGATCTCGTCAGCAACGATCTGCTCAGCCATCCGACGTGCCGAAGACCCTTCATGCGTTGAGCCTGGGTTCACATCATCGTCGTCAAGCTTTGCGTGCAGCGCTTCGATATTGATCAACGTGACACCGTCAAGCTGCCCCACCGCATCATCAATATCGCGTGGCAAAGACAGATCCACCAAGGTCGCCGGGCCCGAAATATCTTCTGGAGTGAGCGTGAAACCATCGCTCGCGGTGGCGGACACAGCAATATCCACACGCGACAAAGCACCAGCCCGGGCAGAGAAATCCACGACTTCTGCTGCCACGCCTGCCTCACGTGCATGCTCGGCGAGACGCTCCGCGCGTGAACGGGTGCGGTTAGCCAAAATGAGCCGGTCCACGCCACGCTTACCCAGGTTCGTTGCCGCCAATGATGACATTGCCCCAGCACCGAGCACCAACGCTGTGCGTCCCTGGAGGGACTCCACACCCATTTCTTTCATCGCCTCATCGAGCGCGAAGGTAACCATTGATGCACCCGCATCGTCAATAGCGGTCTCCGAATGGATGCGCTTACCGGTATGCAGTGCAGACTGCACCAATGCATGCAGGGCCGGGCCGATCGTGCCACGCTCGGTGGAATCCTGGTACGCCGCACGCACCTGGCCGATGATCTGCTGCTCGCCCACCACCATGGAATCCAAGCCAGCAGCCACGCGCATCAGGTGCTCTGCCGCCGCATCCGCATAGCGGACGTACAAGTAACTCCGCAGTTCAGCGACGTCAACACCGGAGAACTGCTCCAGTACACGCAGCACATCATTCACACCAGTGTGGAAAGCATTCGTGACTGCATAGACCTCAAGCCTGTTGCAGGTGGAGATAATCATTGCCTCAGACAGGCTCGGCTGCTGAGTGAAAGCTTCGCCAGCCTCGTTCTTCACGGCGTCATCCATGCTCAACCGCTCAAGCAGCGCGACCGGCGCCGAGCGGTGGGACATGCCCACCACGAGAACACTCACGAAAAATTCCTCCAGACCAGCTCACTCGGCAACCAGCACAAAAGCAGCGCCACAAGTCAACCCAAAGACTACCCCCGACATGCAGGAGCGCCACAACCGCCCTGTCCTCACGGGGTCACCCAGCTTTTGCCCCCAGCTCCGCCGCAAGTTCGTCATTGTCTACTTCCCAGCAAGCGAACTCTTCATCATCGATGACGATCACTGGCACGCGGTCCCCGAACTCAGCAGCGAGCTCATCGCTCTCATCTACATCAACTATTTCGAGTTGCGCGCCTGCTTCCGCCACCACTGGGGTGATTTGATCCACGACCCGTGCGCACGAACCGCAAGTCTGCCGGACCATTACTTGCACCAAACGCGCCATGCGGGGCCTCCTTGTCACGGTTACGCTCTACTGAAGGGAATACGATGTTCACCAAGACTACCCGCGGCAATGTGCTGCGCCCCGTGCCCTGAAGTGAAATAAGGAGACCATCTCGCCGTGAGCCCCGACAACGGACCCCTTTCCGGCCGCGATTACCTCGCGCAATGGTCTATTTCACGGGGAAATCTGCGCCGCTTCATTGAGGAAACAGCGCTTCCGCCTATCGACGATGCCCACCAGCGCACCGCCGGTGAAGCCGCCGCCGAAGCCGCTATTGAAGAGACTTTTGGCATCAGCATCGACGAATTCGTCACAGGTGTTGATTCTGTCTCCGGTGCCGCCGCCACTGCCGGCGGGATCGAAGTGACCAAACCTGACCCGGACATTCCGCAACAGGCCGGTGCCGCGGCTTTCTTCGACATCGATAACACCCTCATCCAGGGTTCTTCGCTAATCCTGCTCGGATACGAGTTATTTCGCCGTAAATTCTTGAGCTTGAGCGAGATTTTCCCGTACCTCGTGGCACAGATCCAGTACCGCGTCTTCGGCAAAGAGCTTCCCGACGCCATCGGTTCCGGCCGCGAAATGGCCCTCGATTTCGTTAAAGGCCAAGAAGTCGAAGCACTCAAAGAAATCTGCAGCGATATTGTCGACGAGCGCCTCATCGACCGCACCTATTCCGGTACCCGCGAACTCGCCGCCCTACATGTCGCCGCCGGCGAGCAAGTCTGGCTGGTTTCCGCCACCCCCGTCCAGGTCGGCCAGTTCCTCGCCCGCCGCATGGGCTTTACCGGCGCGCTTGGCACTGTCGCTGAGGAAGAAGACGGTAAATTCACCGGCCGCCTCGTCGGCGATATCCTCCACGGCCCCGGCAAGGTTCACGCTGTCGCTGCCCTTGCCGCCATCCAAGGTCTCGACCTTGCCGAGTGCACCGCCTATTCCGATTCCGCCAACGACATCCCCATGCTGTCCATGGTGGGCACACCAGTGGCCATCAACCCAGACAGCAAGCTGCGTAAACATGCCGAGGAGCACGGCTGGCTCATCCGCGACTACCGTCCGGTGCGCCGCGTGTTGTTCAGCTGGATTCTGCCCGCCGGCATCGCCGCGGCCGGCGTCGGCGCATTCCTGTGGCGCCGACGCAAGCGCCACTAATTACAAACGAGAGCACCCTCCCACCAAGCTCGCCCGATCAGAGCGCTGGCGGAAGGGTGCCATTAGTCCGTCCTGGTAGTGGCCGCTAGGTGAAGCTTTCGGCTTTACTTGCCGAGCTTACGACGCTGAACGCGGGTACGGCGCAGCATCTTGCGGTGCTTCTTCTTGGACATACGCTTGCGGCGCTTCTTAATAACAGAACCCATTAGGTTTCCTCACTTTTCGTCTGTCGTACGTACAGTTCCTGCCGTGTCCGCCGCTTTTCAGAGGCGCGCCCGGGGTGCACTCCCGGATCGGAATCGAGAAAAACTCGATGCACGGCACGAATACTGAAAAAATTCTACCGACGTGACAAGGCGAAACAAAAACTGCCCCAGACATAAAGAAAGCAGCAGCCCGCACCTAAACCTTGAAAAAATCGACACCGTGGCTCAGGCATTTCACCAAAGCAAACCCGTGACCAGCATTTTTAAAAATGTGGTCACGAGGGCTGTCGATTTTTCAGGAAATGGGTACGGGCTGCTGCCCGCTAGCCGAAAAGGCTGGAGACTTATCCCACGTCGTAGACGGAGGACTCCAGGTATTCGCTGACAGCCGTCTCGTTCACGCGGAACGAACGACCCACGCGCACTGCCGGCAGCTCACCGGAGTGGACGAGGCGGTAAACCGTCATCTTGGAAACACGCATGATTTCCGCAACTTCGGCCACGGTCAGGAACTTGCCTTTATCTTCATTTGCCATGTGTTAATCAACCTCCAGCACTGTGGCGCGCTGTAGGCTTCCCCTCCCACAGGACGTACACGCACGTGCCTTGAACAGCCTAGCGTGAAACCAGTGTCACATGCGACTCAAAAGCTGGAAAACTTTAACATTCTTCACAGGGATCTCTCGGCCCCCTGCCGTCGCTAGTTCCCCTGCCAGCACAAATGCCGTCTTAGGTCCCGTCAGATTTTTTGGGGATTATTTGCCCATTTCTGCCGCACGCGACGCAGCAGCCTCGGTCGCACGGTAGAACGCACCGCGCAGACCGGACTCCTCAAGTTCGCGGATCGCCCGCACCGTGGTGCCCGCCGGCGAGCTAACACCAGCACGCAATTCAACCGGGGACTTGCCCGAGTGCGCAAGCATCGCCCCAGCACCCTCAGCAGTGCCGGAGGCAAGCAACTGTGCCACATCGCGTGGCAGGCCAAGACTCACACCAGCATCCACGAGTGCTTCGGCCATGAGGAAGAAATAGGCGGGGCCGGAACCGGAGATGGCGGAGGCTGCGTCGATAAGCGACTCAGGCACGACGACAACCTGGCCGGCCGCTCCCAGCAGATCAGTCACGAGCTCTCGCTGGTCTTCCTCCACGAAGCGACCAAAGGAGACCACACATACGCCCTTGCCCACCTGCATCGGCGTATTCGGCATGACGCGCGCCACCGGAGTACCCGCGCTATGCGACGCATCGGACATTGCCTCCAGCGTCACCCCCGCTGCCATGGAGACGAGCACAGTCGACGTGTCATTGCTAGCGACCGCCTCAGACAACTCTTCGATCATCTCGCCGATCGCATACGGCTTCACACACAAGAAGCACACGTCGGCGTCCGTCACCGCCTCGATATTGTCATCGGTGGTGATCACGCCATAACGCTGCGCAAGCTCCTCACGACGCGATTCCGTACGGTTCGTCGCCGTGATCATTTCTGGATTGACACCAGAAGAAACAAGGCCGGAAATCAGGGCTTCCCCGATATTTCCGGCACCGATAACTGCAATAGAGGTGCTCATGCACCTAAGAGTGCCACAGCAGCCCACGTGCGGGCCACTGTGGCGAGACGTTTATTACGCCAGCGCGATGAGCGCCGGACCAAATGTCATGGCTGCGCCCGCGATCGCGGCAAGCGTCATCGTCAAAGCATCGCGGCCCGTCTTCATTGCGCGAACGAGCAGCACCGCACCGCCAGTTGCCACAAGCGCGAGCACACCAACGAGGATCGGGTTGAACTGGCCCCACAGGTACTGGAAGCCCAGGAAGACCAACACGCCGACGGCCAGGCCAGCGAAGACGAGCAGCACCAGCAGGATCGGGTTGACGCTGACGTCCTCCTCGTACTCCTCAACGGAGCCATCGTATGCAGGCTCATCAGCAACAACAGGGTGCTCCTGTGTCGCTTCCAGGTCAGCATCAGTGCCAGGCTTATCGACGACCGGGATCTCCCCCGTCTCCTCCACCTGCTTCTGCTTCGCATCATCCAGCGACACGACCCGCGAGATCGGCCCAGTCTGCTCCGTCTGCTTCGGCTGCGGAGCAACTGCCTTGAAGCTGGAGCGGCTCAGCGCCTCTTCCTTCTTGGCTGCCGGCTTCTGATCGGCGGGCTTTGCTACCTCCGGCTTCGGCTGTGCCGGCTTCTTTACCTCAGGCTTCTTCACCTCAGGCTTTGCCGGCTCAGCCTTCTTTTCCGCAGGCTTCGGGGTAGTCTGCTTCGGCTTCTGCGGTGCCTTGGGCTTCTCGTTTTCAGCATCGATCGGGACAGAGGAGTGCTTCACCTCGGCCGGACGCGCGTCCACAGCTTTGAGTGAACCGGTCAGCTCGGCGACGGAAATACCGCCCTCGTCCAGGCTGCGGCGGCGACGGCGCCGTGGCTGAGCATCCGGGTTCTCCTTCTGAGCCCGGGCCATCAACTCGGCAACGGTTAGTTGCTTATCGGCCATCTCGTCGTCTTCTCCTTAGTTCTGCCCTTTATCGATCTGCCTCAGAATCACGCCTTCACGCAATGCCCAGGGGCAGATCTCTAACTTATCAAGATTAAGGGCTCGCATCGCTGCTTCAGCCACTAGGGCCCCCGCAACGATCTGGTGGGAACGATCAGAACTGACTCCCTCAAGCTCCGCACGGTCCGAAGCAGTCATGCGCGTAATGAAGGCAATGAGCTGACGCAGACCCGGCGCAGTCAACGTTCGCTTCACGTACGGGCCAGCCGAAGAGGGTGCCGAACCAGTCAGTCGTGCCAGGGTACGCAGCGTTTTTGAAGTGCCCACT
>ERZ1031176.208-NODE-208-length-10605-cov-7.002370_pt1 | contig 10605 bp, 10 predicted proteins | sample MGYA00518586_ERZ1031176 | MGnify/ENA primary metagenome ERZ1031176 (study PRJEB33718, sample SAMN03159775) | human skin metagenome | collected 2014-05-20 | study: EMG produced TPA metagenomics assembly of the PRJNA266117 data set (Human skin bacterial metagenome... | reverse complement strand
TACACTAGATCGCTCGTCGGCAGCGTCAGATGTGTATAAGAGACAGGCGTGAACCGCACGAATACGCACAATCGCCTCTTCAAGGGCCGCGCGGAGATCCTCATCGAGTTCCTCGGCACACCGGGAAATGACTTCTTCCGGCACGCGCACCGACTCGGGGCGAATACGGTCGAATTTCTCGCCGTAATCAAGAGCAGCTGGTGCACCGCCGTTCTTCACGTCCTCAATAATCGGAGCAACGGTAGGGACCACCGAAGCAACATCCATGCCGCCACGAGGGAGCACACGACGCAATTCAGATGTCGAAGGAGTACGGCCGCGAAGATCAGTGACTTTCAGCATGTCATTCATCATATTCTGTGGCTTGCCTCGGCGAGGCATCTCCCACAGATGAAAGAACAAGACCCACCCAATAGGCCAAAGCCGCAACGAATGGACCAGCCAACCATGCAGGTCCAGGGCTCAAAACGGGGACGAACGTGATGGTCTCCCCCTCGGTCAAGCTATGGGGATCACTCACGCCGTGAAGCAGTTCAGCGGACCAGGTGCCCATGATGTACAACGTCCAGCTGGAAAAGGCAGTCACCACAACCGCGAAGAGCATCTTGCGCAGACCTGCACGCTGCGTTGCAGACGCGAACGTGACAACCCCGATGATCATTCCCAGCACAACGGTCAGACCAGCAAACCCTGCAAAAGAAATGAACTCGACATTATCCGGGTTCGCCACCGGATCAATACGGGCATTCCCGCCTTCAACAGTGCCGGTGTAGCCCGGACGCGTCAGGCCCCACAGGCCACCGATCACAGAGGCGAGACCGACCCCAAGCGCAACAATCCCCGCGCCCCAACCAAATGGCCGGGAAGAACGCGGGGTTTTTCTTAGTTGCACATCTTCCACTGGTTGCCTTCGCGCTTGAAGCGCTGAACACCAGACTCACTCTGTCCGTTGCTATTGACGGTGACGGTGGCAGATGCGGTGTCGCCATTGACCTTGACGTCACTCAGCGTTGCATTGGACTTCGGAACCGGCGGCAGCGGACGGCCAGCAGCCTTCGCTGCGTCAACAGCCTGCTGCATCTCACGCTCGGTCTGCTCCAAGGAGGTGCCACGGCCAGCGAGCTCCTGGTTGGTCTGGTCAACGACCTGTTTGCAGGAGTTGTCCAAGATCACGCGGGACCAAGACACCAGATCCTTCGGATTGTAGATCCGGTTCATCGTGTCGGTCATGCCCTTGATATCGGCTTCACTAGCAGCCTGACCATCCTCGATGGGCTGGACTTCAGCGACAGGCAAGGTGCCGTCCTCGAACGGGTTGACCACTCCGGTGGCATTCGGATTCGGCTGCCCCTGTGCCTGCGGATCCTGCTCCTCAGCAGGCTTCTCGGACTCAGATTCGGCCTTCTTTTCCTTGTCCTTTTCTTTATCCTTGTCCTTGTCGTCCTTCTTCTCCGCCGTCTTATCTGCGCTCGGATCGACAGTCACCATATTGGTCTCCGTAGCCATGCCCGATGCGGCTTCATCCTCGTTAGAACCGCAAGCAGCAAGAGCCAGGGGTGCGACGAGCAATGCAGCCACGACCGTTTTCTTCGGAGCGATGGTCAAGGTCATAAAAGAAGTCTCCTCAAGTTGTTCCGTTATCCAGAGCCCGGCTGATATTTCTTAACGAGGCCAGATAATGTCCAGACTGCCCTTGGTCATGCACGGGCGTAACGGAACCATCAATAGATAACGCTTAATGTTTCTTTTTCAGTGCACACCAAATCATAGCAACCCCACATGCAGTGATTTCAATCATTGGCCGGGGAGGATGCGGTGAGAATGCTGTGAAGATCGTGCTGGTTCTGCGTGTACGCTGATGATTTATGCAGCTGTCCAGGGAACTGATCGCACGCACCGCCGTGGGCATCTTGGACGCTTATGGTCTGGCCGATGTCTCCATGCGTCGAGTAGCCAGCACGCTCGAGGTCGCCCCTGGCGCGTTGTATTGGCACATCGAGAACAAGCAAGCTCTCATCGCAGCGATGGCTGATGAAATCACCGCCCCAGTCCTGGACGTGGAGCATGAGGATCCGAAACAATTCTGCACCAATTTGCGGGCGGCCCTGCTTACCCATAAAGACGGTGCGGACGTGGTCTCCACGGCCGCGTCCCAGCCCGATTCACACGTGTACCCGGCATTGCTCGACGGGATCAGAAAAACTTTCCCGACTGACCTCGTGAACGGTTCAGCCGATGAAGTTGATGCAGCCGCGGCTGGCTTGCTGTATCTCACGCTTGGCGCTGCGAATATGCATCAGGCAGGCATCCAATTGACTGGCATGACCACTGGCAAGAGCACAGAATTGCAGGGCTCCGAGGAGCAAGTAGCTGCTGCGATTGATCTGTTGCTTTCGGGCTTGACCCACCGGTAGCGCCGGGCACGGCATGAGTACCGATATCTATTAACATCGGTGCCTATGACAATTCCGAGTGCGAATGAGCAGACCGTGCAGGTGTGGCCAGGATCCGCATACCCGCTGGGCTCCACCTATGACGGGGCTGGCACCAACTTCGCCGTCTTCTCCAATATCGCGGACAAGGTTGAGCTTTGTCTGATCGACCGTGAGGAGAACGAGGTCCGTGTGAACCTCGAAGAGGTTGATAACCACGTCTGGCACGCTTACCTCCCCGGTGTTAGTCCGGGACAGCGTTATGGCTACCGCGTGCATGGTCCGTGGGATCCCGAGAACGGCAAGCGTTGTGATCCCTCCAAGTTGCTGGTGGATCCATATGCGCGTGCATTCGACGGTGAATTCGACGGGCACTCTTCCCTGTTCTCTTATGACATTCACGCGGAAGAACCGGGTACTGGCCGCAATGAAGAAGATTCGCTCGGACACACCATGAAGTCGGTGGTGATCAACCCATTCTTCGATTGGGGCGATGACCGTGCACCGCGCATCCCGGACAATGACACGGTCATCTACGAGATGCATGTCAAGGGCATGACCCAGCTGCACCCGGATGTCCCGGAGGAGCTTCGTGGCACGTACGCGGGTCTTGCACACCCGAGCGTGATTTCTTATCTGCAGGATCTGGGCGTGACTTCAGTCGAGCTTTTGCCGGTCCACCAATTCCTGCAGGACGACCGCCTGCGGGACCTTGGCCTCCGTAATTACTGGGGTTACAACACATTCGGTTTCTTCGCTCCGCACCAGGATTACGCGGCAAGCAAGAAGCCTGGCGATGCAGTCGCAGAGTTCAAGGGCATGGTTCGCGCCTATCACGAGGCGGGTATGGAGGTCATCCTCGACGTGGTCTACAACCACACTGCCGAGGGCAACCACTTGGGCCCCACCATCGCTTTCCGTGGCATCGACAACGAGGCGTACTACCGGCTTGTCGACGGAGATAGGTTCCACTACATGGACTACACCGGAACCGGTAACTCGCTGAATGTCCGCGACCCGCACTCGCTGCAGTTGATCATGGATTCTCTGCGTTACTGGGTATCCGAGATGCATGTGGACGGCTTCCGATTCGATCTCGCGTCCACGCTGGCGCGCGAATTCTCCGATGTAGACCGTTTGGCCACTTTCTTTGATCTGGTCCAGCAGGATCCGGTGGTCTCCCAGGTCAAGCTCATCGCTGAGCCGTGGGACGTTGGCGAGAACGGCTACCAGGTGGGTAACTTCCCGCCGCTGTGGAGCGAATGGAACGGAAAGTACCGCGATACGGTGCGTGATTTCTGGCGCGGTGAACCGTCAACTTTGGGCGAGTTCGCCTCGCGCCTCACTGGTTCATCGGACCTGTACAACCACAATGGTCGCCGCCCCACCGCGTCGATCAACTTCATCACTGCGCACGATGGCTTCACGCTCAATGACTTGGTCAGTTACAACGAGAAGCACAATGACGCGAACCAAGAAGGCGGACGTGATGGTGAGAGCCACAACCGTTCGTGGAATTGCGGTGTGGAAGGGCCGACAGACGATCCAGAGATTCGGTCGTTGCGTGCACAGCAGCGTCGCAATTTCCTGACCACGCTGCTGCTTTCCTTGGGCACCCCGATGATCGCTCATGGCGATGAGTTCGCACGCACCCAGGGCGGTAATAACAATGTGTACTGCCAGGACAATGAGACGTCGTGGATGAACTGGGATCGTCTTGACGAGGCCGATGAACTGCATGACTTCACGCGTCGGTTGATTGCGATCCGGAAGAACCACCCGGTGTTCCGTCGTCGCCGTTTCTTGGCTGGTGGACCGTTGGGCACGGATGCGCAAGACCGCGATATCGCATGGCTGGTGCCTGACGGCCAAATGATGACGCAGGATGACTGGGACTTCGCGTTCGGCAAAGCCCTGCAGGTCTACATCAACGGTGACCAGATCACCGAACCTGATGCACGTGGCCAGCAGGTCGTCGATGACTCTTTCCTGCTCATGTTCAACGCTTACCATGAGGACATTGAGTTCACGCTGCCCTCGCAAAACCTCGGCGCGAAGTGGGAAGTGCTGATCGACACCACGGAATCGCTTGGTTACCCAGCAGAACCTGAGGTGATCGACGCTGGCGGGACGAAGAATGTTCCGGCCCGTTCCACGATCGTTCTGCGCCAGGTTGAGCCGCCGATCTTCGATGCCGCATCAAACAATGAAGAGGCAGGCAACGAATGATTAACGCTCATGGCGCTCGCATCGTAGTCACTGAAACTGCGCTTGAGATCCACCCTGCCCCGCTTGAAGCTGCGCTCACGCACGCGTCGGGGGCGACGGTGGTGGAGCTGCAACAGGTGGCGTCGATAAGCGTGCACGAGGGTGATGCGTGGGATGCCGGGCGCGTTGTGCTCTCCGGCGATTTCGGGGAAACCGTCATCCGCTTCGCACCCGGCGACGCACAAGGCCCGAAGCAGCTGAGCGCGCTTATCGACGCAGCGAAGTCCGGCAAGAAGATCTCCTCCGACAGCATTCCTGGCTTCGATTTCGTGGGCTTTGACGTGGAAACCGCGAATCAGAATTGGGGCTCGATCTGTCAGATGGGTCTCGTGCGCGTGATTGACGGTGAAGTTGTCGCACGCGAATCGTGGTTGTGTCGCCCACCGCAAGGCATTGATAATTTCGACCCCTTCAATGTGGAATGCCATGGCATCACTGCTGAAGACGTGGCGGATCAGCCTTCCGTCGGCGAACTCATCGGTCGCTTCACCGAGTTCGTGGGGGACCTTCCTGTGGTCGCGCACAATGCGTATTTCGATGCTTCTGCCCTGCGCTATGCGGCAATGGCATCGGATCAGCCTGTTCCTAAAATTGTTTTCGGCTGCACGCTGGCGCAGTCCCGCGCAACGGATTTGGGCGTGGCTAACCATCGCCTGCCTACTGTGGCGGAGCACTTCCGTGTCGCGTTAGACAATCACCATGATGCTGGTGCTGATGCGCAAGCCTGCGCTGAAATCATGATCGGGCTTGCCCGGCGCGCGGAGCACACTGGTTCTCTAGCTGAGTTCGTCCACTCTGCTGGTTTTGCAATGGGTGAAGTCCATCCGTCACGTGTCACCCCGATGTTGAAGGATCTTTCGGGCGCACAATCTGCACTGCAATCCGCTTCTGCCCCGAGTGCTGCGAAGTCCGCACAGGAGGAAAAGCCCAAACGCGGACCCGCCCCGTGGCAGTCGGTGGCCACACCGGACACGATTCCGGAACCTGCTGTCGACGCGGATACCGATTCACCGCTGTATGAGCAGAATGTGACGCTCACTGGTGAGTTCGAGCCTTTCGATAAGGGCCAGCTGTGGAACGGCATTGCTGCTCACGGTGGCCAGGTGGGCAAGAACGTGACCAAGAAGACGACGATTCTGGTCGTCGGCGAATGGGCAAGCGTGACCTCTAAGGAGAAGCGTGCCCGTGAGCTGATGGAAAAAGGCCAGGATATTGAAATTTGGCCGGCGGATAAATTGCTGGATGTACTCGGTTTGAACGAGCAACCACCTTTTTAAGTACTTCAAGGGAACCAATCGGGGTGCTGGCGCAGTCTAAATAGGCATGACTGTTGCACTGCGCCCTGCTGTATCCCATGCCGTATTCGCCCCACGCGCCCATGCTGTGAAGACCCGTGGCTGGGCTAGCCAAGGTTCGTCTTCTTCCCCTGCTTATATTTCTTTGTCCCGCGACCATGTCGCGTTGTTCAAAGACCATGCGGGCAATGTCCTCACGCCCATTGATTTGGGTCGGATGCGCTTGAGCACCCAGCAGGCATGGGAACTTGCCGCTGATTCACTCTTGGCAGAACAAACGGACCGCATTGAATTCACTGTCCGCAATTCCTGTTTCGCGCTCGGTGTGCACGCACCATATGGGCTGGAGGTCAAAGGCGACAAGCACCCACCTGCGACATGGTTGGCTCATCCACGTACGTTCAAAGTGCTGCACGAGCACTTCACACAGGTCCTTGAACCGCAAAACGAGCTGGTCTTTCTAACCAGGGACCACCAAGAGCTTTTCGTTCTGGATGCGTGTGTTCCGGAGGTTCGCGCCATGTTCAAAGACGCAGCTGTGTTGACGTATTCGCTGGGCTTTCCTCTCAACTACAACGCTTCCAAACGGTGAAAGAGCACATCAGTCTCACTAGGGTGAGTAGGTGTACTAGTGGCGACGATAAGGAGTGCCCGCACATGTTCCGCCCAATCACATCCACATACCGCCTGCAATTGCGTGGAGCGAAAGCAGATCCTGCGGGGCGGAGCTTCGGTTTTTCAGAAGCCGCGGACCAAGTTCCTTATCTGAAGGAGCTCGGGGTTTCCCATCTGTACCTCTCCCCGATCTTCACGTCTTTTCCAGAATCGAATCACAATTACGACGTCACTGATCCGACTGAGGTCAACCCAGAGCTCGGCGGTATCGAAGGGCTCCGCCACTTAGCAGATACAGCGCATGATGCAGGGCTTGGCCTGATCCTCGACATCGTTCCCAACCACCTCGGTATAGAAGCGCCTGAGCTGAATAAGTGGTGGTGGGACGTGCTCAAGTACGGCCAGGAATCAGAATTTGAAAGCTATTTTGATATCGACTGGCATGAAGACAATGGTGCCGGCGGCAAGCTCGGCCTGCCGGTTCTGGGGCAGCCGGGTGATGAGGACAAATTTGAGCTCATCCATCTCGAAGAGATCGATGAGCCGGTATTGGCCTATTTTGATAATTATTTCCCGCTCAAGCCCGGCACTTTCGAATCCCTCGATGATGATCCCCGCCAGGTCTATGAGCGTCAGAGCTATCGTCTGATGCACTGGCGCGACGGGGTGATCTCCTACCGTCGTTTCTTCTCTGTTAATGGCCTGGCGGGCATTCGGCAGGAAGACCCGCTGATCTTTGAACACACGCACCGCACGCTGCGCCAGCTGATCGCGGAAGATCTGATTGACGGTGTTCGCGTCGACCACCCAGATGGTTTGGCAGATCCGTTCACGTACCTGAATCGTCTGCGCGATTTGATCGGCAAGGACCGCTGGTTGGTGGCGGAAAAAATCCTCGGAGTGACAGAGCCGCTTGACCCTCGCTTGGCTGTGGACGGCACAACTGGCTATGACGCGCTGCGTGAACTCGACGGAGTGTTTATCTCACGCGAAGCAGAGGATTCCTTGAGTATGCTCTCGCTCCAGCAGTCCGGCTCAACGTGGGATGAGGATGCCATCGAGGCCGCTGAGCACGAGCTGAAACGCAATGTCGCCGAATTCGAATTGGCCGCTGAGGTGCGCCGACTCACCCGTGCGATCCGCCGGGATAATTTCTCCACCGCTGGAGTGGATGTCTCTGACGAAGATTTGGAACGCACCATTATTGATCTGGTGGCGGCGATGCCGGTCTACCGCGCCGATTACATTTCTCTGTCCCGCCTTGTGTCCACCGCAGTGGCCGATATGGTGCGACGGTTCCCCTCGCGCCGAAGTGCGCTGGACCTGATTTCGGCTGCTTTCTTGGCAAATGATGAGGCGAAGACCCGTTTCGCCCAGGTATGTGGTGCGGTGATGGCCAAGGGCGTTGAGGACACGTTGTTCTACCGTGCTTGTCGCCTGATCGCACTCCAGGAAGTCGGTGGCGCACCGGGCCGTTTCGGCGTTTCCGCAGCGGAATTCCATTTGCTCCAGCAGGAGCGTGCGATGCTGTGGCCACAGGCGATGACGACGCTGACCACGCACGATACGAAGCGTACCGAGGACACCCGCGCCCGCATCATCGCGATCACCGAACGCGACAAGGAATTCGCAGAACTCGCCCGTCAGGTCAGTGCCCTCGTTCCCGCACCGGACGAAGCAACGGCTCACTTCCTCCTGCAGAATGTCATCGGTATTTGGCCCACCGACGGCAATACAGATGGTGTTCGGGACCGCCTGCGTGATTATGCGATCAAGGCAGTGCGCGAAGCTGGTGTTCACACCACCTGGTTCGACAACGAGCCACATTTTGAAACGGCGATCACCGACTGGGTGGATGCACTCCTCGATGGGCCAGCAACTTCGCTAATCAGCGACTTCGTGTGCCAGGTCCACCGCGGCGCCGTACAGATCTCGCTTGGCCGCAAGATGCTGCAACTAATCGGCCCCGGCATCCCAGATACCTACCAGGGTCAGGAATTCATCGATTTCTCCCTGGTCGATCCGGACAACCGCCGGTTCGTCGACTACGTTAACCGCGCGCAGACTCTCCAGCAGTTCAAGGAAGCGGCACTGTCGGGTCGTGTGCACGATGAGCTAACCCAGGCGCTCAAATCTGCCCGCGACGATGAAGAGCCGGGATTGTACCCGCACCTGGTCGAATACGCGGATCGGGCAAAACAAGCGGTAGTGCATGAAGGCGCGTACCTGCGCCGCGAATACCCAGATGTATTCAATTCCGGCGACTACCAGGCAGTTTTCGCTGTCGGTGAGGCTGCAAGCCACCTCGTCGGCATGGCGCGCGGTGTCTCAGGTCTTGATGTGGTCACGCTTGCCACCCGGCGTCCTCTGTTGCTTGAGGACCGTGGCGGTTGGGGCGACACGACCGTGACTCTGCCGGAAGGAACGTGGACGGACAGGCTCACCGGACAAACCTTCACCGGCACCGTACTGGTCCGAGATGTCCTCGATGTTTTGCCGACCGCCCTGCTCGTGGCAGATCATCTCACCGCTTAGAAAACGATCATCGCCTGCCGAGGAGTTTGTCGATCTCGCGGCGCTCCTTCTTCGTGGGACGTCCAGCCCCACGGTCGCGCTTTGGCATGGAGTAGAAATACTCTTTTGGTGGCGGGGGCGGTGAGTGGTCAATGTAGCACTCGCGCGCGACCGGTGCACCGACGCGTTTGCGCAGGGTACGCACTACCTCGTACTCAATATCGCGGTAGTCTTTCCAGGCCTTGATCCGGTCCCCCGGCGAGACTTTTGCCGAGGGTTTCGTGGCATTGCCGTTGAGCTTCACATGCCCGGCGCGCACTGCATTCGCCGCATCAGAGCGGGTTTTGTACATGCGCACGGCCCAGACCCACACGTCGATGCGGACGGGTCCGATATCGGGTTCAGTGCCAGCCACTAGTAACGGTCTTGGTAGTTGATGATCTTCTGCACCTTGCTGTAGTTGTACAGGCCGCCGCCCACAGCCACGACCATGCCCAGTGCCAACCAGAACCAGAAGGAAGAGAAGAGCATGCCGAAGGCGACACCGCCGATGATGCCACCTCCGACGCAGAGTGCGCCGTTGCGCGAGTAGCGACGCACGGCTTGTTTGCGGGCTTCAATCGGGTTGTTCGGGCGCGGTTGAAGAGTCATGCGCCTTAGTTTAACCCCGCGCCGAACCACGTGGTTTAGCTGGGCCGTTCTACCCACATCGTGCCGGCTTCCCGGCTCGTCGCTGTGCCTTGAGTGACGGCGGCCAGCAGGTCATCGAATGATTCCCTACTCCCCGGCTCAATGGCGAAGGTGTAGCGTGCTTGTGCCTCGTAGGCGACATCGACAACATCGATTCCATGGGTACGCAGCTCTGCTTCGATCCTGCCGGCTTCCGCATGTGGGAGAGCAACGGAGACGAGCTCACGCAGGGATTTCTCCGCGCGCGGGACGTTTTCCAATGCGGCGGAGACGGATTCGGAATAGGCATGCACCAGTCCACCAGCACCCAGCTTCACACCACCGAAATAACGGATCACTACCGCTACCGCTGATTCGAGCCCGGAGCCCCGCAGCGCATCGAGCATCGGTTTTCCTGCAGTTCCAGCAGGCTCACCATCATCGCTCGAGCGCTCGATCGGCACAGCCCCATCCACGTGCACGATGAATGCGGAACAGTGGTGCCGAGCATCGGGATATTCGTGCCGGGCACGCGCGATGACCTCACGGGCTTCGTCCTCAGATTCAGCACGCGCGATCCAGGCGATAAAGCGGGAGCGCTTGATCTCAATCTCATTCACCGTCGTGTGCCCCGCGGCGGGCAATGCATATGTTGTCACCATCGTCGGTTCATTTTACTTAGGGTTGAAGACATGACTTTCGAGGTATGGGCCCCGTACGCACACGACGTGATTCTGGTGGTGGATGACGCAGAACATCAGATGCGCCGTGACGACTGTCTCTTATACACATCTGACGCTGCCGACGAGCGA
>ERZ1031176.206-NODE-206-length-10661-cov-6.185555_pt1 | contig 10661 bp, 10 predicted proteins | sample MGYA00518586_ERZ1031176 | MGnify/ENA primary metagenome ERZ1031176 (study PRJEB33718, sample SAMN03159775) | human skin metagenome | collected 2014-05-20 | study: EMG produced TPA metagenomics assembly of the PRJNA266117 data set (Human skin bacterial metagenome... | reverse complement strand
CAAGTGCTCTGCGATCTCGTGGCGGAGAAACTGTTGGCCGGTCGGTTCGGTGACAAGGTGAGGGTCGGCGGCAGCTTCCCGCCAAGCGTGACGCCATGCGGCGGGACGGATGGCGCCGGCGTGGCCTGAGGAAGGCTTCAGGGAAATTATCTGCTTGCGGCGGCGAGGGTTGCTGGTGGAAAGAGATTCCGGTGTGTCTGTTTCTTTCGTGCCACTGGTTGGCACTGTGAGCGCCGGGTTGACGCAGGTCGGGGCGCCTTGGGTGGCTACTAAATATCCTTCACTGACCAATTGGTTGTATGCGGTGACGATCGTGCCGCGGGAGATCCCTGCCTGCCGTGCGAGTTCACGGGTTGACGGGACTTCGTCGCCGGGACGCAGCTCGCCGTTTGAGATCGCGGTGCGGATTGAGGCGGCGACTTGGGTGGTAAGCGGGATGGGGAGGGAACGGGAGACGTCGATAAGCAAGGCAACTGGTCCAAAGAAATAGTGATCTGCTGGCTCTTTGAATCTACCAGTTGGAGGTGCAGGCTTGTGCCTATGACTTTTTCAACTCAACTGGACAAGACGGAATTGACGGAGACGTTCAAGGGTGGCGTGATCATGGATGTGGTCACTCCTGAGCAGGCGAAGATCGCTGCGGATGCGGGCGCTGTCGCTGTGATGGCTCTGGAGCGCGTGCCGGCTGATATTCGTGCACAGGGTGGCGTTGCTCGTATGTCGGATCCGGACCTGATCGAGGGCATCCTTGGGGCTGTCGAAATTCCGGTGATGGCGAAAGCGCGCATTGGTCACACTGTGGAGGCACAGATCCTGCAGCACCTGGGCGTGCACTACGTCGATGAGTCGGAGGTGCTCAGCCCGGCGGACTACGTCAATCACATCGACAAGCGTTCCTTCGATGTCCCATTCGTGTGCGGAGCGACCAACTTGGGCGAAGCGCTGCGCCGCATCAATGAGGGTGCCGCGATGATCCGCTCTAAGGGTGAGGCTGGTACGGGCGATGTCTCTGAGGCGACGAAGCATCTGCGCACAATCACTGCGGAAATCGCAGGCCTGCAGGCCTTGTGGAATGGCAACCGTGATGAGCTTTTCGTGGCAGCGAAGAACCTGCAGGCCCCGTACGACCTGGTCGCATGGGTTGCAGAGCATGGCCGTCTCCCGGTTCCGCTTTTTGTTGCTGGTGGTGTGGCTACCCCGGCGGATGCTGCGCTAATGATGCAGCTGGGTGCGGATGGTGTGTTTGTCGGCTCCGGCATCTTCAAGTCCGGCAAACCTGCTGAGCGCGCCGCTGCTGTGGTGAAGGCGACGAAGAACTACGACGACATCGCTGCCGTCGCGGAAGCTTCCCGCGGCCTCGGCGAAGCGATGGTGGGCATCAACGTTGCCGATCTGCCTGCACCGCACCGTTTAGCGGAGCGTGGTTGGTAAACACTAAAGAGAGTGAATCTCTATAGTCTGTGGCTTCACGGGAGTATGCTTTTCTCCTGTGAAGCGCGCTACTGCCGAAGGGTCGATTAGCCCAGCTCGGTTGACAGCTATTGGATTCCTCTTCCTGATCCTTTCAGGAACTGGTTTGCTCATGCTTCCCATCTCGGCGGTCGGGGCAGAGTGGACACCTTTTTTGCCGGCATTTTTCACCGCTACTTCTGCGGTTTCGCTCACGGGTCTGATCGTTGAGGACACCGGCACCTACTGGACCACCTTTGGCCAGGTAGTAATTCTGCTTCTGATCCAATTGGGCGGGTTGGGGATCATGTCCCTGGCTTCGCTTTCGGGGATGGTCATTACACGGAAGGTGAGTCTTAGGGCACGCCGTACTGGGGCGGCTGAGGGTCGCCCAATGACCGGGAAAGGCGTTCGGCGGACACTTATGTTCACGCTGTTATTCACCTTTCTCGCTGAAGCGCTCGTCACCGTTGTTCTGACTGTGCGTTTCGCAGTGGGTTATGACCATCCTTTGGGTCGAGCAGTGTGGGAGGGAGTTTTCCACGCGATTTCGGCTTTCAACAATGCGGGCTTCAGTACGGAAAGCGATAATCTTGTGCTATTTTCTGCTGACCCGTGGGTGCTGCTTCCGGTGGCTGCGGCACTGATTGGCGGTGGACTTGGTTATCCGGTGTGGTCGGAGGTGGCATCACGTGTCCGTCACCGGACATTGAAGACACGACGGATGTCACTGACCGCACGGCTGACGTTCAAGGCCACTGTAGGTCTTCTTTTAGCAGGCGCGGTCTTTTTTGCGATCACAGAGTGGAATGGTCTGCTTGGTGATATGCCGGTGTGGCAGAAGCTTTTGAACGCATTCTTCTCAGGGGCATCTCCACGTACAGCTGGGTTCAACACTGTGGACTATGGTGACGCGCATCCGATCACACTCATGGGCACTGGTGTTCTCATGTTCATTGGTGGTGGATCGGCGGGTACGGCCGGCGGAATCAAGGTGACTACGGCAGCGGTGATTCTTGCGGCTGTGGTATCGGAGTTCAGTGGGCGGGCGGAAACGAGCGTCGGTAAGCGAACTCTGCCGGAGTCTGTGGGACGGCAAGCTCTTGCGCTGGCTGTTGCCGGCGCTGCGGTAGCCACCTTTGGGGTGGCGGCATTGCGAATGCTTGACCCGCAGTTTTCTGCCGACCAAGTCGTGTTTGAGGTCTTATCCGCGTTTGGCACTGCCGGATTGTCGACGGGGATCACGGCGCTTTTGTCTGGGCCGTCTCAATGTATTTTGTGTCTGATCATGTACTTGGGGCGCATTGGACCAGTGACGTTGGTGGCTGCATTGGCTACAAACACTGTGAATAAGCATTTTTCGTATCCAGAAGAAAGGCCGTACATTGGTTAATCCATTTCACCCACGTGCGAAGGGCCACATGAATATTGCGCCAGTCATGGTCATTGGTCTTGGCCGGTTCGGGATTTCGCTGGCGACGGAACTGACTGCTAATGGCGTGCAGGTTTTAGGCGTTGATTCAGATCCGAAGGTTGTGCGTGAGCATGCGCCTTTTTTGACGGATGCGGTAGTCGCTGATGCTTCGGATGCGGCAGCCTTGGAACAGTTGGGGCTGGAGGACATCAAGCACGTGGTGCTTGGAGTGGGCACGCACTTGGAGTCGTCTATTCTTACTGCTTCGAATTTGATCGAGGCTGGGGTGCCGGATGTTTGGGCTAAGGCAAATTCAGAAGCTCACGGCCGGATTTTGAAGCAGTTGGGCGTTCACCACGTTGTGCACCCGGAGCGAGATACGGGCCGTCGTGTGGCGCACCTTTTGGGTGGCCGGTTCCGTGAATTCGCGGAGATTGCCCCTGGCTACTCAGTGACCAGTATGAGTGCGCCTGCTTCTCTCACTGGATTTCCTATTGCGATTTCAGATGTGTGGCGTGAAAAAGGCGTGCAGATTATTGGACTGCGTGGATCGAATGGTGATTTCAGCCCTATTGCACCAGGAACGATTTTGACTCCTTCCGACATTATTATCGCGGGCGGGAGCCCTGCGGCTTTGGAATCATTGACCCGCTAGGCTCGGTACCCATGACGCGTTTCATGGGCACTGAGACTGAATACGGGATTACTACTCCGGATGATCTTTCGTTGAGTCCGATCGTGAGCTCGACGCATGCTGTTGTGGCGTATGCGGCAATGCATACGGCAGCTCGTGCACGTTGGGATTATCAGGATGAGCACCCGCTGAAGGATTCGCGCGGTTTTGATTTAAAGCGCTACCAGACGGTGCCGATTGTCGCGCCGAATGCTGTGGGCGTGGCGAATGTGGTGACGGCGAACGGTGCGCGTTTCTATGTGGACCATGCGCACCCCGAGTACTCGTCACCGGAAGTCGCTGATGCGTACAGCGCGATGGTCTATGACGCAGCGGGGGATTTGGTGCTGCGTCAGGCAGCAGATCGTGTTGCGCAGCTGTATGACGAGGGCGTGTCTGTTCTACAGGGCCATGAGCCGTGCCCACCGTTGAAGATCTACAAGAACAATGTCGATGGCAAGGGCGCTTCGTACGGTTCGCATGAGAACTATCAGTACTCGCGCGAGACACCATTTGAGGATATTGCGGCGGGGTTGATTCCGTTCTTCGTCACACGTCAGATTTTCGCTGGCGCAGGTCGCGTGGGCATCGGAGAAGAAGGCGAGCGGGACGGTTTCCAGCTTTCACAGCGGGCGGATTATTTCTTCCAGGAGGTCTCCCTTGAGACGACGCTGAACCGCGGGATCATCAATACGCGTGATGAGCCGCACGCGGATGCGACACAATTCGGGCGCCTGCACGTCATCATCGGTGATGCGAACATGTCGCATTACGCGAATTTCCTCAAGCTCGGCACGACGAAACTCGTACTCGATGCGATTGAAAGCGGCGTGGATTTCAGCGACCTGCGTCTTAAAGAGCCGGTTGAGGAGCTCAAGAACGTCTCGCGTGATCTTTCGCTTAACCACGAGCTTTCGCTTATCGACGGCTCCACCTGCACCCCCATCGCCCTCCAACGGGAGTATCTGAGGCGAGTGAGTGCGAAGGGAGATGTGGATAAGCGTGTTGTTGAACTCTGGCGCGAGATCCTCGACGACCTAGAACGCGATCCGTTGAGTACTGCGGACCGTTTGGATTGGGCGGCGAAGTATGCGCTGATCAAGGGGTATGTGGATCGTGGTCTGTCGTGGAGTAACGCGAAGCTGAAGGCGGTGGATCTGCAGTATGCCGATATTGATCCGGCGAAGTCGCTGTACCACGCGCTTGTTCGTGCTGGCCGGATGAAGACGTTGGCTACGGATGAGGAGATCGTGGCTGCCGCTGCGTATCCGCCGGAGAATTCACGTGCGTATTTCCGTGGCCGCGTTGCTGCGGAATTCGGTGAGCATGTGATCGCGTCGAGTTGGCAGTCGATTCAATTCGATACGGCGGAAGGCGCACGGACCGTCCCGCTCAATGCTGTCGATGGTTTCACCCGCGCTGATGTGGGTGAGTTGCTTGATAATGCGACGACGCCGGATGAGCTCGTCGCTGCGCTCGTTGATGGAAAGTAGGGTGGAGGTATGGCTCAAGATCAGATCAATATTTCTGGCGGCGGTGGCGACGACTCCGATTCCGGTGACGCCCAGAACGCTGGCCAGGTGAATGTGAATACCACTGGCACGGACGACTTGCTCGATGAGATCGATTCCTTGCTGGACACCAATGCTGAGGAATTCGTTCGTTCTTACGTGCAAAAGGGTGGCCAATAGTGGCAGATCACGCCGCTGAAACACCGACTGTTTATCCACGCCGCATCATGGGCGTGGAGACGGAATTCGGCCTGACAGCTACGCGCGATGGCGCACCTGTTTTGCGTCCGGAAGAGATCGCGCGCTACCTGTTCCGTCCTGTGGTCACTCAGTACAAGAGCACGAATATCTTCACGGAGAATGCCGCTCGGCTCTATCTGGATGTCGGCGCACACCCGGAATACGCCACGGCGGAGTGCGATTCGTTGACCCAGCTGCTCAACCACGACAAGGCTGGCGAGCTTCTGTTTAACGACATGGCGGTGCAAGCACAGGAGGCACTGGCCTCCGAAGGCATCGGTGGTGATGTCTACCTGTTCAAAAACAATGTGGACTCTGCCGGGAATTCTTATGGCACGCATGAGAACTACCTGATTAGTCGTGAGCTGTCGCTGAAACACTTCGGAAAACGCCTTTTGCCGTTCCTGATCACGCGTCAGCTGCTGTGTGGTGCAGGAATGATCAATAAGGACGGCCAGTTTGTGCTGTCCCAGCGTGCTGATCAGGTGTGGGAAGGTGTGTCTTCGGCGACGACGAGGACACGACCGATCATCAATACCCGTGATGAACCGCATGGTGATTCGAGCCGTTTCCGCCGCATGCACGTCATCGTTGGCGACTCGAATATGGCGGAGCCGACGTTTGCACTGAAGGTGGGCTCCACCCAGCTGGTCATTGAGATGCTCGAAGCTGACTGGGAGATGCCGGCCTTTGATGTAGCTGATCCGATCGAGCACATCAAGGAAATCGCACTCGACCCGTCTGGTCAGACTCCACTCACGCTCAAAGATGGTTCCACGGTCACTGCCCTCGAAGTACAGCAGGCTGTCTACGCCGCTGCTGAAAAGTGGCTTGCGCAGCGTCCCGATGAGGGCACCCCGAATGAAGAGCTAGCCCAGGTGGTTGAGCTATGGGGACGATTGCTGGGGTGCGTCGAAAAGCAGGATTTCAGTGCTGTCGCAACCGAGATTGACTGGGTGATCAAGCGCGACTTGTTGGAGCGCTACCGTGTGCGTTTGGGTGGTGATTGGAAGCATCCGAAGCTCGCACAGATTGACCTTGCGTATCACGACATCAACCGCGACCGTGGCTTGTTCTATCTCCTGCAGCGCAAGGGCATGGTGAAGCGGTGGACCACTGATGAGGCGATCGCTGAAGCTGCTGTGACCGCCCCGCGAACGACTCGTGCGGCGCTGCGTGCGAAATTCCTCGCGCGTGCCCGCGAGCTCGGTGCCCGCTACACGGTGGATTGGGTGCATTTGAAGGTGGACCGCCCGGAGCCACAGACGGTTGATCTGCAGGATCCTTTCGCGACGACCGACGGGCGCGTAGATGATCTGCTTAGCTATATGGAAGCGCACCGAGATCATTTGAATGATGCACCAGGAGGGATTCGTGGCTGAGCAGACCGGCGTTGTCGAGAGGTTGACTAATCTGACCTTCGCTTTGCTCGGTTCCACAAAACCTCGTGAATATGAGTGGGTGCGCGACCATGTTGAGGGATATAAGGACCGCACCGATGTCGCTTTGACCAGGATGCTTAACCGTGACGTGCGTTCGCTGCGTCGCGCTGGGGTTCCTGCCCGGATGGAAAATGGTCTGCTCTGGGTGGATAAGGATATCTACGAGCTCCCCCCGATCTCTTTCACTGACGAGGAAGCCTTCGTGCTCGGACTCGCTGGTGATCTCGGTACCGCCGGAAGTCTCGGCGCTTTTGCGCGCTCAGGATGGACGAAGATCGCTGCGGGTGGTGCGACCCGCACCTTTGATGCGCCACCGATTTCGGCCCTGGACAACGATATTTCGCGTCTGGATGCAGATATCGTCACCGCCGTAACCGCCTGCGTCCGCTCGAATATGCGCATGCGTTTCACGTACCGTCCGTCGCCCTTTGCTCAGACGCAGACACGCACGATGGATCCGTGGGGAATCATCGCACTAAATAATCGCGCATATGTCGTCGGCTACGACGTCGAACGCGATGCTGAACGCAGCTTCCGCGCTGTTCGAGTGAGCGATGTCCGGAAAGTGCAGGCTAACGATTTCCACCAGCCCGACCGGCCTTTGCAACAGGTCGTCGAAGATTCGCTGCGTGGACCGACGGTTGATGCAGTCGTTTCCGTTGACCAAGGAACAGCGCATGAGCTGACTGCAGCGGGCACAGTGCGTGAAGATGGCCGCGTACAACTCCACAATGTCGAACGAGATTGGTTGGTGCGCACAGCGGCGAGCTTTGCGCCTTTCGCCGTGGTCGAAGAACCCGAGGATGTGCGTGCAGATGTAGCTGCGCTGCTGCGCGCTGCCGCAAAAAATGGGGAAGGGGAGTAGACAGATGGCCGGAGCACGCAAGGACAGCCCCGAGAAGCTCGCCGCTCTAGTGCGCGCACTCAATCTCATCCCGTATGTTCACCAGCACCCGCATGCCACGCCGATGGAGATCGCCCGCGATTTAGGCCACAGTCCGGCAGAGGTGATGGAGGATCTGCGGCGCCTGCAGATGTCCGGGGTGGGTAATGGTCCAGGTGAATTGATTGACTTGGCAGCAGAATGGACCGGCGTCACTGTCATCGATGACCAGGGGCTGAACACGCCGTTGCGTCTGACGCCGACCGAGGCGAACGCACTGTTGCTCACTTTGGAGTCTTTGGAGACTATGCCAGGGCTTGTGGATCAAAGCGCTGTGACGTCGGCCGCGCAGAAACTCCGCGAGGTTATGCGCACGGGCGTGCCGGATGCGGAACAGCCGCAAACAACAGGCCCGGCTGAGGTGGTATCGCAAGCATTGTCCCAGCGTCGGATGCTGGAGCTGACGTATTATTCAGCAACCTCGGACACTCTGCGCTCGCGCAAGGTTTCCCCAGTCGGACTATTCCACCGCGACGGAAACACGTATCTCTCGGCATTCGAGGACGGTGCTGCAAAGACCTTCCGCTTCGATCGCATCAATAAAGCAACGCTTCTCGACGCCCCGTCCACCCCCGCCGATCAGGCACCGTACGACGTTGATGATCCATTCGGGTTCCGACAAGCTAATGTCGCCAAACTGCGGGTTAAGAAGGACGCGACATGGTTGGCGGATTACTGGCAGATTGATATTGATGAGGCCAGCACACAGTCCAACGGCACCTCAGAAAGCGAATGGGTGACCGCGTCGATGCCGTATGGCTCCGATGATTGGCTGATCCGTTTCTGTCTCAGCCAAGCTGATCGTGTCCAGGTAGTTTCACCTTCGCACATCGCCGAGAAGATTGTCGCTCGCAGTAATGCGGCGCTTGGACGTTATGCTTAGTGTTTAATTAATGCGCATCACGCTCAGTTGAGCGAGAACCTCTTCTTTGAAAGGAACTCCAATGCCGAATCTTGGCCCAATGGAAATCCTCCTGATCGTCTTCGTTGTCCTGCTGCTCTTTGGCTCTGCCAAGCTGCCGGACCTGGCTCGTTCTGTCGGGCGGTCGGCACGCATCTTCAAGTCTGAGGTCAACGAGATGCAGAAGGACGGCAAGAAGGGTGATTCTGCTGCCGCTGCGGCAGACGACACTGCGCAGCAGAACGTCGCACCGCAGCGCGAGATCACCTCTGGCCAGCAGGGCGATGGCACTGCATGGCAGAAGACGGCTGAGCAGAGCTTCTGGAACCAGCCGCAGAACCAGCAGAACCCACAGCCGGGTTCGAACCCGAACGCTTAAACCCTGGCCCGCATAAGTGACTGTGGGACAAAACATCGAGGGACAACGCCCGAAGAGACAGGGTAAGTCGCGCCGGCGACGTGATCCGGAAGGAATTATGAGCCTGACGGAGCACCTCCAGGAGCTTCGTCGCCGCGTGATCATTTCCTTGCTGGCTGTCCTTGGCGGAACGATCCTTGGGTTCATTTGGTACCAGTGGGCACCTGGTTCGGTCATGCCCCTGGGTGAAATCATTCGCCGGCCGTATTGTTCGCTGCCGGAAGAGCTGCGTGCGGATCTCACATCGGATGGTTCATGTCGCCTGATTGCGACAACACCGTTTGAAATGTTCATGCTCCGTTTGAAGGTCGGCTTCTTGGCAGGCTTGGTCTTCTCCTCACCGGTGTGGCTGTTGCAGATCTGGTCGTTCATTACCCCTGGTCTGCACAAGAATGAGCGACGTTGGACGCTGAGCTTTGTCACGTGCGCTGTGACGCTTTTCGTCGCTGGCGCGGTTCTGGCGTATTTCATCGTTGACCAGGGCCTCCACGTGCTGATGTCGATTGGTCGGGAGTACCAGATCGCGGCGCTTTCAGGTGGGCAGTACTACAGCTTCGTTCTCGCGCTCATCGTGATCTTTGGTGTCAGCTTCGAGGTCCCGCTCGTGATCATCATGCTGAATCTTGCTGGGCTTTTGCAGTATGAGCAGGTCAAGGACAAGCGCCGGATTATCATCGTGGTGCTGTTCATTTTCGCGGCGTTCATGACTCCGGGCCAGGACCCGTTCTCCATGGTCGTTCTCGCATTGTCGTTGACGCTTCTTGTGGAGCTGGCGTTCCAGTTCTGCCGTATCCACGACAAACGGCAAGCCAAGCGGGGCAACGAGTGGGCATCGCTTGACGACGATGAGGCGTCCGGTCCCATCGCAGCCCCCACCCCTGTTGGCGCTGCATCAGGCATCGGCGCGACCGCTCCGATTCAAGATGTACCCACAGCGAGTGCTCCAGGGCCGATTGGGGCACCGCAGGAGCGAAATAGGGGAAACGGTGGGGCGTCGATAAGCGAACGCGCTGATATGCCGAACTTCTTCGACGACGTGCTCTAACACTTCAGTTAGGGTGGTGTGCATGCACCTCGATGAGTTCCGCGCGAGCAAACCTTTTCCCCTCGATGATTTTCAGATCGAGGCGTGCGAAGCCGTCGAAGCCGATGGTGGCGTTCTTGTCTGTGCACCTACAGGGTCGGGTAAGACCGTGGTCGGCGAGTTTGCAGTATCGCTCGCCCTGTCACGTGGCACAAAGTGTTTCTACACCACCCCGATTAAGGCTTTAAGCAACCAGAAGTACCACGACCTGGTTGCAGAACATGGCGAGGACGCTGTCGGTCTGCTCACGGGCGATACGAGCATTAATGGCAATGCGGAGATCGTGGTGATGACCACCGAGGTCTTGCGCAACATGATCTATGCGGAATCGCCTGCACTTGATCGTCTTTCACATGTGGTCATGGATGAAATCCACTATCTCGCTGACCGTGACCGCGGTGCGGTGTGGGAAGAGATCATCCTCAACCTGGCGGAATCTGCGCGCATCATTGGGCTTTCCGCAACTGTGTCGAATTCGGAAGAATTCGGTGAGTGGCTCGATGAGGTCCGTGGTGATACCGCCGTGATCGTGTCTGAAAAGCGCCCCGTTCCTTCTGTCTCTTATACACATCTGACGCTGCCGACG
>ERZ1031176.205-NODE-205-length-10696-cov-7.493375_pt1 | contig 10696 bp, 10 predicted proteins | sample MGYA00518586_ERZ1031176 | MGnify/ENA primary metagenome ERZ1031176 (study PRJEB33718, sample SAMN03159775) | human skin metagenome | collected 2014-05-20 | study: EMG produced TPA metagenomics assembly of the PRJNA266117 data set (Human skin bacterial metagenome... | reverse complement strand
ACTAGATCGCTCGTCGGCAGCGTCAGATGTGTATAAGAGACAGGTCAAGCTGGAAATGATGGTGGCCGGCCTCAAAGAATTTGAGACCGACCACGACAGCGTCAACTACGCCAAGATCGCCGAGGCAGTTGGCATCAAGTCCTTCCGTGTGGAAAAGCCACAGGACCTGGAGAAGACCATCAAGGAGGCATTTGCTTACGACGGCCCCGTCCTTGTCGACATGGTCACCGACCCGGATGCCCTGTCCCTGCCGCCGAATTTCGACTGGACCATGATCAAGGGCTTCACCGAGTCCGCGGTCAAGACCGTCCTCGACGGCGGGATCGGCAACATGGTCGAGCTTGCTCGCTCAAATTTCCGCAATATTCGCGGTGCCGCAGCGATCGAGTTCTAATTCGAGCCACTCCGGCGCGGCCTGCGCGACCAGGTGACCACCGCGGTTGACCGCGGCACATGCACCAGCTCGCCGCCGCGTCGCGGAGTGCGGGCGATCCGCTCGCGCAGGCGAGCATTCTCGTCCTCCAGATCATCGATCCGTTCAGTCAGATCGATGATCGTTTTGATTCCCGCCAGGTTCACGCCCTCCTCTTGCGAGAGGCGCTGAATCGTCTGCAGCCGAACAATGTCGCGCTGCGAATAACGGCGCCCACCACCAGAGGTGCGCTTCGGGCTGACCAGTCCCATGCGGTCATAGGTGCGCAAAGTCTGGGCGTGCATGCCGGTCAGCTCAGCGGCGACGGAGATGACGTAGTACTGGTCGACAGCATCAACAGCATCGTCCTTCTTATTCATCTACGCTCACCTCCCTAGCTGCTCGTGCCTGCCCAGCCGGCGCGCGGGTTGAAGCCCGAATCCTTCTCAGCCTGGGCGTAGGTGCGTAGCGCGCTTGTCGCTGCCGCATCGAGATTCTTCGGCACTTCCACCTCAACGGTGACCATCAAATCGCCCGCGGTGCCAGATTTCCGCGGCACTCCGCGACCCTTCACGCGCAAGGTACGACCATTCGGCGTACCTGCCGGGACCTTGACCTTCACCGGATTATCCAGCGTTGGCACCGTCACAGCACCACCGAGCGCCAGCTCCGTGAAGCTCACCGGAACCGTCACCGCCAGGTCATCCCCATTGCGGGTGAACACCTTGTCCGGGCGGACCGTGACATTGACAAACAGGTCGCCCGCAGGCGTGCCATTCGGACCAGCCTCACCCTGACCAGCCAAACGGACCTTCTGCCCGTCGATCACACCAGCCGGGATGCGCACCGTGATCGAACGCGTCCGACGCACCGTACCCGAACCCGAACACGTCCGGCACGGATCCTCAATGATCTGGCCCGTACCACCACAGCGGGTACACGGACGGGACATCCCGAACGCGCCCTTTTGCTCACTGACAAAACCGGAACCACCGCAATCACCACAAGTCGTGGTCTTGCCCGTCGCCGAACCAGAGCCGTGGCAATCCGTACACGGCGCATCACCAGTCAGCTCAATCGGGATCGTCGTTCCCTTGACGGCCTCACGGAAATCAAGCGTTATTTGCGTTTCGACGTCGGCCCCCCGCGTCGGCCGAGCACTCCTGCCAGTGCCGCCGCCGCGGTTAAAGAGGCCACCGAAGATGTCACCAAGACCGCCTTCCGAAGAAAATCCTCCGCCTTGTCCAAACGACTGTCCGAATCCGAAGTCTTCGAACCCGGTTGAGCCGAAGTCCGACGCGTCCTGCGAGGAGCGAAACCCGCCCGGAAAGCCGGACCCGCCTCTCCCTCCGAAGCGCATGAAGCCTCCGGAGTTCATCATCGCCTTGAATTCGTCGTATTCCTTGCGCTTCGCCTCGTCCCCGAGCACGTCATACGCTTCAGCCACCCGCTTGAATTTCTCCTCCGCGGCAGCATTGCCTGGGTTGGAGTCCGGGTGATTCTCCCGGGCGAGTTTGCGGTACGCCTTCTTAATCTCGGCCGCGGAGGCTGACGAGGACAGACCTAAATCGCCGTAATAGTCCTTGTTCGCCCATTCCTGTTGCATGGCCATGGCGCCTCCTCCTTCCTGCTTGAATTCTGTCTAAGTTTTGTTGTTTGTACTAAGTAAATTTTCTAATTATGAAAAACGCGGCCGGGGAAGGAAGTCTCGTCGATGTGTTGGACAATGCTCCCTCCCTCGGCCGCAAACGCTACTGAGGTTTACTCAGCAGGCTCTGCGTCCTCTTCCGGGTCCGCGATGATCACCATCGCGTTGCGGATCAGGCGGTCACCCACGCGGTAGCCCTTGCGCAGCACCGTGCCGATGACCTTCTCATCGCCCTGCGAGAGGTCCTGCACCGCTTCGTGGATCTCCGGGTCGAAGGCATCGCCTTCAGCACCGAAAGCCTGTGTCTTCTGACGCTGCAGCACTGCTTGCAAGTTGTCAGAGAACGCCTTCAGCGGTCCGTCCTCCAGGTCGCCGTGCTGGCGGGCGAGCTCCAAGTCGTCGATAAGCGGGAGCAGCTCCGTGATCACCTTGGCTTTCGCGTCATTGGCGATCTGTGAGCGCTCGCGCTCCGTGCGACGACGGTAATTCGCATACTCAGCGGAGACGCGCTGGAGATCCTCCGTGCGCTCAGCGAGCTGCGCCTCTACCTCGGAGACCTCCCCGTCACCGTCGGCGTCCGGGTCGATCTCGGCTTCCACGTCCTTCAACGCGTCCTCGAGCTCGGCCTCTAGCGCCTCAGATTCCGCGGCCTCCTGGGCCAAGGTTTCCGACTGGTCAGGGCTAATGAACTCCTCGTCCGTCGCCGCCGGATCACCCGGGTTGTCGGGCATCTGCTCGTTCGGGTTGGTCATACTTACAGCTCCTTATTTCTCGTCGGAGTTGTTGGACTCATCCTCATCGACGACCTCAGCATCCACGACATTGTCGTCAGCCGGGGCATCTGCCTGAGCAGCACCAGCATTGGCATCAGCCTCGTAGATCGCCTTGCCCATCTCCTGCGACTCATTGGTCAGCTTCTCGACGGCCGCCTTAACCGCATCCAGGTCATCGCCCTTCAGCGCCTCATCGACCTCATCAGCTGCAGCGGTCACCTTGGACTTGATGTCCTCAGAGACCTTCTCAGAGTTCTCGTCCAGGAACTTGCGGGTCTGGTATGCCATGGACTCCGCATTGTTGCGGGTCTCCTGCTCCTCGCGACGAGCCTTGTCCTCGTCTGCGTGAGCCTCAGCATCCTTGACCATACGATCGATCTCCTCCTGGGAAAGACCGGAGCCTTCCTGGATCTTGATCGTGTTCTCCTTACCGGTGCCCTTGTCCTTCGCGGTCACGTGGACAATGCCGTTGGCGTCGATATCGAAGGTGACCTCAATCTGCGGAACACCACGCGGTGCCGGTGCGATACCGCCCAGCTCGAAGGAACCGAGCAGCTTGTTAGCCGCAGCCATCTCGCGCTCACCCTGGAAGACCTGGATCTGCACGCTCGGCTGGTTATCCTCAGCCGTGGTGAAGGTCTCCGAACGCTTCGTCGGAATCGTGGTGTTGCGCTCGATCAGCTTGGTCATCACACCACCCTTGGTCTCAATACCCAGGGACAGCGGAGTGACGTCGAGAAGCAGCACGTCCTTCACGTCGCCGCGCAGAACACCAGCCTGGAGAGCAGCACCAAGCGCCACGACCTCATCCGGGTTCACGGACTTGTTCGGATCCTTGCTGGTGAGCTCCTTGACCAGGTCAGAGACTGCCGGCATACGAGTGGAACCACCAACCAGCACAACCTGATCAATGTCGCCGACCGAAAGACCAGCATCCTTGATCACCTGGTTGAACGGCTGCTTCGTGCGATCCAGCAGATCAGAGGTGATCTTCTGGAACTCAGTACGGGACAGGCTCTCATCCAGGAACAGCGGGTTCTTGTCGGAATCCACCGTGATGTACGGCAGGTTGATCGAAGCCTGCTGTGCGGAGGACAGCTCAATCTTCGCCTTCTCTGCCGACTCACGCAGACGCTGCAGCGCCATCTTGTCCTTGGTCAGGTCAATGCCGTGCTGCGACTTGAACTTCTCCACCAGCCAGTCGACGATGCGCTGATCCCAGTCATCGCCACCCAGCTCGTTGTCACCAGCGGTAGCCAGCACCTCAACAACACCGTCGCCGATCTCCAGCAGGGACACGTCGAAGGTGCCGCCACCCAAGTCGAAGACCAGAATCGTCTGCTCGTTATCAGCCTTCTCCAGACCATAAGCAAGAGCAGCTGCCGTCGGCTCGTTGACGATACGCAGGACGTTCAGACCTGCAATCTGGCCAGCCTCCTTGGTGGCCTGACGCTGTGCGTCCTCGAAGTACGCCGGGACAGTAATAACCGCATCGGTGACCTCATCACCGAGGTAAGCCTCCGCATCACGCTTCAGCTTCATCAGCGTGCGTGCCGAGATCTCCTGCGGGGTGTACTTCTTGTCATCAATATCGACCGTCCAGTCATTCTCGCCCATGTGGCGCTTCACAGAACGGATCGTGCGGTCAACGTTGGTCACCGCCTGGTTCTTAGCGGACTGACCGACGAGGATCTCGCCGTTCTTCGCAAAAGCCACGACCGACGGAGTGGTGCGTGCACCCTCCGCGTTGGCGATAACTACTGGCTCGCCACCCTCAAGTACCGAAACAACAGAGTTCGTCGTACCGAGGTCAATACCTACTGCGCGTCCCATAATTCATGTCCTCCCAAAAATTCGGTTTATTTTCGGTGGCTACTTCCCCACCGATGTTCATTTGTCTCACCGAGTTGAGCCTGTTCAGTGCCCCGCCTGAGCAGGTTGACTGCCGTTGACTCAACTTCCGGGAGCAACTGTACCACCGGATGGCGACACAGTCTCACAGGGTTGAGCCTGACTCACTCAATCTATACAACTCACCAATACCCAAAGTTGTTCCCAACTGACTCAACTTTCTTTATCCGCGCTGGTACATGGACATTTTCAGTTGCACCGTTACCGTCGGCCCCTAGTCGTTAACCTCGCGCCTAAAAACAGCAAAAGCCCCGGCCCTAACCCCGCATTTAGCGGAGCCCGGACCGGGACTTCGTTGATTCCGTTTACTTCTTAGCCAGGAACTGGTCCACGAACGGACGCAGTGCAAAACCAAGGATGCCGCTGAGGATCAACAGACCCGCAAAGCCAGCACCAATCGCAATGCCTAGACCCTTCAGGGACAGGGAAGAACCTGCCGGGACGGAGCTGGACTTGTTCTCGCCTTCTGCACAGGCACTCAGCGAACCGGTGTATGCCACAACCGGCGCAGCCACCTGGAGCACATCGTTCTTGACCATGGCCTTCACCGAATTGGTGATGTCATCGAAACCACCCAGCGCGCCACCGAGCAGACCGGTCAAACCAAGGCCACCGACAAGGCCCTTGATGTCGAGACCGAGTGCCTCGCCACGCTTTTCTGCCTCAGCCGGGGTGATGACCTCTTCACGCTCAGTGATCTTGTCCGCCTTCGATGCCTTGAGCAGCGCGATGTACATGTTGTAGTTCTTGCGCTCGCGGTAGTAGATACGGCTCTGAGCTTCCTTAACTTCCGGATCCGGAGCCCACGCATTCGGATCCTCAGCAGTCTTAGCCCAATCGCCGTACAGCTTCGCATCTGCCTTACGCTGCTCCTGGGGGTACCTGTCGGTGGACTCCTTCTGACCCAGCGTGTTCATCAGCTGGTCAGCCAGCAGTAGGTAGATGTTCTTGTACGCCGTGTTGATTCGCTCCTGGTCACGCTCGGTGTACGAGATCGTGCACTTTTCAGTCGTTGCGTCGTAGTCAACGGTGTAGGCATTGGCAGCCGGTGCTGCAACAATAGTGGAGGTCACTGCAACGGTCGTGGTTGCAGCAATAGCGAGGCGACGAATACTCACGGGACAGCCCTTTCGGGTTCAAGGGAAAAATGACTTCCCAGAAAAATACAGCATGCGCTAGGCATTTACACACCTAGCGCATGCTGTATCTTTTTCCGCCACCCCCGCGGGGCACCTACTTCTAGCGGAGAACGCCTGCGTTCTTCCAGAACTTGGTGAAGAAGTCATTCACCAGCGGTCCAACCGCCACTGCAATCAGGCCGACCAGCGCGAGTCCACCGAGCACGCCACCAGCAACAAGACCGATGAACTGATCGGTATCCAGACTGGAACCCTTCTTGATCTTGCCCGTGGTGGTTTCACGGTTCTCACATGCGGTCAGAGCAGCTTCGTAGCTCTTGATGGTCGGCTGAATACGCGGGCCGAGCTTGTTCAGGGCCTGCTTTGCCATGTCGGTAGCATCGCCGATCTTGAGGCTTCCACTGATGATCCCCCACAGGCCCGGCGCGACAAGATCGCCCGTCTGTACAGCACCTGACCCCTTCATCTCAGCAGCTTCAGCAGGGGTGATTTTCAGGGTCCGCTCAGCCAAGACCGGCTTGCGCGACTGCTGCAAGAACTTGCCAGCCATGTGATACGGGCCAGAATTCTGACCAATTTTCAAAGTTGCCAGTTTGCGCTGCGCATCCCCAACATCTTTGCCGTTATATTTGGTCCCGAGGTGCCACGCCAAAGGATCCTTGTCCGGATTCTCCTTTGCCCACGGGTACCAAACATCCGCACTTTCCCGATCCTTCAGGCGCTCTGCTGACAGGTCCGCCACCGTCTCAAACAGGAGCGAGTACGCACCATTGATCTGCTTCTGCTCTTCTGCAGTGAATTCCAGGGTGCACAGGCCTTCGCTATTCCCTGCCTCTTCGTAGGTTTGGTAGGTGTTCTCCCACGCATTCGCAGGAGCAACGGTGCCGGCAGTCACGACGGCGGTCAGGGCGGTGGCCGCGATGGCGCGACGCATGAAACGGGACATGACGGGTTTTCCTTTCGGGAGGGAATGTAGTTTTGCTGGGAATGCTACGCAATGGACATTGTTTTGTCAGGGAAATTCCAAATTTCTCTCGCCCAAGCAGCAAACCCCATCCGAGCAGTTAGTCGCGTTTGAAATGCACTACACAAAAGCCCAGGTCAACTGTTGCTGATGTGGCGGAAAAATCAAACGCGACTAACCAGCCCTAAGAAACCTGCCCCAAGTAACCACCAAAACCTGACCCCGCGACCCATATCTGCTGCACAGCGGTATTACTTTTCACGCATATCTGGCACAATATTTGCTCGTGACTGATAACAAACAGACAGATGGCGCGAAGGATTTCGCCACCACCCTCCTCGACTCGGTGGAAACACCTAGTGCGGAGCCAACTCCGGCGCAGGCAGCACGGACGCTGTCGAATGAGCCAATCGACCGTGGCCAGATCCTCGCCTCCGACGGGCGTACCGCAGCAGCATGGGCCCTGCGGTTCATCGTGATCGTGATTGCCACAGCGATCCTGTTCAAGCTGATCGGCGGGATCTGGGTCGGCGTGCTGCCGACGTTGCTTGCGCTGATTTTCTGCACGGTGCTGTGGCCGCCAGTGCGCTGGCTGCGCAACCACAAGGTGCCGGCAGCCCTGGCAGTGTTCATCGTGTTGCTCACGTTCTTTGGTGTGATCGGCGGGATCTTCGCAGCGATGGCACCGACGATCCGCACACAGTCGGTGGAGCTATACCACCAAGCAGAGGAAGGCATCCAGCAGATTCTGACGTGGGTGGAGACATCCGCGCCGTTTGATGTGGATGTCAGCCAGATCGAGCAGGCAGTGAACCAGGCTGGTGAGTTCGTTCGTGGCCAGGCTTCGAGTATCGCGTCGGGGGTGGCGACGGGTATCGGGGCGGCGGCGTCGATAGGCACGACGCTCGCGCTGATGCTGGTACTGTCCTTTTTCTTCCTCAAGGATGGCGACCGTTTCTTGCCGTGGCTGCGTAAGTACACCGGTGTGAAGGTCGGCTGGCACCTGACTGAGGTGCTCATGCGCTCCTGGAATACGCTGGCGGGATTCATTCGCACGCAGGCGATTGTGTCGCTGGTGGATGCGGTGTTCATTGGTCTTGGCCTGCTAATTCTCGGCGTTCCGCTGGCGCCGGTGCTGGCGGTGTTCACGTTCTTCGGTGGCTTCATCCCGATCATTGGTGCGTTCACCGCGGGTGCTCTCGCCGTAATCGTCGCACTGGTTTCGGGTGGCCTGACCAAGGCGCTGCTGGTGCTCGGCCTGGTCATCTTGGTGCAGCAGATCGAGGGCAATGTGCTGCAGCCGATTCTGCAGTCCCGCTCGATGGGTCTGCACGCAGCGATCGTGCTGCTTGGTGTGGCTGTGGGCGGCACCCTGTTCGGCATCATTGGCGCATTCCTCGCGGTGCCGGTCTGCGCGGTCGCAGCAGTGTGGCTGCGCTACTGGGCGGAGATGGTTTCGCTGCGTACCGGTGAGATCACTGCTGATGACATCCAGATCGCTACGCAACAGAGCCAGACTTTGGATTCCCGTGAGGCGTACTTGGCGGTGCGTGACCGCATGCGTTCTCTGGGCACTCGCAAGGGCCAGACCCAGCTTGATGAGGAAGCCGGGAAGCTCGGATCCACCAAGGTCCCGCGCAAGACTGACGCGGACGCGGATAGCCAGGAAGGCATGGACGCACCCGGCAAGACCCGCGCGATTGCCGAGGATGAGCTTGAAAAGAACCAGGACTAGTCAGCCCTGAGCGAACGCCAGCCCTAGGGTTGGCGTTTTTCTTTACCCTGGGGAGGCATGAGCAATCAAGTATTAGAGAACAAGAAGATCGCAATCCTCGCTACGAACGGTTTTGAGGATTCTGAGCTGACGGAACCGCGTGACGCTGTGGCAGAGGCAGGTGCCACGGTAGTTGTTATCGCCCCTGAGGCAGGCACCATCGAGGGCAAGAAGGGGGCTAAGGTCGACGTCGATCAGACCACGGCTGATGCGAATGCCTCAGATTTCGACGCACTGATCCTCCCGGGCGGCACCGACAATGCGGACCACATCCGCATGGATGAGGCAGCCGTTAAGTTCGTCCGCGAGCTCACCCAGGCAGGCAATCCGGTTGGCACGATCTGCCACGGCGCGTGGATCCTCACCGACGCAGAGGCTCTGAGCGGTGTCACCGTTACGTCCTTCCCGTCGCTGAAGACCGACCTGAAGAATGCGGGGGCAACGTGGGTGGATAAGGAGGTCGTCGTGGATAAGCGAATTGTTTCTTCGCGCACCCCGGCTGACCTGCCGGCATTCAACACGGCGATCGTGAAGGAGTTCGCGAAGTGAAGCACCATTTCGAAGTGAAGGTCTCCGGCGGCAAGCTGGTCGTCGCGGACATCGCTGACGACGGATCCGTCATCACCGATGCCCAAATTTCGGGCGATTTTTTCCTCGAGCCGGAGGAAGCATACGACGCGATCAACGGCGCACTCGTCGGCGCTGCCATCACGGAATCCACCGACGACCTGCAGAAGCGTATCGACGACGCCCTGTCCCACCTCCCCGACGTATCCCTCCACGGATTCTCCACACGCGATGTCGCGGTGGTGTCCCGCCGTGCGCTGCTGGATGCAAAGGACCTGACCGATTATGACTGGACAGTCATCCACTCCCCCGTCCTGCCGACCCCGGTGAATGTGGCACTGGACCAGTACCTGCTGGAGGAAGTCGCTGCTGGCCGCAAGGGCCCGATCCTGCGCTTCTGGGAATGGGAAGACAAGGCTGTTGTCTTCGGCTCCTACCAGTCCTTCAAGAATGAGCTGGACCCAGAGGGGATTAAGAAGCACGACATTGTGCCGGTCCGCCGTATGTCTGGTGGTGGCGCCATGTTCATGGAGGGTGGCAACTGCGTCACCTATTCCATGTACCTGCCTGAGGACATCGTCGCTGGCCTGAGCTACGTGGACAGCTACCAGTACCTGGATGCCTGGGTGCTCGCCGGTCTGCAGGCCCTGGGTGTGAATGCCTGGTACGTGCCCATCAACGACATCACCTCCGACGGCGGCAAGATCGGTGGCGCTGCTCAAAAGCGTGTACCGGGTGCGCTCCTGCACCACACGACCATGAGCTACGACATCAATGCCGACAAGATGATGGAAGTGCTGCGCGTTGGCAAGGTCAAGCTCGCCGACAAGGGCGTGCGCTCCGCCAAGAAGCGCGTTGACCCGCTGCGCCGCCAGACGGGTGTGCCACGTCAGGAGGTCATTGAGACCCTGATGAATACCTTCATCTCCCGCTACCCGGCTGAGGTCGGCGAATTGTCAGACGCTGATATCGCCGCAGCCGAGAAGCTTGTCGACGAAAAATTCGGCACCGAAGCCTGGACCCACCGCGTGCCGTAGGCCCTAGCTGGACGCGGACTCTTCCTCGACTGCGGCCGCCCGTGCGACTGCGTCGAGGACTAGGTTGACCTCTTCGGCGTAGTCGAAGGAGGCGCCTTCGAGGACGGCGCGGTCGATGTCGCGGACTCGGACGCGCACGTCGTCGAAGGGCACACCCTGGATCTCTTCGAGGAAGACGCGACGAAGCTCACCAGTGTTCTTGAGCAGCAAAATCACGATGGCTTCTTCGGCGCGGGGCTCTGCCTTGCCGTGGAAGATGTCACGGTAGCGGCCGCGCATGGTGGCCTCGATTGTCTCGTCCTTTTCGGGGAAGCGGGTCCATTTCAGACCAAGGAAGCTAGCGCGCTCTTTGTCCAGCACACCTTCTTCAATGAGACGCTCTGCGAGGGCATTCTTATCGGCGAACTTGCGGGAGTTCAGTGCAGCTGTCTCTTATACACATCTCCGAGCCCACGAGACTCCTGAGCATCT
>ERZ1031176.204-NODE-204-length-10703-cov-5.960744_pt1 | contig 10703 bp, 11 predicted proteins | sample MGYA00518586_ERZ1031176 | MGnify/ENA primary metagenome ERZ1031176 (study PRJEB33718, sample SAMN03159775) | human skin metagenome | collected 2014-05-20 | study: EMG produced TPA metagenomics assembly of the PRJNA266117 data set (Human skin bacterial metagenome... | reverse complement strand
GCGGCCTGTTCGAGACCGGTGCCGGCGGCTCCGCCCCGAAGCACGTCCAGCAGGTCCAAGAAGAAAACCACCTGCGCTGGGACTCCCTCGGCGAGTACCTCGCCCTCACCGAGTCCTTCCGCCACGAGCAGGACAAGAACGACAACGCCCGCGCCGGCGTCCTGGGCGACACCCTGGACCGCGCCATCGAGACCTTCCTCGACGAAGGTCGTTCCCCGTCCCGCAAGGCGGGTGAGATCGATGACCGCGGCTCCCACTACTTCATCGCCCGCTACTGGGCCGAAGAGTTGGCAAAGCAGACCGACGACGCCGAGCTCGCATCCGGCTTTGAGAAGATCGCCGCCGACCTGCGCGATAACGAGGAGACCATTCTGCAAGAGCTTCTCGACGTCCAAGGCTCCCCCGCCGACCTCGGCGGCTACTACTGGGTCGACGACGCCATGACCACCAAGGTCATGCGCCCGTCCGAGACCTTCAACCGCATCGTCGACGAGCTGGAGAGCTAACCACGATATCGGCCTATTACGGCTTTTCGGCCCGGTCCCGCAGGTTTTGCGGGGTCGGGCCGTTCGTCATTTGGGGCCACTTTTCTAAACACCTATTCCTAAATACCTATTCACAAGGTCAGCGGTATTACTGTTGCCTCCATCACCTGGAGAACAGGTGTTTAGGAATAGGTGTTTGCGTCGCTATGACTAATCCCGCAAGCCAAAACACTCCTATGGCTGCGCTGGCCCCCGCCCTCGAGCTTGGATAACGGCGAGAATGTCTGCAACGAATCGGTCAGGGTGCTTCAACAAAAACTCCGGCGACACCCGACGAAAAACATAGCCCTGGTTCTCAATGTCTCGCTGTCGAACAAGGTCCTTGTATACCAATCTCTTGCCATCATCGCCTTCGTATTTCGCCCGCCCATCAATTTCAACGAGCAACCAACCACCAATGCAGAGATCAGCGCGAAATCGTCCAATCTGGAATTGCGTGACAATCCCTTCGATGCCAGCCTCGATCAGCAGAGCCCGGGCATAGCTCTCATAGGCCGAGTCTGAATTGCCAACCGCAAAATCAAGACATCTGCGGGCAATTGCAATCCCCTTCTTTCTGCCAAGAGTGCCCATGTACTGGCGGATCGCCTGCTTAGTGAAGCCATTGCGCAACAGGCAGTCGGCGGCCACGATCCCTTCGTGAAAGCCGTGGTACCTCGCTATATCTACGAAGGTGCGTATCGCGTTAGTAACCGCTGCACCACGCACAGCCGTGATTTCAGTGGGATGGATTTTCCCGTACCGGTAGGTGTACCGATGCTGTTGGGATCGGGAGGGCGACGCCTTTCCACTCAGCAAAGCCAATTCGATTGTTTCAGGTGTGGTGGCCACAACCCACATATTCCAGAGCCTGGCTGCAGAACGAGATACAAGGACTGAGCTGGAGGAGCTTTGCGCGGCAGCGTAAGCAAGTATGTAGCGTTTTTCATGGAATGGCAGCGCCACGAAAAGACTGGTTGGATAGTGCAGCGTCCCGGATAATTCATGGAGTTGTTCCGCTTCGCCAGGGCGTCTTGCGACCTGATCGATTGTTCGCATGTCTGTAATTGGTTCCGTGAGTTTTGCGAATCGTTCATCATCCATGTCCCTTTAGACTGCACCGGCAGCAACCAGGTTCCACCGCCGATTTAGATTCACACAGAACTGCAAGCCCAGAACAGCAAATAGACAGCTTGGTCCGCTTTTTCGCTGCGGGACCGGACCGCTCACACTAAAACCTCTTGCAGCAGCCCGCGCAGGCTCCTAGCTTGGTGCCCATGCCTCAATACGACAACAGTGCAGCAAACGACTGGTCTTTTGATACCCGCGCGATTCACGCGGGGCAGAGTGTCGACTCGGAGGTCGGCGCTCGTAACCAGCCGATTTACATGACCACGTCCTACGTGTTCAACGACACGCAGCACGCGCAGGACCGTTTCGCTTTGGCGGATCCGGGCCCGATTTACACCCGCATCACCAACCCAACCCAGGAGGCGCTGGAGAACCGTCTGGCATCGCTCGAGGGCGGTGTCGCAGCGGTGGCTTTCGCTTCGGGCATGGCTGCGGAGACCGCGGCGATCACGAACCTGGCTAGCGCGGGCGACCACATTGTCACGTCCCCGCGTCTGTACGGCGGCACGGAAACGCTCTTTGAGGTCACGCTTCCCCGCCTGGGCATCGAGGTCAGCTTCGTGGAGAACCCGGATGACCCGGCTAGCTGGCAGGCGGCGGTCAAGCCGAATACGAAGGCGTTCTACGGCGAGACTTTCGGCAATCCGATCGCGGATGTGCTGGATATCCCGGCTGTCGCGGAGGTCGCGCACAACAACCAGGTGCCGTTGATCGTTGACAACACGATGGCCACCGCGGCGCTGGTGAAGCCGCTGGAGCACGGCGCGGACGTCGTTATCGTGTCCACCACGAAGTTCTACACCGGCAACGGCGCTGCTCTCGGCGGCGCACTTATCGACGGCGGCTCCTTCGACTGGACCGTCACCCGCGACGGCGAACCGGTCTTCCCGTACTTCGTCAACCCTGACCCGGCCTACCACGGTCTTGTTTACGCGGACCTCGGCGCACCGGCTTTCGCGGTGAAGGCCCGCGCCGGCATCCTGCGCGATACAGGTGCCGCCATTTCGCCGTTCAACGCCTGGGTGGCGCTGCAGGGGATGGATACGCTGGGCCTGCGCGTGGATAAGCACAATGCGAATGCACTGAAGGTCGCTGAATACCTGGCGGGCAAGGACGAGGTCGCGCACGTGAATTTCGCGGGCCTGTCGGATTCGCCGCACTATGCGACGAAGGAAAAGCTGGGCCTGAAGTACACCGGTTCGGTGCTGTCGTTTGATCTCGCCGGCGATTCTGCCGATAAGTCGAAGGCGTGGAAGTTCATTGACGCACTGAAGTTGCACTCCAACCTGGCGAATATCGGCGATGTCCGCTCCCTCGTTGTCCACCCGGCATCCACGACGCACTCGCAGTCCAATGAGGCTGGTCTGAAGCGCGCGGGCATCACTCAGGCGACGATCCGCCTGTCCGTGGGCATTGAAGATATCAACGACATCATCGCTGACCTCGAGCGCGGTTTCGCGGCTATCGCATGATCACTCTCGCGCCTGAAGGCGAGCTCGCCACCCAGCAGATCGGCGACGCGCACACAGAGGCCGGCGCCACGATCCGCGACGTAAGCATTGCTTATCGACGTTGGGGCGAGTTTTCCGGTGACCCCCACGGCCGCAATAATCTGATCCTGGTCGAGCATGCCTTGACCGGTGATTCCGATGCTGTCACCTGGTGGCATGATCTCATCGGTCCCGGCGCGCCGCTGGACACCGACCGGTTCTGCATCATGTGCACGAATGTCCTGGGTGGCTGTTCAGGTTCGACTGGCCCGTCGAGCGAGCACCCTGATGGTGGTGCGTGGGGTTCCCGTTTCCCTGCCATCTCGATCCGCGACCAAGTGCGCGCGGAGGCCCAGTTCTTGGAGTCGCTGGGCATCAACAGCATGCACGCGATCATCGGTGGATCCATGGGTGGCGCTCGTGCGCTCGAGTGGACGCTGATGTACCCAGATTGGGCGAATTATTCCTGTGTGATCGCTATGTCTGCGCGTGCGTCGGCATGGCAGATCGGGATCCAAACTGCGCAGATCACCTCGATCGTGCGCGATCCGGACTGGCAGGGTGGCGACTATTACGGCACCGGCCGCTCCCCCGATGCTGGTCTTGCTGCTGCCCGTCGCCTCGCGCACCTGACGTATCGCGGTGAGCAGGAAATCGACGAGCGCTTCGGCACCATGGCCCAGCCTGGGGAGAACCCGCTTGGTTCTTACCGTGATGAACACCAGCGCTTCGCCGTACAGAGCTACCTTGACCACCAGGGCGAACAACTAGTCTCGCGTTTCGACGCTGGCTCGTATGTCACCATCACCGAGTCCCTCTCCCGCCACGACATTGGCCGCGGACGCGGTGGACTCAACCGTGCATTGGCACAGATCAACGTCCCAACCATGGTCGTCGGCGTGGACACAGATATTCTCTACCCGTTCCACCAGCAGGAGCACCTGTCCCGCAATATCGGCAACCTGCTAGCCATGAACAAGATTGTCTCCCCCGTCGGCCACGACGCCTTCCTGGTGGAGACCCGCCAGATGGGCCACATTTTGCGCAATTTCATCGCGCTGGCTGACCAGACACCGTCGGCGACGGACCTGGCCAAGCAACGCGGCAACTACGAGATCTAATCAGTTTTTAGGAGTTTGGCTCCGTCTCGTAGTTTCCGTGCAGCGGGTATTTGAACCACATTGAATTAGGGTGCTGCAGTCGCACATGCATCATGTCGCGGTGGTCCAGGGTGTCTTCATTGAGAATCTCCTGCCATTTCGCGCGGCCGAGCAGGAACTGGTCCACGTGGTCACGCCAGCTCTCCGAGTATTCCCTGGTGAGAGCAAGCGCGGTTGAGGAAATATTCAAGTACTGCTCCAGGTCGATCATCCCCAGCATGTAGCCCATTCGGGCAACGCGGGCAGCGCGTCCGATTTCCCAGCCGGCAAGGGTGCTCGGAAGCTTCTGCGGGATCAGTTTCTCGCTGTGTTCTTGGGTGTACAGATCCAGCCAGTTTCCGAGGTCCTCTCGAACGACATCTTCTGGAATCTCAGTTTGCTGGAAGTCAGCCACCGCCCTTTCTATGATTTGCGGGGCCGCATCGTCGCGCTCCTTCACAGGTAGATCTGCAAGCTGCTGCATGTAGGGGCGCATCGCGACGTATTCATGGTCTACCGGGTTGGACAACAGAATGGACACCGTTTCCAACAGCTCATCGCTGGACGTGATGCCCCATTGCTGTTCCAACATGGTGGCGATCATCGCGAACATCCCCTGGTCCTCCGGCGTGCTCTGTGCTGCCACGACTTTTGGAGGCGCATCCGCCGCTGTCGGTTCACTTTCACCGAACGGCATCATGAGCGAAATACCGAGGCCTACCTCGACAGGGAGTGAGCCCGTTTCAACATGACTGAAGTCCCCTTTAGAAGGATCGACCGACCACTCCATGAACTCCTCATAGTTGTTAGTCAGCCCCAGGATTACGGAGGCACGAAGAGAAAACTTGCCCTTTTTCTTATTCTTTTTCTTCTTGCGTCCAAACACGCCACGAGGTTAACGCAATGAATGTGATTCCGCGCGCTAGAAGAGAACGTCGCTGATAGAGACCTTGCCACCATCAAATGAGGCCATCAACGCTTTGCCCATGCCGACCCAGCCGATGAAAGGATCGCTAGACAAGACGATGCGCTCGTGGACATGGCCCATTAGCCATGCGTCGTAGCCGCATGAGATCAGCTCGTCGACGGTGCATGGCAAGCATTCATTCTTCACCAGTTCGCCGGTGACTGAGCTGTGTAGTAGTCCGAGATTCGGCACGCCGTCGACCGTTGCAGGGAAATCGGGCACAAGCCAGCGTGGATCGCGGTTCACCTCGACAGCTGCTGTGTGCAGTGCCCACTGTCCCGCGCGGATGGTCTGGGGCTGGGTACCTGCGACGATCACATCTTCAGGGATCACGCCCGTTAAGTCATGGCTGACATCGTGGTTGCCGGAACTGAAAACGACCGTATCGAAGAGCTCGAGGCCACGTTCAAAAAACTGCGTCACCTCGGTGTAGGTGTGTTCGGTTAACCGTTTGCGGTCAATCACATCGCCAAGCATCACCATGTGCTTAGCACCGGCCTTAGCGCCACGGTCGAGGGCACTCAGTGCCCACTCGATACCGGGGCCAATCTTCTTGTCGTCTTTTTGCTTACGCCCGAGGTGGATATCAGCGAGAACAAGAACCGGTTCCATGACTGTCAGGGTATCCCCCACTGAAAGACACAGACGACCGCCCCCTAGCTCCCCAGCGCGTCCACGGAAACGGCGAGCCACACCAGCGCGGCGCCGGTGACTCCGGTGAAGATTGCGTCGAAACGCTTTGAACGTACCGCAAGCAAACCGAGGACCTGCGAATCACAGGTCAATCGGCAGGCGGTGAGCCACAGCATTGCAGCGCCAAGAGTGAACGCCGCGCGACGCCAGTGCTCTGTCATGGCGAAGAGCGTGGCTACTACAAAACCCACGACGAACAACCCGACCAACACTTGCTGCGTGCGTAGTGGCAGGCGTGAGGGCGGGTTGCCGATGTCGTGGGGGTTATCCAGGCTCGGTGGCGCTGGATTACTGGGCTGCTGCAAGGCGCTCGGCACGCTCCACGATATTGCGCACCAGGAAGGTGCGGGTCATAGGACCAACGCCGCCCGGGTTCGGGGAGACCCAGCCGGCCTTCTCCCAGACGTCGGGGTGGACATCGCCGGTGGTTTTGCCGTCGACACGCGAAACGCCCACGTCGAGCACTGCGGCGCCTTCCTTGACCATGTCGGCGGTGATCATGTGCGGCTTGCCTGCAGCAGCGATGATGACGTCTGCGCGACGGGTCTCAGCGGCGAGGTCCTTGGTGCCGGTGTGGCACAGCACTGCGGTGGCGTTGACGTCGCGCTTGGTCAGCATGAGTCCGATCGGGCGACCAACGGTGACGCCACGACCGATGACGCACACGATCGCGCCGTTGAGATCCACACCGAAGCGCTCGAGGAGAGCGAGCGAACCGTTCGGGGTGCACGGCAGCGGTGCTGGTTCGTTGAGCACGAGGCGCCCCAGGTTGACCGGGTGCAGGCCATCGGCATCCTTGTCCGGATCAATCAGCCCCAGCACGCGGTTCTCATCCAGGTGCTTCGGCAGGGGCAGCTGCACGATGTAGCCGGTCACGGCATCGTCGTTATTCAGCTCTTCAATCACCGCGTCGAGCTCTTCCTGAGTGCAGTCACCCGGCAGCTCCTTCATGATCGAAGCAATGCCTAGCTGCTCACAGTCCTTGTGCTTCATGCGCACGTAGTTCTGGCTCGCAGGGTCCTCGCCAACGAGCACCGTGGCCAGACCGGGCGTGATGCCTTTCGCCTTGAGGTCCTCGACTCGCTTAGCCAGATCCGCGAAAATCTCCTCGCGGTAGAGTTTTCCGTCCAATTTGATCGCAGTCACGCGCACCATTCTAGACTTGTGCGCCGTGACTGACCTCCACGTGATCTTCGACAACCCCGTCATCCCGCCAAACACCGGCAACGCCGTCCGCATGTGCGCTGGCACGGGTGCCACGCTGCACCTCGTACGGCCGTTGGGTTTTTCGCTCGACGACAAGCATTTGCGCCGCTCAGGGCTCGATTACCACGATCTCGCACACGTTGAGGTCCACGACAACATCGACGCATGCTTCGCATCGCTTATCGACGCCCGCATCTTCGCCTTCACCACCTCCGCCACCCGCAATTTCGCGGACGTTGAATTCCAGCCTGGCGACGCCCTCCTGTTTGGCACTGAGCCCACTGGTCTTCCCCATGAGCATTCCCACCACGAGCGCGTGACCGACCAGCTGCGCATCCCCATGCTTCCGGGTCGCCGGTCGATGAACCTTTCTAATTCTGCAGCAGTGGCAACGTATGAAGCCTGGCGGCAGCTCGGTTTCCCCGGCGGTATCTAGGTCTGGGTAAGCGGGGGCAATTCGCGAGTACTGAGCTCGTCCACAACCGCCCACGCGTCTGCGATGTCGAGATCACGCGCGGTCATTTTCACCGGCCCGGGCACGAGGTCGAAGCGGACGTGCGCCAAGTTCATCATGCGCTGCACTGGGCCTTGCCGGTAGGTGATCTCTTGGATATGGGTGATGTCGATGAATTCGAACCGGCGGCTCAGCAACCCATGACTAGTTGTGGCCCACGCACTCGCGTCCGGGGCCGGCTGGAGGGAGAGGGCTTGGCGGGAGGCGTCGAGAGGCGAAGAGATGCGTGCGCGCTTCGGTGAGCGGATATCCCACTCCGGGGCGGCGACGTGCTCCGTCGGGAGCGGACTGAGCGCGGTAATGAGTTCGACTGCCTGCTCATAGGAGCCCACCGGAAGCAGGCGTGATGTACCCGACTGTTTATTCATTTCGCTGCCGTAACCAGCGATATTCACCGCGACCGTCCACCAGCCGAACGGCCGCCACAACACTGGTTGGGACAACCTGATCGCATGGATTCGATCGAGGGGAACTGCTTGCCTGCGGCGGTTCGCTAGCCCGTACGACAAGTTCAGCACCCCGTCATCCAATGTCGCCGTGTAACGCCAGGACTGGTCGATCTGCGTCCAGATCTGTGGGATAAAACCGACCAAGACCGGCAAGACCACCGCGAAGGTGACCTCGGAGAGTACCGGTACTAGGGAGATAGCGACGGTGAACAGCGTAGACAGACGCAGCGCCGCACCGGCGAGCGAGCGAGCAACAGGAATCGGTGGGATGAGCGCTGCAGCACTGGGCCCCTCGGTGAGAACCTCATCTGGATCCACAGTCATTGCCGCTTCGGGCCCCTGCGCAGCGATGCGGTCGAGCAATTCACGACGCAAGTCCTCTGCCTCAGCGCGCGGAACATAACCGATCTCAATGGCTGAATCGGTACCGCCTGCGGCCTCGACTCGCACAGCAGCGAGCCCGAAAACACGGGGCGCGAAGGGCTCGATGACATCTACAGCCTGAATGCGGCTGTAGCGGGTCGCGCGGACTTTCGTGGTGATCAGTCCGCTGCGCAGCTCGACCTCATCGTCGCTGAGTCGGAAACCGATGCGGGACCACCACAACTGCGACACGGCGAGCGCAATGAGAATGACTGCCACGATCACGCCGAATACCTGCGCTACTTCCACCACCGACCATGATTCCTCGGTGCCACGCTGCAGGCCTTTGAGCACAGTGGTGGTGAAGTTGAACACCAGGATCGTTGCCAGTGCAGCGGCAGCGGCCCAGGCGCGGAGGAAGGGGGTGAGGCGGTGGACGCGTCGATAAGCGAAAGTGTTGGGGGACGTCACAGGCCGCTCATTCGCTCACGCGCGTTGACGGCAAGACGCTCGCGCAATGCGTCGGCGTCTGCTGCTGGGAGGCCGGGGATTTTCGCGTCGGTCGAGGCCGACGCTGTGTGAAGCGCGACGCCTTTCAGGCCGAGCGGGCGTGTGAATGGCCCAGTGGTCACGTCCACGAATTGGATGCGCCCATACGGCACGACCGTGAATGTCTGGTTGATCTTGCCTTTGGAAATCAGCAGCTCATTCCCCGTTTCCAACCACCCGATATTGCGCACGCGCAACGGGATCATGATGGCTTGGAACAGGCACCACGCCCCCATCAATGCTGCGCCGATCCACCACCAGCCACCGAGTGTGTATTGCGCCGCGAGGAAGCTGCCCACGATGACAAGCGCCCACAAAGCTTGGGAAATATAGCGCGCCACGATGAGCTTGCGTGAAACCGGATTCATCTCGGAAGCGGACGTGGGTAGCGACGGCGAATCAACGCGCGCGTGCCTCCCCCGTGTTTTTATGGCTTCCGGTGATCGCTCCATGGGCGCTACCCTACCGCGCGGTGACCTCGCCGAACTTGCGGGCCACCGGGGCGAGTACTGCCGGCTTCGTAGCCACCCACGCGCCCGCGATCACCGCGAGCGAGACCGCGAAAATGACAAAGCCGAGCCAGTTGTCCGCATACATATCGGGGTTCACATCCCCGCGCGCGGCATACATATTGTTCAGGTTGCGCAGCACACCCGTGGCCAGCACCAACACAACGTGGATGACCACGAACAGCACGAAGTAGATCATCACCGGGAAGTGAATCTTGCGCGCCGCGCCCGCCGGGAAGATCTTGTTCGCCGTCGCCCACTCGTTCTTCCACCAGTGGCTCATGCGCACACCCGACGCGATAGCCAGCGGCGCCGCCACGAACACAGTGATGAAATACGCCAGCTGCTGCAGCGCGTTGTAATTCACCCACGCATTCTCCGTCGGCCAATCCAAACTCAGGTACTGCAGCCCCGCCGACACCGCGTTCGGGAACACCTCCCAGCTCGTCGGCACCACACGCATCCACTGGCCCGTTGCGAACAGCAACACCACGAAGATCACACCATTGACAATCCACAGCAGATCCAACATCAAGTGGATCCACAACGTCAGACTGATCTTCTTACCGCCATTGCGCGGCCTCCAGTACGCCTCCGGTTTCCGCTGCGTACGCACCTGCCAACCCGTCTTCACGATCAACGCCATGAAGAACATGTTGAAAAAGTGCGACCAGCCCAACCACGCCGGCAGCCCCACCGGCGCATCATCCGGCAGCGGGTTCGCACCCGGGTAGCTCGCCAGGAAGTCCTGCCCCGCGCCACTGTTTAGAAACACCCTCGACGCCACCACAGCCAGTGCCAACAGCGCCACCGCGCCCAGCACGCCGAACACCGCTAATCGACGCCAACCGCTGCGCTCCCTTTGCGAGCTCGCTGCCGGCTTCGTGGCTGCCGGTGTCTTGGCTTCCGGTTTTTTCGCTGCAGGTTTATCCGCGTTGTCCGGCTTTGTAGGGGCGGGGTTCGCTGCGGTCGCAGGTTTTGCGGGGGCCGTTGGCTTCGCGCTCCCCGGTGCGGCCGGAGCTGCTGGCGGTTTCGGCGCAGCCCCGCCCGGCGCGGCCGGTGCCGCGGGTGGTTTGGGCGCTGAGGCTCCCGGTGCAGCGGGCGCTGCTGGCGGTTTCGGCGCAGTTGGCGGCTTCGCCGCCGCGTTTCCAGGTGCGGACGGTGCCACC
>ERZ1031176.203-NODE-203-length-10737-cov-6.684610_pt1 | contig 10737 bp, 10 predicted proteins | sample MGYA00518586_ERZ1031176 | MGnify/ENA primary metagenome ERZ1031176 (study PRJEB33718, sample SAMN03159775) | human skin metagenome | collected 2014-05-20 | study: EMG produced TPA metagenomics assembly of the PRJNA266117 data set (Human skin bacterial metagenome... | reverse complement strand
ACTCGCCGCAGTTGGTGCCGGTGGGTGAGGATCAGCGTCAGCACTTGGAGCTCACCCGCACGCTCGCGGAGCGTTTCAACAGCCGTTATGGCCAGACTTTTGAGGTGCCGGAGGGCTTCATCCCGGAGGGCTCAGCGAAGATTTATGACCTGCAGGAGCCGACGGCGAAGATGAGTAAGTCGGGTGCGAATCCGAAGGGCATTATCAATCTGCTGGATGAGCCGAAGACGTCGGCAAAGCGCATCAAGTCTGCGGTCACGGACAATGACGGCGTGATCGCTTTCGATCGTGAGAACAAGCCGGGCGTTTCCAACTTGCTGGCTATTCAGTCGGCGTTGACGGGCAAGAGCATTGATTCGCTCGTCGCTGGTTATGAGGGCCAGGGTTACGGCGCGCTCAAGGGCGATACGGCAGATGCGCTTGAGGCATTCACCACACCGCTGCGTGCACGTTATGACGAGCTGATGAGTGATCGTGCCCAGCTCGAGGACATTCTTGCCCGTGGTGCGGCTCGTGCGCGTGAGATTGCGCACCCGCTGCTCGCGGATGTTTATGAGAAGACGGGCTTCCTCGTTCCGCGTCGCTAAAAGCACGCTTATCGACGTCGCGTTTAGCCTGCGACCCAACACCGGCCATTAGCCACCGGCGCCCCGTTGAGGCGCAGGTGTTCGGCCGGTGTTTTAACATGAGTGGACAAAACCTTAGGAAAGGACCGGAAGATCCATGGCAACTGCCACATCGCCCCGCGAGGGCTTTACGGATGAGCAAGGAATTGAACGCGCCCACCCGACCCAGCAGGACGGCGGCGCGGTAGAGAAGGTGAAGGAGAAAGCACCGCCGGTGGCGCACGCGATGCGCATGAATGAGCGCTTCGGCGCGCAGGGCGGCAATCAATTCGCCGCCGGCATCACGTATTTTTCGGTGCTGTCGATCTTCCCGTTGGCCATGTTGCTGTTTGCCGGCATCGGTTTTGTTCTGGCGGCGCGCCCGGACCTGATGGCACAGCTGCAGGAGCAGATCGCCAACTCGGTCGAGGGTGACACCGGTGAGATGGTCAATGAGGTCGTGCAAACGGCGATTGATCAGCGCGGTGCTGTTGCCGGTATTGGTTTGCTGACCACGCTGTGGTCGGGCTTGAGCTGGATGAACCACCTGCGTACGGGTATTTCCGCAATGTGGGCGCTGGACGCGAATGAGGGTGGCGGAAACTTCGTCACAAAGAAGCTCGCGGACTTGGTCGCGCTCATCGGCCTGCTCGTGCTGTTTGTGCTGGCCTTTGCGGTCACGGCGGTGGGCTCGTCCAGCCTGACCACCACGGCGATGGAGCACTTCGGCATCGGCAACTTCCCGGGTGCACGCCTCGTTGTGTGGGTGGCAGGTCTGGTCGCCGGTATCTTTGCTAACTTCCTGGTGTTCTGGTGGATGATCGTGTTCATGCCACGCACCAAGGTGCCGCTGAAGTCTGGCTTCAAGGGTGCATTGCTCGGTGCAGTCATCTTTGAGCTGATCAAGCAGTTCTCCACCGTCATCATCGGCTCTGCCACCGGCAACCCGGCGGGCGCGCTGTTTGGCCCGATCATCTCCCTGATGGTCGTGCTCTACCTGGTCTGGCGCGTGGTCCTCTACGTTTCGGCATGGACGGCGACGACGAAGGAATCCCTGGCACAGGAGGAACCGGCGGTTCCGGAGCCGGCTGTGATCAATATTCGTGCTGGTGTCAACGAGCCGGATAACACCGGCCGCACGCTCGGTATTGGTGCGGCACTTGGCGCTATTGGCGTTGCCGCCGTTTCTTTGCTGACGCGAGACTAAGCCAGGTACCTATTCCAGCCAGGGCGACAACGCCCACGAAGACGGCGATTCCTTCCCACGGAAGGGCGCCGTCTTCGGCATTTCCGGGAGAATCAGCCCCGGCATCAGGGGCATTGGTGACGGGGGTGCCGGTGTTGGAGGGTTCGGCGGTGGCGTCGATAAGCGATGCGACTGCGTCATCTGAGCTGAACTTGTAGGCCTCGTGAATGAGGTCTTGTGTTTGCTCCCACGCGCGGCCTTTATCGATGGTGGTGTCCAGCACGATCGCCATGAGCCTGCGGCCGTCGCGGTCGAGCGCGCCGACGAAGGTGTGCTTCGCGTCATCGGTGTAGCCCGTCTTGCCGCCAATGCCGTCGGGGTCGTTGAGGTAGAGCTGATTGTCGTTATAGACATCGAAGCCGGGGATGTCCTCGCCGTTCGCGTCCTTGTAGCCGGGGAAGGGGTACATCTCTGTGGAGACGATCTTGTTGAACGTGGGGTTCTTGAACGCCGCGGAGTACGCAATGCCCATGTCCCATGCGGAGGTGGACATGCCTGGGGCATCAAGGCCTGAATAGCTTGTTGCGCGAGTGTCTTTCATGCCCAGCTCAGCAGCCTTTTCGTTGACCTTTCGCAACGTGACTTCATCGCCGCCGAGTACTTGGGCCAGTGCGTGTGCAGCGTCATTGCCGGAGACCATCAGCAAGCCGTGCAGCAAGTCGTCGATGGAATACTTCCCATTCGGGCCAATGCCTACTGCGGAACCTTCCTGGCCAGCGGATTCCTCGCTGACGGTGACCACCTGGTCCAGCTTCAGCTCATCGATGGCCACCAGTGCGAGTAGCACCTTGATGATGGAGGCAGGACGGTAGCGTCCATGCGGATCCTTCATCGCGATGACATCGCCCGTATCGGGGTCAGCCACCAGCCACGCGGTGGCCAGAACTTTGTCGCTGACCTTGAATTTATCCGGTGCGATGATTCCGCACGGGCCGTCATAATCCACCGGCAGTGGGGTCGGGGTGGGCGCACCTGGAGCGATGCGCTCAGACGTGCTCACCGCTTCGGGCGGCAGCGTCGCATTGGGACAATTGTCGGTATTCGGTGCTTTATCGCGCGGGTCCGGGTAGTGCGGTTCGTCTTCCGCATCAGCTTCTTCATCATCGCCGGGTGCGAGCGGCTCAGTCGCCTCTGGGATCACAGCTCCCAGTGGCTGCGCGGAAGCTGCGGGCAGCGGGGAGTGCGGAGCAGGCGTATTAGCAATGGGCAGGACAGCAGCCGGCGCAATAGCTGCAGCCAGCGCGATTGAAAGCTTCTTCTTCATCGTCCGGTAAGTCTAGGTCCCGGCGGTGGGAAGAGCTTTTTATGACCCGCGGACAGCCTCACCAACCAAGGTGAGGCTTCCCTTGAAAATGCTCTCTCACCTGCGGTTAGGTAGTACTTACTTGCTTGCGGAAGTAATTGATGTCCGAGTAGAACTGGCACTGTGAACGAAAAAGAAAACGCTGTTGCTGCCATTTCGCAGTCGGATGAAACCAGTGAAATAGCTAAATCAACGGACGCGACTGAGGTTGAAGTAGAAACCCACGGCATGGGGGAGAAGCTCAATCGCCTGCGTGCCGCAGTGCTTGGCGCTAATGACGGCATCGTCTCCACTGCTGCAGTCGTCGTCGGTGTTGCCGGCGCGACGTCGAGCACCCGTGAGATTTTCACGGCAGGTCTCGCAGCACTTGTCGGTGGTGCTATCTCCATGGCGCTGGGCGAGTACGTCTCTGTTTCCTCCCAACGTGATGCGGAGAAGGCAGCAGTCGACTCTGAACGCGCATTGCAAGCCAAGGATCCCAAAGCCGAATTCGCACACCTCGTGCAGGCTTACAAGAATTCCGGACTTTCTGATGAGACCGCTTTGGCTGTGGCGCGTGAGCGGACCGAGAATGATCCACTGGCTGCTCACTTGGAGGTCCACTATGGCATCGACGAGGAGGACATCGTCAGCCCCTGGTCTGCTGGCATTGCCTCTTTCTTGGCATTCGCGGTCGGCGCAATCCTGCCGCTTCTGGCAATCATGGTCGCACCAGCAGCAGTTCGCGTTGTGGTCTGCGTGGTGGTCACGTTGATCGCTCTGGCCATCACCGGTGCTATCTCTGCCAAGCTCGGTGGTGCAAAGCCGGGCCGCGCGGTGGTCAGGCTGGTCATCGGTGGTGGCTTGGCCCTGGCAGGAACCTTCGCTGTTGGTTCGCTCTTTGGTACCGCTGTGGGATAAAGGTCCCCTCGAAACACAAAGATGGCCACAGGCGATGTGCCTGTGGCCATGAGTTTGCGGTGGCTGGCTGCTATTGCTGTTTAGAACTTGGAGAAGCGCTTGACCAGAAGCTCTTCGAGTTCGCGCCAGCCCTCGGCCTTGTCATTGAACGGGGCGGACGGGACATAACCGGCGGCTTCGGTGGAGCCCATCATGTAGGCCAAGTAGTCCTGCATGCGGGGATTAGCCAGAAGGTAAGAGTTCAGCGAGTCATCCTCCGCCCAGTCAGCAGCATCGGCCATCAGCTCGTAAGCCTTGGACATCTGTTGGGTGTCCACAGTGTCCACGCCCTTTTCGATGTCGGCGGCGATGCCATTGAGGGAGTAGGAGTTGTCCGGGTGGACGGTGACCTCCAGCTCGCCAGCATTAGCCAGTGTCTGCAGATCGTCCCAGGTGCTCACGCGCGCGAGCTCATGGTCCTCGTTGTCCACGAGCCAGCGCAGCATGTGCTTGGCGGTGGGGAAGGTGAAGATCTCACCGAACTTGCCCAGGAAGACCGGAGAATCACCGAGGTAGGTACGCAGGGTGTACACACCCTTGCCCTGGACAGTGATCTTGACTGGGTCGATGCCAGCCTGGGCCCATGGCGAGGAATCATAAGGATCAGCTGCATTGCGAGCCTCTTCGGCTTCCTTCTCAGCCTTGGCGCGCTCCTCGGCGCGTGCGCTCGACGCAGTGGCGATCTCAGCTTTAGCAGACTTGAGACGAGCGGAGTCCAGCTCATCGTCGTTGATCACGCGGACTGCCTCATCGAGGGAAGCAATCACATTCTCCCAGTTGGCCAGGACGGTTCGGCCGACGCCAGACCACTCATCAAGCCCGGTGTCGCCGGAGTAGTGTTCGTGGCCGCGGCGGACATTGCCCAGAATCGAGTGGGAGGCGAAGAAGATATTCGCGTCCTGCGCACCGGCGATCTCCGCGAGCGAGCGTGCCAGCTGGAAATTGCGGGAGACTGCCGAGACATTCTCGTGGCTCGGACGGCCAGCCAAGAAGGCGGGCACGCCGATGAGGTCGTAGTAGTTCTTCTCCGTCGGCACCACGCGGTCAGCGCCACCGGACTGGAAGGCTTCCCACTTCGGGTGCTCGGACAGGTCGGCGCTGCCGTGGTCTTCGAGGTAGACCAGCAGGGCTTCCGGGCTGTTGAAAGCCAACACGTCATCGGCATCGCCGAAGAAGGCCTGCCATTCGGAGCCGCCTTGGCGCCAGGTCGGGGCCCAGAGAGTGTAGAAATCTCCCTGGGTCAACGAGATCTTCACGGGGAGAATCGCGCGCGTATTCATGGGCACACACTTTACTAAACCCGTATACAAACTTCGTCACTGGGAATGCCTGCTTGTGTAGTGCTTTGCGCAGTTGGTTTACGCGGTTGGCCGCCAGAACCCCATGAATGGCATTCCGATGTTGCTGGTGCGCACAGGGTTCATCTGCACCGGGTCGCCAGCTTCGACCATCATGCCGTCGCCGGCGTACATCGCCACGTGGCCGGACCAGACGACGAGATCGCCAGGTTGCAGGTCCTCGTATTGGACTTGTTGGCCGACGGCTTGGTTCTCCGCAGTGCGGGGAATTTCCACACCGGCTTGGCCATAGGCCCAGGAAGTCAACCCGGAACAATCGAAGCCACCGGGTGCACTGCCACCCCAGACATATGGGGTGCCCACCATGGACTTCGCAGCATCGACGGCAGCTTGCCCTGCAGCACTGCCACCACTGGATGAGTGCGAGGCAGGCACGGTCGAAGACATTCCGGCGGGGCCATCAGGCACCTCGACCTTTTTCTGTTCGGCAGTCACGGTGGTGGACGTGGAACGCAAGTCACCACTCGCAGCCTCTGCAGAAGTGGAAGGCACGAGCGGTTCGCGGCCCAATGCGGCAGCAACGAGGGAATCGAGACGACGGACAAGCGGATCGAGGTCGCGTTCGAGCTGATCTAGCCGCGAGTTCACGTCCCACAGTGCAGCAGCTGCCAATGCCGCCAGTTCCGCTGCGGCGGCCACACCAGCGGGTCCTGCGAAAAGCTGTGGGATCAACGGTTGAGCTTGGCCGACGAAGCGTTGGCCGATCAAGATAATGTCGGTCGCAGCGCTGGCGATCTTCGGCGCCGAGTCACGGAGGGTGTCCAAGATTGCATCACGGTCAGCGGCGAGATTTTGCGCTGCGTTGAGCAGACGGCTCGGATCAGCACCAACAACTTCTGCCAACGGAACGGCTGATGCGAATTCGGGTGTCGGCCCGAGACCGAGACCGGGTAGCGGTTCAGGCACGGCATGCATGATCGCACTTAGGACTGGCTCGACCAGTGCGGAACCAGCTGAGGTGGCCAAGGAGGTGAGGATTGGTGATTTCACGGCAGTGGTCATGATTGGATCGCCTCGAATCGGTGGGCCGATGCGGCGTCGATAAGCTGGGCCTTCTCCCTGAAGACCGTCATGTTGTCCGCGATGCGGTGTGCTTCGCGCTCGAGCAGATCAGACTGCCCATTCGCGGTGTGGACAGCGCGGGTGAGTGCATCGACGAGTGGTGCGATCGGTCCGACGGCGGGCAACGGCGGCAAGGTGATGTGTTCCAGTGAGTCAGCGTCCGCGCGCAGCGATGCGAGATGGTTGTTGGTGGCAGGAATATCCATGTTCAAAATGTGCATGCCTTATTGGACTGCCTTCACCCCCTTCCCGGTTCCATGCATGCGCAAACTTCCCGATAGCATGGGGAACTATGGAGATCACCATCATCGACCACCCGTTGGCCCAAGCTCGTATGAGCCGTCTGCGCGATGAGCGCACGAGTAATTCCAGTTTCCGTGCGGCCCTGTCGGATTTGGGGGCGATGCTGGTCTACGAAGCGTCGCGTGACGCGGCGGTTGAAAGCTACGAATGCAAGACGCCGGTCGGCGTTGCAGAGGGCACGCGCCTGCAGGATCCGCCGATTATTGTGCCGATCATTCGTGCTGGCCTTGGCTTGGTTGAGCCGGCGCTGTCGATGATTCCGGACGCACAGGTCGGCTTTATTGGTCTGGCGCGCGATGAGGAAACGCACGAGCCGGTGCCGTATCTGGAAGCCTTGCCGGATGATCTGTCTGGCCAGCCGGTGTACCTGGTGGATCCGATGCTAGCTACCGGTGGTTCGTTGGTGCACGCGATTGAGCTGCTCACCGCACGCGGGGCAGATGACATCACCGTGATCTGTGTCGTGTCCGCGCAGCCTGGTGTGGATCGTCTTGCGGAGATGGGCGTGCCGCTGCGTTTGATCACGGCTGCTGTGGACCCGGGTCTGAATGAGGATGCATACATTGTTCCAGGCTTGGGCGATGCGGGCGATCGTCTCTACGGGCCGCGGAATATCAATTTGTAAAGAATTTTTTGTGGCAGCCGGCGGAGCCCTCCGTTATTCTCCGGATTGGAAGAAGCTTAAAAACTTCAAGGGGGGCTTGAAAATGGATGAAGTTTTGCCGTCGGGGCACTGGGCGAGCTACGGATTTGGCTTGTCGGCGCGGCTTCGCTCAGTGCGCGTAATGCGGGGGATTAGCCAAGTGCGTTTGGCGGAATTAGCTGGGTTGTCGCGTTCCTTGGTGTCTAATTTGGAGCGCAATCATTACAACCAAGAGCGCACATCTGATCCGACGATGAGCACGATTTATCGTTTGGCATATGCGCTTCGCGTGCCGCCAGCGGTGCTGCTTCCGGCCGTGGGGGAAGAAGTCGGGCAGATGTGTTGGGAAACGCTCGAGGAATTGGTCGAGGACCAGGTGGAAAGATTGGCCACTCAGGTGTCCTGGCCGGCTCGCCCGGAAGACACGCAGCCTTTCGCACCAGCCTGAAGCGCGCGTGTTAATTAGCCCTGACTTACTGTACAGCTTGGTCTAGTTGTACACTTCGACGCATAACAAATAATGCCGAGAAGCAGGGGAGTGTGCAGCGTGGGTATAGCGGCTCAGGTCGACGCATGGTTGGCGGCGCACCGCGAAAAGGTTATTGGCTGGCGCCGTCACCTGCACTCGCACCCGGAGTTGTCGCACAACGAGTTTGAGACCACTCAGTTCATCGCTGAGGTGCTCAAAGACCATGGGCTTGAACCCAAACTATTCCCGGAAACCGGCCTGTATGTTGATCTCGGTCCGGAATCCAATGAGCGTCTGGGCTTCCGCGCAGATATTGATGCATTGCGCGTTGAAGAAGTTTCCGGTCTGCCTTTCGCATCACGCACCCCGGGCATTTCCCACTCGTGTGGCCACGATGTGCACACCACGATCTGCTTGGCGCTGGCATGCGCATTATCGACGATTGACCTGCCATTCGGGATTCGCATCATCTTCCAACCAGCGGAAGAAGTCATGGACGGCGGTGCCCGCGACGTGATCGCATGGGGTGGACTTGAGGGCGTGTCCAGCATTTATGCCGTTCACGCGGAGCCGAAGTTGCGCGTTGGCCAGGTCGGCGTGCGCACCGGTGCCATTACGTCCGCAGCCGACGTGTTGCGCATCGAGGTCACCGGGCCCGGCGGTCACACATCCCGCCCACATCTGACCGCCGATGTCGTCTACGCCCTGGGCAGCCTGGTCACCCAGCTGCCGGGACTGCTGTCGCGCCGGGTCGATCCGCGCACCGGCACGGTATTGGTCTTCGGCCAGATCGAGGCCGGATTTGCCGCGAATGCAGTGCCGAAAACCGGCCGCGTTTCGGGCACGATCCGCACGCAAGACATTGGCACGTGGCGTACGTTGGAGCCGCTCATGCGCGAGCTTATCGACGCGGTGGTGCTCCCCACCGGCTGCGAATACGAACTGTCGTATATCCGTGGCGTGCCGCCAGTGATGAACGATGATGTGGCCACCGCCGTACTTGCTGGCGCGGCACAGTCGGTGGATCCGCACGCCGTGGTCCAGGCACCGCAGTCCAGTGGTGGTGAGGATTTCTCCTGGTACCTTGAGCACATTCCGGGCTCCATGGCTCGTCTGGGCTGCTGGCAGGGCACCGGCCAGAAATACGATCTGCACCGCGGCGACATCATTGTTGATGAGCGCTGCATTGATGTCGGCGTGCGCCTTTTTGGTGCCGTGGTGGACCGCTATGACGGCGGTCTTGCAGACGCTGCTTCGCTTTAATTCTTCGCTTCGACCCCAGCCAGTAGGCGGCTTTTTGTCCTGGGGGCTACAGTGGACACCCGGTAACTCTGAAGAAGAATTTTGCAATGCGAAGCGCAAAGGAGTCATGCGTGTCCAAAAAGATCGTGATCATCGGCGGCGGCCCGGGCGGCTACGAGGCAGCTCTCGTGGGCAGTTCCTATGGTGCGGACATCACGCTGGTTGAGGATCTCGGTGTCGGTGGCTCCGGCATTCTGCGCGATGTTGTTCCGTCGAAGGGCTTCATCGCGGGCACGAATATTAAGACTGACCTGCGTCGCGCTGATGCAATGGGTCTGAAGCACGGCCTTGGCGATGTGAACCTGTCTGTCCCGGCGCTGAACAACCGCGTTGTCGCGCTCGCTTCGGAGCAGTCGCGCGATATCCGTGCACAGATCGAGCGTGCGGGCGTGCGCATCATCAACGGCCGCGGTCGTTTCGCTGCAAAGCAGGATGGCCACACCACGCACCGCGTTGAGGTGGCTCTTAACGACGGCACGGAGGAGACCATCGACTGCGACATGGTCTTGATCTCCACCGGTGCATCCCCGCGTGTTCTTCCGAAGGCGAAGCCGGATGGCCGTCGCATTCTGAACTGGCAGCAGATGTACGACCTGATTGAGGAGCCGGAGCACCTCGTCGTGGTCGGTTCCGGTGTGACCGGTGCAGAGTTCGTTTCCGCCTACGCCGAGTTGGGTGTGAAAGTCACCATGGTCGGCTCTTCCGACCGCATCTTGCCGCACGATGATGCTGATGCCGCTGACGTGCTGGAGCAGGTCCTGTCCAACCGCGACGTGACCCTGGTGAAGGACGCACGCGTGGACAGCGTGGAGAACACCGGTGATGGTGTGATTGTGCGCACCAGCGATGGCCGTGAGATCACTGGATCGCACTGCCTGATGTCCATTGGTTCGATCCCGAATACGAAGGACCTGCAGCTGGAATCCCAGGGTGTGGATGTCACTCCGTCGGGTCACATTCACGTTGACCGTGTTTCCCGCACCAATGTCTCTGGCATTTACGCTGCGGGTGACTGCTCGGACCTCATGCCGCTCGCATCGGTCGCTGCAATGCAGGGCCGTATCGCTATGTACCACGCGCTCGGTGAGGGCGTGGAGCCGCTGCGTGTCCGCACCGTCGGCAACGCAGTGTTCACCCGTCCGGAGATCGCTGCCGTGGGTATCACAGAGCAGCAGATCCACAACGGTGAGTACAACGCAGACATCATCAAGCTGGAACTGGCCACCAACCCGCGCGCCAAGATGCGTTCGCTGAAGACTGGTTTTGTGAAGATCTTCGCCCGCAAGGGCTCCGGCCAGGTGCTCGGTGGCGTGATCGTCGCCCCGACGGCATCTGAGCTGATCCTGTCGCTCACCATCGCCGTGACCAATAACCTCACGGTTGAGCAGCTGGCTAATTCCATGGCGGTCTACCCGTCCCTGTCCGGTTCGATCACCGAGGCAGCACGCCGTTTGGTGCACAAGACCTGTCTCTTATACACATCTCCGAGCCCACGAGACTCCTGAGC
>ERZ1031176.202-NODE-202-length-10761-cov-6.455352_pt1 | contig 10761 bp, 8 predicted proteins | sample MGYA00518586_ERZ1031176 | MGnify/ENA primary metagenome ERZ1031176 (study PRJEB33718, sample SAMN03159775) | human skin metagenome | collected 2014-05-20 | study: EMG produced TPA metagenomics assembly of the PRJNA266117 data set (Human skin bacterial metagenome... | reverse complement strand
TGACGGCGTTAAAGACCTGCTCAGAGGCGCGGGCCGGGTACTTGGCCACAATCTCTTTCACGCCTTCGCGCTCGTCTACCGTGATTTCATCCTTGAGCTTGATGCGCAGGCGCTGCTCGCGGTCATCAATTTCCACCTCATCGACGTTTTTGTCTTTGAGCTGGGTCAGCGCAACCGAGGTATCCGCTTGCACGTAGCCGCGGGCATCGTTGCTAAAGAAGGTAAAGGCGTACAGCGCGATAAGGATGAGGGCCGCAATCCCGCCGTAGCGAAGAATCTTGTTGTTTTTCATTACTGCGCGATTTTAGTTGGTGGTATAGACATCGGGGTGGAGGGTGCCCACGTAGGGGAGATCGCGGTAGCGTTCCGCATAGTCCAAGCCATAGCCGATGACGAATTCATTCGGGATATCAAAGCCCACATCCAGCAGATCAATATCAGCCTTGACTACTTCGGGCTTGCGCAGCAGGGTGACCACATTCAGCGAAGCAGGGCTGCGGCCTTCCAGGTTGCGGATGAGCCACGACAGGGTGAGGCCGGAATCGATGATGTCTTCCACGATGAGCACGTTGCGCCCGGCAATATCGCGGTCCAAATCCTTCAAAATGCGCACCACGCCGGAAGAGGAGGTGGAGGCACCGTAGGAGGATACGGCCATAAACTCCAGCTCGGAGGGGATGGATAGCTTGCGCGCAAAGTCTGTGAGGAAGAATGCGGCGCCCTTGAGCACGCAGACCAACAGCAGGTCGTGCTCAGAGTCGGCATACTTTTCCGAAACCATATCCGCGAGTTCTTGGACGCGGTTTTGCAGTTCCTCTTCTCCAATGAGGATTGCTTCTACATCGTCACCGTAGCGGTTTGCGGGAACGGCGAAGTCTTTCTTGTCGTGCACGTGTGCGCTCCTTTAATGACCAGACAATAGTGCCAGTTTGCCACCTATACGGGCTACTTCCAACCTCTGCCCCACCTGCCGGGCTGATCGCACGGCCACCGGTCCTTGCCCGTGCCAGTGGGTACATAGCTTGCCGACGTCTCCCACTGCCCTCCTTGTCACTTCTACCCCCTCGCTGACCAGCCACGTCGCGATTGCCCGCCGGCGCCGCGGTTCTGCCATCGCCGCCAAGTCGGCACAGTCCGTGGTGGGTGGGGTGCGCAGGGCGGCGTCGTCAAGCGCCGCATCGCCTGCTGCTTGAGCCAGCGCTGGCACCGCATCCCCGCCGATGATACGGCTCAACTGCGGAATGACCTCGCGGCGCAGCGCCACGCGGCGGAAATGGGTGTCCGCGTTCTGCGGGTCCTGCCACGCCGATAGGCCCAGCTCCGCGCAGGCGCCCTCGGTATCGGCGCGGCGCACGTTCAGCAGCGGCCGCACCACGCGGGCGCCTTCCACCTCGCTGCGCTCACTCATGCCCGCCACTCGTCCGCGCAGCGCGCCGAGCAGCAGCGTTTCCGCCTGGTCATCGGCCGTATGCGCAACGGCAACCTCTAATCCTTCGTCCGCGCACGCGGCGGCCAGTGCTCGATACCGCGCTACCCGCGCGGCCGCCTCCATCGACTTCTGGCCCGTTGCGCCGGCCTCAACGTTCAGCACTCGCGCTCGCGCGCCTAGCTTTCGCGCCTGTTCGGCCGCGCGCTCGGCCTGCGCCCGCGAGCCGTCCTGCAACCCGTGGTCCACACACAGCGCGAGCACATCGTGACCCTCCGCCACGAGCGCGGCCATAAGCGCCAGCGAGTCCGCGCCTCCGGATAGCCCAACGGCCACCGCGTGGTCGAGGGCGGCGGCGCGCACGCCGCGCCGACACGTTAGAAAGTGCGGCGAAACCCGCGGCCAAAAGGGCTTTTTAGAACTCATGCAGTGCAGAAGCCAACGCGTCTTGAGCCTTGCGGGCGGCCAAGATATCGCCGTCATTCACAAGGAAGGCAAAGGCATATACGCGCCCGGAATTACCCTGCGCGGTGCCGGCCAGGGCGGAGACCCCAGTCAGCGTGCCCGTCTTGGCGCGCACATAGCCCTTGGCCGCGGAATCGCCGTAGCGCTCGTACAAGGTGCCATCACCGCCGGCTACTGGGAGGTAAGACACCAGCGGGCGCAGGCGCGGATCATTGACCGCGCCATTAATGAGCTGCGTCAACAGCCCGGCGGTGAGCCGATTGTCCACCGATAGCCCGGAATTATCCTTAATATCCACGCCGTCGACGTCGAAGCCCTCTTCCCGCAGGACATCCAACGTGGCCTGCGTATCGCCTTCAAAGCTGGCTTCCTTGCCACGGGACATCGCCAGCTCACGCGCAATGGCCTCGGCCATGACGTTATCCGAGTGGCGCACCATCTCCCGGGCGCGGTCCGCTAGCGGCGGCGAATCCACGCTCGCCACCTCCTGCGCATTCTCCGCGACGGAGCCCATGCCTACCTTGCCCGCGCCGAGGCGATCGCCTAGCTGCTTAGCGACGTCCAAAGCAGGCTCATGACTCCTCGGCACATCCCCCGTCGTCGCGCCCAGGCGACCGCCGTAGAGCATGGCCGGTTCCATCGGCGCGACGAAGCCGCCGTCCACGTTTTCCGGATCCCACCCCGGGGCCTGTGCCTCGCCGGACCACGCGGAGGTATCGATGTAGACACCATCGACCTGCTCGACGTTCTTCGAAATCTGCTCGGCCAAATCATCGAGTTGTTCGTGCGTCATCCACACATCACCCGCGGCCTTGATGACCACGTTCTTTTCGTTCGACCCGCGGTAGACCTTGGTGGTGATTTTCTCATTCTCATCCAGCGCTAACGTCGCCGCCGCAGTGGTGAGGACCTTCGTGGACGAGGCCGGGGTAAGCCGCTTATCCGCCTCGCGCTGCCACACCACGTCGCCGGTTTCGGCATCGATGACCTCGCCGCCAAAGGTGGCGAGGTCCTTATTCTTAGCGAGCTCATCCAGCTTCGCGCTCAGCGCATCCAGGTCCGCCTCGCCCGGCTCTACTGCGCTCAACGGCTCCTCAGGAGCCTCGACCGCCTGCGCCTCTCCGTGCGAGAGATCGCCGTATTCGCGCTGGAGGGTAACACCCAGCGCAGCCGTACCTCCGACCGCTGCCGCTACCACGAGCGCGGTCGCTGACCACCAAACATGCTTTGCTTTCATTGCCTTTAACCCTAGCGCGAATCCGCAACGCGCTAGACTATGGGCAGTAATTGATACCCAATCCCCCATGGAGGACATCGCTGTGAGCGTTGAAGTAACCATTGAAATCCCGAAGGGCTCCCGCAATAAGTACGAGGTTGACCACGAGTCCGGCAAGGTCTACCTCGACCGTTACCTGTTCACCCCGATGGCTTACCCGGCTGACTACGGCTTCATCGACCACACCCTGGGCGAGGACGGCGACCCGCTCGACGCCCTGGTCATCCTGCCGGAGCCGGTCTTCCCGGGCGTAGTCGTTGAGGCCCGCATCGTCGGCGTCTTCAAGATGACCGACGAGGCCGGCGGCGATGACAAGCTGCTCGCCGTCATCGATGACCCGCGCTGGGAGCGCTACCAGGACATCGACGATGTGGAGCAGCACATCAAGGACGAAATCGAGCACTTCTTCGTCCACTACAAGGACCTGGAGCCGAACAAGGAAGTCACCGGCTCCGGCTGGGGCGACAAGGCCGAGGCAGAGAAGATCCTCGACGAGGCAAAGGCTCGCTTCAAGTAAGACTTCTGGGCTCCCCTTAGGGCGTTTCGATCAAATAGCACCGCGGAAGCGGCGGTTTTCAAGACCATATTTGATCGAAACGCCCCCTTTTTGCCCTGCTTCACACCCGCAAGGCCCTCCCCGCGACATCACCCCACTCCCGCAGTACAATTCGATCACATAGCAGGCCGAAATCACCGGCCTCGGGGGCCTTAAATGATCGAAATGAACGCCTAGGGGTGGGCGCATGAGAATCTTCACCACTCGCACGGCCGCACGCCGCGCTACCAATAACCAAGCCGTAAAAGTCTGCCACGGTCTCTACACCGATAGGGAGCCCTCACCGCGCGAACTCGCGGAAATCGTCTCCCAGCGCTGGCCCGATTCGGCGCTCGACGGCTACTCCTGCGCCCACCACTACCTCGGCCACGCCTTAACCTTCCCACTGCATTTCCTACGCGCGGGAACGATGGCCTCCAGCCCCTACTTCCGCAGCCGCCGCGCTCGGCCGAAGGCGCTCGGCCAGCTCAATGGGATTAACGTGTGCAATCCGCTGCAGGCCACAGAAATCATGGCGGAGGAAGACGCCATCGCGTTTCTCGAGGCCTACTTTGCCGGCCGGTACGGCACTTCCCAACTGGAAGGCCACATGCTCGACTTCCAGCGCTTTCCGCAGCACACCCGGCGCGTGTTGGAAAACACCATCCTCGGTGCCGATAGCGTGCCAGAGCGCAACCTCACCCGCGCACTCCGGCCCCACGTCGCCGTTTACAACAACAGGTACATTGGCCCGTACCGTTGGGACCTACTCTTGAAGGAGCACAAGGTAGCCATAGAAGTCGACGGCTACGCCTACCACCAGGGAGAGAACCGGCAACGATTCGAAATTGACCGCCAGAAGCTTAACGACGCCGTCCAGAGGGGCTACAAACCCCTCCACTTCACCGCCGCCACAATTGAGCACCACCTCGACGTGGCCGTGAGCCAAGTTCTCGCGATAGTTCGCGAGAAAGGCGGCTTTTTAAACCCTCCCTGGCAGTGGCACCACTACTGGCGGTTCCAGCACTAGCTCAGAGGCGCCGCCCGGCCGATCCAGAAGCACGCTAGTAACTAAGGTGAATGGCATGAAAAACGTTCAACCAACTGAAGTACCAGAAGGCGCACAGCTCATTGATGTCCGCGAGAATGACGAGTGGGCGGTGGAGCGCGCGAAGGGCGCGACCCATATCCCAATGAGCGAGATTACGGGTCGCATCCAGGAAATCGATCCGGACAAGGATATCTACGTCATCTGCCACGCGGGCGGCCGCAGTATGCAGGTCTGCCAGTATCTGGAGCATGCACTGGGCTGGGACCCCATCAATGTGGAGGGCGGCACGGATAATTGGAAGGCTTCCGGGCTTCCCATCGAAACGGATTAATTGGCCTTAACCAATCTTTTGGGATTATGATGATGGTATGGCTTCCACGAATAATTCTGTAATCCCAACTGCCCTACTCGAATCCCCGTCGTTCCAGCTCGAGCGCCTCCGCCGTCGCACCCGCGACGGCGTCGAGGCCGCTTTGCAGACCAAGCAGACGACGCTGCGCGAGTACTGGGTCCTGACCTGCCTGGTGGACGCGGATGCCGCGTCGCAGTCCTACCTCTCCGAGACCCTGGCCATTGATGCTTCTGACATGGTGCGTCTTATCGACGCCCTCGAAGACCGCGGCTGGGCCAAGCGCGAGCGCGACCCGAAGGATCGCCGCCGCCAGATCGTCGCGTCTACCAAGAAGGGCGCAAAGGTCCACAAGGACTTGGCGGAGCTTGTTTCCGCCGCCGAGGACGAGGCTTTGGATGAGTCCACCAATAAGCAGCTCAAGCACCTGCGTAAGTTGGCCAAGTCCATCATTGCCGCGGACGAAGAAGAGGCATAAATGGCAGGACCCGAATCACGTGTCCCGCAGCAATACCTTCTAGGTAGCGCGGCGCCGCGGCCGCGCACGCTGTGGGACATCATCACGGCCACCGCGGAGATGCACCCAGACGCCGCCGCGCTTGACGACGGCGAGATCATCACCTACTCCGAGCTCATCCACGAGGTCGAGCTGTGGGCCACCGAACTGCACGCCAATGGTGTGCGCCGGGGCGATCGCATCGGCATTCGGATGACCTCCGGCAAGCGCGAGCTCTACCTCGCCATTTTGGCGACCCTGGCGGCGGGCGCGGCCTACGTGCCTGTCGACGCCGACGACCCGGACGAGCGCGCCGAGATGGTCTTCGGCGAGGCCGATATCGATGGCGTCTTTACGGACGAGGGCTTCCGCTTCCTGCGCGATTCCGCGCGCCCGGACGCCCCGGCCGAGGAGTCCAATGCCCCGCTCCCAGAAGACGCCGCGTGGATCATCTTCACCTCCGGTTCTACTGGCAAGCCGAAGGGCGTGGCCGTGAGCCACCGTTCCGCGGCTGCCTTCGTGGATGCCGAGGCCAGCCTCTTTTTGGTAAACCACCCGCACGGGCCACTCGGCCCGGAGGATCGTGTGCTTGCCGGGCTGTCCGTAGCTTTTGATGCCTCCTGCGAGGAAATGTGGCTGGCCTGGGGCCACGGTGGCTGCTTGGTTCCGGCGCCGCGATCCCTGGTGCGCTCCGGCATGGATTTGGGCCCGTGGCTCATCCGCCGCGATATCACCGTCGTGTCCACCGTGCCTACCCTGGCGGGCCTGTGGCCGGCCGAGGCGCTGGATAATATCCGCCTGCTTATCGTCGGCGGCGAGGCCTGCTCGCAGGAACTGGTAGACCGCCTGGCCACCGAGGACCGCGAGATGTGGAACACCTACGGCCCCACCGAGGCCACCGTCGTCGCCTGTGCGCAGCAAATGCTGCCCGGACGGCCGGTGTCCATTGGCTTGCCGTTGAATGGGTGGGACCTGGTGGTCGTCGATAAGCAGGGCATGCCTGTGGAAATGGGCGGCGTCGGTGAGCTGGTGATTGGCGGCGTGGGACTGGCGTCCTACCTGGATCCGGCGAAGGACGCGGAGAAGTACGCCCCGTTGGAGTCGATGGGCTGGCAGCGTGCGTATCGCACCGGTGACCACGTGCGCCTAGAGGAAGACGGACTGTACTTCGTCGGCCGCGTAGATGACCAGGTGAAGATTGGTGGGCGCCGCATTGAGCTCGGCGAGGTCGAAGCCAATGTCGCGGCCCTGGATAACGTCTATAACTCGGCCGTGGCCGTACAGAAGACCCCGGGCGGCGAGTCCGTTCTGGTGGGCTATGTTTCCCTCGAGGATGAAGCCAAGGGCTTCGATCACGAGGCCGCGCACGCTCGCCTGGCCGATACCATGCCGGCCGCGCTCGTCCCACGCATCTGTGTGATGGAAGAGCTGCCGGTGCGTACCTCCGGCAAGGTGGATAAGAAGGCCCTGCCGTGGCCGCTGCCTGGGGTGGGCGTGGAATCGAACACGCTGACCGAGACCGAGAAGTGGCTCGCGGAACTGTGGGTAGAAACGCTCGGCGTGTCCGTGGAGGACGAGAACGCCGATTTCTTCTCTCTCGGCGGCACCTCATTGGCGGCCGCGACCCTCGTGGGGCATATCAGGGAGCGCTACCCCAACGTGGCGGTGCGCGACCTCTACGACCACCCGCGCCTGGGTTCGCTGGCCGAGCTCATCGCCGGTGCCGAGCCGCGCCCCGCGGCTGCTGACGTCCCCATGCGCGAGGTCACCAAGGTCGGCTTCGGCACCCGCCTCGCCCAGACCCTGATTCAGATCCCCGTCATGACGCTGGCCGCATCCAGCTGGCTGGCCTGGCTCATGTTGGGCTCCACCGTGGCGGCATCGTTGGGCTTCGAGTGGGCCGCGGCCTATCCGTGGTGGCTGGTCATTGCCATGCTCATCGTCTTTGTCACCCCCGTCGGCCGCATCCCCATCGGCGGCTACGGCGCGCGTCTTATTACGGCCGGCATCACGCCGGGCGATTACCCACGCGGCGGTTCGACGCACCTGCGCATCTGGGCGGCCGAGCGCTGGGCTAATGCCTCCGGCGCGAGCTCCCTGGCCGGTGCCACGCGCGTAAATAACTACGCCCGCGCGCTCGGCGTCAAGGTCAAGCGCGGCGTGGATCTGCACTCCCTGCCGCCGGTTACCGGCATGCTCACGCTGGGCAAGCACGCCGCCATCGAGCCCGAAGTGGACCTTTCCGGTTATTGGCTGGACGGCGATATCCTGCATGTGGGCGCCATCGACGTCAAGGAAGGCGCCCGCGTGGGCGCGCGCTCCACGCTGCTGCCTGGCACCGTGGTGGGCAAGTATGCCCACGTGGAGGCCGGTTCCACCGTCACTGGCCGCAAGAAAATCAAGGACGGCCAGCGCTGGTCGGGCTCACCTGCCAAGAAGGTGGGCCGCTCCAAGCACCGCTTCCCGTCCCATACGCCAAAGCGCCGGCCGTGGTGGGTGGCTATTTATGACGCCACCTCCGTCCTCCTCGCCATCCAGCCGGTTGTTGCGCTGGCGATAGGCGCGGCCATCGTCCTCGCCCTTGTGCATTCCACGGGCGGCGATAGCTTCGTCGGCGCGATCTTCTTCGCGCCCGTCGGCGCGCTGGCGGCCTTTGCCACCTATATGCTGCAGACCTGGCTGGGCGTGCGCATTCTCTCGCTGGGTATTAGCCCAGGCGTAGCACCCGTGCGCTCGGTCACGGGCTGGCGTCTGTGGGCCATCGAGCGCCTCATGGACGAGGCTCGCACCAAGCTCTTTCCGCTCTATGCCTCCCAGCTGACCCCAGCATGGCTGCGCTCGCTCGGCGCGGAGATTGGCGCCAACGTGGAAATCTCCACCGCGGTGATGATCCCCAAGCTCACCGAGGTCAAAGAGGGCGCCTTCCTGGCCGATGACACCATGATCGGCGGCTACGAGCTCGGCGGCGGCTGGATGCGCACCGGCGAGACCAAGGTGGGCAAGCGCTCCTTCGTGGGCAACTCCGGCATCACCGCACCCGGCCGCAAGCTATCCAAGAACTCGCTGGTTGCCGTGCTTTCTTCTACCCCGAAAAAGACGAAGGCCGGCGCCAACTGGTGGGGTGCGCCACCAGAGCGCATGCGCCGCGTGACCGTGGAGGTGGACTCCCCCGCCAACTCGGGTGAGGCGCTGACCTATAACCCGGGCTTTGCCGTCAAGGCCGCCCGCGGCGTGGTGGAAACCATGCGCCTTTTGGCGCCGATGTTTTCTGCCATGCTGCTCGCCGCGACCCTTAGCGTGTACTACTCGCTTCTCGACGCCCTCGGCTTCCCCCTCACCTGGCTCCTCTCCGGCCTCGTGCTCATGGGCATGGGTGCCGTAGCAATGGCCGTTACCGTTGCCGTGAAGTGGATTTGCGTGGGCAAGCACCGCGCGGCCGATCACCCGCTGTGGTCCGCCTTTGTCTGGCTCAACGAGCTGCAGGATACCTTCGTGGAGGTCGTTGCCGCACCATGGTTCTTCCAGCACACCTACGGTTCCGGCGAGATCAACCTGGGCCTGCGCGCCCTCGGCGTGGAAATCGGCCGTGGTGCGTGGATCGATTCCTACTGGTTCCCGGAAACGGACCTCATCCGCATCGGTGAGGCCGCCACCGTGGGCCCTGGCACGGTGGTGCAAACCCACCTTTTCCAGGACCGCGTGATGAGCCTGGATACCGTCACCGTCGAGGCCGGATCTACGCTGGCCTCCCATTCGGTGGCGCTGCCGGCCTCGCTGATTGGCAAGGCCTCCACCGTAGGCCCCGGCTCGCTGGTCATGCGCGGCGACCGCGTTCCCACCAACGCCGTGTGGCAGGGCAACCCCATCGAGCCGTGGAAGCGATAGGCCACCGGCAGGCACCTTCGCCCTACCGCGCGAAGTCCTGATACTTAATCATTTCGCCGGACTTGAAGTCCCAGGCCTCCACTCGGACGCGGTCAGCAAAGACCTTGACCCGCAGTCCGGTGGAGGCTTCTTCCTTTTCTTTGACGATTTTCTCGTCATTATCGCCATCCGGCAGGTACTCATTGAGGATGGCACCGGTATTGACTACCGGGAAGCCGGTGCGGCCGGCCTCGCCCGTGCCGTCGTAGCGGCGGGTTCCCCACCAGTTATTCTGGCGCAGCGAAGAGTGACTGTGGCTGCTAAACCACACGATGTTGTTGTACTTATTGACCACGTTGGATAGCGCTTCAAGGTCTTCGAAATCATTCTGGTACCACGCCGAATGGGACATCGATACCGTCTGTGGCAGCAGCGGATGGCTAAAGACCAGCGCCGGCGTGCCCTTAGCATCCCAATAGGCCAGGCGCTCATCTAACCAATCGAGCTGCTCTTTGCTGATGCGCTGGAACGGCTCCTTGCCGTGGCGCAGGATATCGGAATAGAACTCGGTATTCACCGAAATCAGTGGCACCCCGTCAACTACCTCTTCCTTCCACGGCTTATCCTGGCCGGAGTATTTGAGGAAGCGCTCGAGGTAGGTCTTAGATCCTTCCTTGCCATACATTTCGTGGTTGCCGATGGTCCATAATTCCTTGCCCGAATCGTGCGGCACCTCGCTGTGCGCGGCCAGGAAATCATCCCACTGCTGCTGCGAGCCATTGTCTACCAGGTCGCCGTTGAGCACCAGCGCCCCGGCCTTGTCCTCCATGCCATTCAACTGGCGGACGGCGTCTTTGTAGTCTTGGGGGTCGCCTTGGACGTCGGAAAGCACGTCCACGGTAGCCTGCGGCGAGCCTTTGAGCTCACCCAGCGGCTTGACGACGCCCACGTTGTCCACCGCCCACCACCAGTCATCATTGCCATTGTTGTAGCTGAAGCTGACCTGCATGGTCTTCGCGCCGACCGGCACGTCCACGCCGATGGACTCGTGCTTGGAGAATACGTCTTTGTCATAGGCTGCGATTTCCTGTGCTTCCCCACCATCGAAGGCGACCTTCACCGTCGCGTTCTGTCCTTCCTTGCCCTGGCGGTAATGCTGATCGAATTCCACATTCACTCGGTCCTGCCCCGCCACCGAGATGGCCGGGCTCTTCAGTCCGGCGGTCATAGAATCGCCCTCGGCCAAACGCTGCTGCTTATTGTCAATGATGGCGAAGGTGTCATGCGCCTGGGTGAAGT
>ERZ1031176.201-NODE-201-length-10761-cov-7.423034_pt1 | contig 10761 bp, 9 predicted proteins | sample MGYA00518586_ERZ1031176 | MGnify/ENA primary metagenome ERZ1031176 (study PRJEB33718, sample SAMN03159775) | human skin metagenome | collected 2014-05-20 | study: EMG produced TPA metagenomics assembly of the PRJNA266117 data set (Human skin bacterial metagenome... | reverse complement strand
ATCTACACTAGATCGCTCGTCGGCAGCGTCAGATGTGTATAAGAGACAGGTCGTCTTCCTCGGCTTCGGCGAAGCCGACGTAGCGGCCGGGGGTCATGGCGAAGTCGGCGTCGCGGATGTCGTCGAGGGACGCGGACTTGCAGAAGCCGGCGATGTCTTCGTAGGCCTCGTCCTTCGGAGCAGAGGTGCGGCCGCGCCACAGGCGGAAGGTGTCGGCGATCTTCTGGATATCCTCGTCGCTGAAGGTACGCTCCGTGCGGTCAATCATGTGGCCGAGCTCGCGGGCATCGATGAAGAGCACCTGATTGGTGCGGTCGATGGAGCCTTTGGAACCCGCCTTCTTGTCCTTGGCGAAGAACCAGACACAGACCGGAATCTGCGTGCCGCGGAAGAGCTGTGCAGGAAGAGCGATGACGCAGGAGACGATGTCGTCTTCCACCATGGCCTGGCGGATATCGCCTTCACCGGAGGAGTTCGACGTCATCGTGCCGTTAGCCATGACGACGCCAGCCTCACCCTGAGAGGTGAGCTTGGAAATGATGTGCTGCATCCACGCGAAGTTTGCATTGCGCTTGGGCGGGACGCCGTACTTCCAGCGGGAGTCCTCCTCGTTTCGCGACCAATCCTTGATGTTGAAAGGCGGGTTGGCCATGACATAGTCCATCTTTTTATCCGGATGAATGTCGCGGGCGAAGGTGTCGGCCCAGCGCTCACCGAGGCCGGCAGAGCTAATGGCGTGGATGGCCAGGTTCATCTTGGCCATGCGCCAGGTGCGCTCATTGAGCTCCTGACCGTAGATGGCCAGAGCAGTGCGATCCTTCTCTGTGGTTTCGAGGAACTTCTCTGCCTGAACGAACATGCCGCCTGAACCACAGCACGGGTCATAGACACGGCCCTGGGTCGGCTCCAGGATTTCCACGAGAGTGCGAACGACAGGACGCGGGGTGTAGAACTCGCCGCCACGCTTGCCCTCAGCACGGGCGAACTTCTCCAGGAAGTATTCATAGACCTCACCCAGCAAATCGCGAGCACGCTCGGGACCCTCCGCGGTGAAACGCGTGGTGCTGAACAAGTCGATGAGTTCGCCCAAACGACGCTGGTCAACGCTTTCCGAGGCGAAGTTCGTGGGCAGGGTACCTAACAGCGACTCATTGTCCAGCATGAGCTGCTTCATCGCGTTATCGATGAGCTTGCCAATGGACTGGTACTCCTGGCCGGCGTCGGCTGTCTTGCCCTTCGAGTTGTCACGCAGGAAGGTCCAGCGAGCGATGGGGTCCACCCAGAAAACGTTCTTCTCACGGTAAGCGTCGATATCCTCCAGGTCTTCCTGGATGTACTCTTCGCTATCGCCGCGCTCCTCGCCTTCGGCACGCAGCTCCGCGCGCCGGGCATCGAAAGCATCAGTGACGTATTTGAGGAACACCAGTCCTAGGACGATGTCCTTGTACTGGGATGCGTCCATGGAACCGCGCAGCTTGTCTGCGGCCTTCCATAAAGTGTCCTTGAGCTCTTTGAGGGTGGTGGCGGAGGCAGACTCTACGTTCTGCACATCCTTGACTGAGTTAGTCATCTTTCTCCTTACATATAACGGTGTTTGTGTGTTTAAATGTTGAACTTGGTTATTAGCCTGGCGGGGATTGTGCACGAGATTCAGCGATGGTGACAGCACCGGTACCCATCGACATGACGAGGCCGTGCTCAAGTTCATCGAGGCTATGTAACTGTTCTAAGAGCTGCTGGCGTCGTGCGCGGAGTTGGTGCTCCACCGAGCTGAGGTGCTTCGCATTCCCACGTGGAAAGACGGGGAAATACAGCGAGCTCAGCTCCGAGGATGTGGCCTCGTTGAAGGCTTTCGCCACGAGGTACGGGACGCAAACCTTCTCAAGGGGAGTGTGGCTGCGTCCACGGAAGGTACGGCATCGTAGTGCTTGAGCCGGCGCAGTGACTAGCTTGCCGCCTTCCTCATCGATGAGCGCGCGTGGTCTTGGGCTCTTGATGAAGACCACGTCCCCTGGCTCTGTGAGGGTGCCGCGCGGTGCAATGTCTTCCAACCGGAGACGATCGATGCAACGCGCGCCCTGTGGAATGCTCCCCAGAATTTCGGGTTCACCGATGAGTTCCAGTTTTGCTACTGCTTCAGGGGCGAGATCACGTTCGGCAATGCGGGAGCCGCTGAGTTTCTGCAGTACTCCAGTGCGAGCGTTGGTTGCGGCCTTCCACGGTAGGTACTCAAGGCGCGTTGCCCCCGATTCAGCGCGCATACCAATCTTTGGCTGCGCGTCCTCCAACCCTGCTGAACTGATGTCTAATCCTGCTTGATGCGCGGTGTGCATGAGATTGGCGGCGGAGGACGTCGACGTAGAAGAAAAGACCGAGTCATCGAGAGAATGAGTACGACTGCGCCAGGCATCAGCGGCGCGAAGAATACGACCGCGGATGAAGGTGTGCTTGCGCGCTTCATCCGGTGTGGTGAGCATGGTTGCCCAGTCTGAGACGAGACCGGGTGTCTTAAGGTCCGGCACGTCCGCGATAACGGCAGCAGCATCGGCAGAGTTGCCTTTGGCCTTGAGATTAGGGCGCTTGAGAATCCATAGTGCGCCCTGCTGCTGTCCGCGGTACGGAAAAATGCCTCGGGGCAGCCGTGCGCTGTAACGCAGCGGTGCAATTGCGCCGGTTTCAGTCGGTGCGAGGAAGCGCCGTCGGACAACCTGCGCTACAGAGTCCTCGATAAGCATGTCTGCGGTGGAAATGCAGAACATTGCGCCGCGCTCGTCCAAGTTGTCGAGCAAGTCCTGGAGGTGCTCGAAGTATTCGGGCGCATTCTTGAGAGGGAAAGGAGCAGCGTGGACGATGAGAGAATTCGCTGGGATCTCCTCGCTAGCGTCGATGAATTCCACGTTTCGGCACGCTAGTTCGGCCCAATAGAGAGAACCTGGTGCGCAGTCCTTTCGATATCCGATGTTGACCGCCAGAGTTTCTTCGAGTTCCCGGGCGAGTCCGGTGACGAAACCTAGGCTGTATTCATCAGTAGGGATGATAGGTGGAGTTGGGTTCTCTAGCGTGAGGGCTTCCGATACTGCTTGCATAGCGCGGGAAGTAAATCGGGAAGAGAGTGTTACTTGACGCTGAGCACTGAGGTCATCTGCAAGACGGGCGAGCGCGGCCGCGGCTCCGAAAGCTGCCTCGGCTACCTGGTCTGCTGCTTGCGCGATGTCAGCTTCAGGGTCATCAGAAGGAATGTTGTCTGCTGCGCGCTGGTACGCCGCGGTAAGAGAGTCGATTACTGCAGCAGAGGGCGAAAAATCCTGAGGGGAGAGAGCCGTGTTGCAGTCCAAAAGACCCAAGGCCGCGCGTGCCGGATTGCGGAGCAGCATTCGGTAGAGCGAAGAATAGAAGAGGGCATCTTCAACGGCTGTGTCGCGGTGGCCGAGCTTAGTTGCTCGCAGCCAGTCTTGAACTTCGGTGATGGCGTAGTAGGGGTGGCCATCATGTTCTCCGTAAGGGGAGGGGAAGGGCGCGATGGATTCGGAGTTAAAGCGCTGAATCCACTCGTTGACCGCGGGGCGCGTAACGCCGGTCAGCCGGGCGACATCGGCGAGTGTCAGTGTTGCGGTCACTTGAGGCCTCCTTTCATAGGGGAGTGATGGGGAATAAGGGTGAGCGGTCATTGCTGATTGCTCTGCCCAATACGTTAAACGAACTCGAGTGAAGTGCCCAGATTTTAGTCTGTTAATCGTCCTGAAGGTGGCTTAAGGCTGGTTAATTCAAACTAAAAGAGTGTCGCCCAAGAGTGGTTTAGTTTTCGTGGGGCTCGGGCTTCAAAAGCGCATGACTTGCTGACGTGTTCGGTCAGGTCCGGTGCTAAAGCGGGGGATCGATGTGCACTTTGTGGCCGATTTCCTGCTGGTGAACGTGTTGGCTGGGCTGTCTGTCGCTGTCGACATGTGGATGGCTATCGTCTCCGCGCTGAGCATGTTCGACATCAAGCTGGCTCCGTTCTGGAATGAGCGCAAGGCCCTTGAGCGGGAGCGAGGCCACTAAGCGCTATGCTTGATCACCTCTGAGGAAAGGAGGTGACGGCATGGCTGACCGCCGCATGTGGAAAATGTCGCCGGAGCGGCTGCAGGAGCACCTGAAATTGCGTAGCCGCGCATCGCGCATTCCCGATAAAAAGAAGGAACAGTCCAAGAAGGCCTGCCGGAACTCCCGGCGGGCCTTTCCGCTTTTTGGTGCAGAAACTATTGGGTTATTCCCAACCGTTTGACTTAACCCAACATTAACTATTAAAGTTAACTGTAGGTTAACAATTAGCAAACGGGACAATAATCCGAGAAAGGGGATAACAATGAACCAGTTTGAAACCCTGCGCCAGGATCTGCACGAGAACTACGGCCACGAGTACACGGCCGTGGAAATCGATGCCAAGCTCGATGAGGTTATTGCCAAGCGCACCAAGAAGGCGGAGCTCGATGAATTCGTGCCGCTTTTGGTGGAGCGCGAGGTGCGCGACTACTTCGGTGCTCACCGTCTGCACGTACGTTTTGCCGCCGGTGCCAATAATGCGCTGGCCCAAGCCGCAGCGGAACTCACCCGCAAGCACGCCGGCGAAGCCCTCTTTGTAGATACCGCCGTTGCTCACCCAGAAAACGAAGCGGAAGGCCACCTTGCCCACGTCATGAACGAGCGCGGCATGGGTGAAGCCCCGAATAAGTACCTCGATGAGGTGCGCACGGTAGCGATGCCGGATTACATTGTGTTCTTGGGCCGCGAGATCGAGCGCGATGAGGCAGGCAAGGACATCAAGATTTGGGATATTCCTGCCGCGGATACCGTGGAGGAGGCGCGCGAATTGGCTGATGACCTCGAAGCCCGCGTACTCTACATGCTTAACAAGCTGGGCATTGACCCGGTAGCCGAACCGGTCAACGCTTAGAAGCGATATGGGTTGGGCAGCTGGGAGGAGACGTTATTATTAGCTACCCAGAAGCCCGCAAACCTATAGGGCATGTAATGCGTGCCCATGCCGGGGCGCCATTCCGGCGTGCCCAGAAGCGGGGGAGTTTTACGGTCGCGTTGCGGATATAGCCTTTCTGGCAGCGCACCCACCATGGGGTGGTAGTCCTCGAGGATGCGAACGAAGGCGGAGTCGAAGTCTTCCCGCGACAGATCCTGGGACAGATCATTAATGCGCTGCGTAATCTGGCGCAAGCTGGCGTTGTCGGGCTGGCGGGAGAGGGCCGCTTGGGCGTCGCCAAGCAGCCATTGCACCTCGCCCGCGCGCACCGCAGTATCGCCGGCGCAGAAATTTTCCAAGGAATCTATCTGCGCTGCGGCCGTATTGATTTGCTTGAGCGCTTTGTATGCCTCCTTAATGGAGGCAGCGTGCAGGGAATAATCTTGGATGTTCTCCAGCGCCTTGAGCGTCGGTCGCGCATCAGTGTACTGATTGAACAGAGAGCGCCACTGTACCTTCAGGTAGTCGCCCGCCAAGGGGGAATGCAGGGCGTCAATCTGGGCCTCCGTGCGCTTGATGAGTTCCTCAGCCCCGTCGCGAGCGCCCTCAATATAATCGAAGCGCTTGCGCACTCGGGCGCGGCGGATGAACAAGTAGGTAATGAGGCCGACCGCGCCCAGAACCACGAGCACCATAGTGGCTGCGATGAACACGGACCACGTGGGTGCATCCTGCGCATATTGTCGGCGCACGGTGGTATCCGCGGCGGCGCGCGTCGCCAAGATCATGCCGACGGTATAGTCATCGTCCGCCAGCGCCGGCCGCATCTGGTCCAAGATGCCGTCCATGCGGCCCTCGTCATAAATCTTGATGTCCTGGCACACCTCTGTGCCGCAGTGCACAGCCATACTATTGGGCTCAAAACCTACCGCGATGACGAGCACATTTTTCTGTAACTCACTTCCGCTGATGAAATGTGGATGCTCGCGGGCCAAGTCATGGAACAAAGTCCGGGAAAATTCCTCGCCCGAATTCGGATACGTAGCGTAGAGGACTTCGTGCACAGAATCCGGCAAATGCATGGACTGTGCTTGCGATTTGATGGCGTCTTCGTCCGAATTGCTGAGGATTTGGGCGTGGTCCAGAAACTCCACCGCGGGCTTTTCCTCTGCGATAGCGGCGGGCGCGCTGGCTACAGCGAGAAGACCTACTGCTGCCGCGCAAGGAACCCATCTCATGATGTTCCATTTTACGGGCTCCGCGTGTAAACCGTAGTACTTATGCAAAAGCAACTACGCTAAATCGCTGACTACTGTTTATACCGTTTGGAGAATCGAAGCTATCGTGACTGCCAACAACACCCAGGCCCATGAGCCCCTGCAGCGCATCCTGCTGCCTAAGCGTGGCGAGCCCTTTGATGTGCGGATGCTCTACCTCATCGAGGCCGAGCAAAACCGCGAACGCCTTAGCTGGTTTAACCGCACCTCCGTCACCATTCCGGCCGGCGAGGAAGCCTCTTTTGAGACCTACTTCAATGCCTTCCCGGCTTCTTATTGGCGCCGCTGGTCGCAGCTGCGTTCCGTTATTCTCAGCCTAGACATTGAGGGCCAGGCAAATATTTCCCTGTACCGCTCCAAGCAGGATGGCCAGCGTATTTCCGTGGCCAACCACCTGGTGGGCACCGGCCACCACGAGTTTGAGCTGCCACTCAAAAACTTCGAGGACGGCGGTTGGCTGTGGTTCGATATCACCGCCGAGCAGGAAACCATGCTTGCCGACGCCGCCTGGTGCTCTCCCCACGCCCCCGGCCCGCAGGTGCTGCCGGATGGGACCGAGCAGCCGGCGCAAGACAAGCGCGTGGCGGTCGGTATTCCTACCTTTAACCGCCCGACCGATGCCGTGGCAGCACTCAAGGCATTGGCCGAGGACCCGGTGGTAGATGAAATTATCGACTTCGTCCTCATGCCGGACCAGGGCAACCAGCACCCCGCTGATGAGCCGGGCTACGACGAGGCAGTGGCCCACTTTGGCGATCGTTTCCGCGAGTTCCGCCAGGGCAATCTGGGCGGCTCTGGCGGCTACTCCCGTATCATGTACGAGGCGCTGGAACATACCGATTCGCCCTTCATCCTCTACATGGATGATGACATCGCCATTGAGCCGGACTCCGTACTGCGTGCGGTTCAGGCGGCCCGCTACGCCGCCAAGCCCATTGTCGTCGGCGGCCAGATGCTCAACCTGCAGGAACGCTCCCAGCTGCGCACTACCGGCGAGCTGGTTAACCGTGCCGATTTCATGTGGGGCGCGGCGCCGCACGCCGTCTACGACCACGACTTTGCTAAGTACCCGCTGCGCGCCATCGGTACCCGCGAAACCCACCTGGATCCGAAAAAGTATGATTCCCGTGCGCTGCACCGCCGTGTTGACGTGGAATATAACGGCTGGTGGATGTGCCTCTTCCCGCGCATCGTGGCAGAAACCAACGGCCAGCCATTGCCGCTGTTTATCAAGTGGGACGATACCGAGTACTCCCTGCGAGCAGCGCGCAACGGATTCCCTACGGTGACTTGGCCGGGTGCCGCCATCTGGCACATGGCCTGGGCCGATAAGGACGATGCCATTGACTGGCAGGCCTATTTCCACCTACGCAACCGCCTCATCGTGGCCGCGATGTACCACGAGGGGCCGGTCAAGGGCATTACCAAGTCCATCTTTAAGTCCACCCTCAAGCACACCATGTGCATGGAATACTCCACCATGGCCATCCAGATTGAGGCTATGCGAGACTTCCTGGCCGGGCCGGACCATCTCTTCGACATCTTGGAGTCTTCGCTGCCGCGCATCGCGCAGATCCGCAAGAACTACTCCGATGCCGTCATCCTGGAATCCGCCGATGAGCTGCCGGCTCCCACCGGCGCGCCGGGCGTGCCCACCCGCAATATCGGCGGCCGCCTGGCCAAGATTAAGAAGATCCCGTGGGCTATCAAGGGTCTCAAGCACCTCGTCAGCAAGGAAGACGCTGCGCACCACGAGGCGCCGCAGCTCAACCTCACCCCGGACGAGGCCCGCTGGTTCACCTTGTCCCGCGTAGATTCGGCCACTGTGTCCACCGCGGGTGGCACCGGCGTGGCCTTCCGCAAACGTGATCGAGATCTGGCCAAGGACCTCGTGACCCAGACCCGCGAATTGCTGAAGGAAATCGAAGAGAACTTCGACGACCTGCGCGCCGAATACCGCGCGGCCCAGCCGGAGCTGACCTCGCGCGAGTCGTGGAAGAAGGTCTTCGATGCCCAATAAGCTTTCCGTAGCAGAATCACGCGTCCTCGAGTCCATCCAGGGTGCGGCCTTCGACGTGCCCGGCGTGCTTCCCACCGCCCGCGGGCTTAGCCACTGGGGCGAGCATGCCTTGGGCTGGATGGGCAGCGCTGCGGTAGGGGCGGGCATCGACAAGCGCCGCCGCGAAGGCTGGGTCCGTGTTGGGGCCGCCGCCTTCCTCGCGCACGCCGCCAGTGTGGTGCTCAAGCGCATCGTGCGCCGCAAGCGCCCGGATTATCCATACGTGCGCGTGGGGGTAAAGACGCCCTCCACATTGTCTTTCCCTAGCTCGCACGCGACTTCGACCACCGCATTCCTGGTGGCGGTAAGCCGCCTTACCGGCCGCAAGGCTCCCCTTCTCGGCGTGCCCGTAATGATGGCATCGCGTATGGTGCTCGGAGTGCACTATCCAACAGATACGGCCGTGGGTGCGGCCATCGGCGCTGCTACCGCGGAGGTCGTGATGAAAGGAATGAAGCATGAGTGATGATGGAAACCAGCACTTTTTCCATTCGGAACCGCACACCTCCGGCGTAGATACCGGCCGCAAGCGCAAGCCGCCGAAGAATCTTGCCGATGGCATGATTAAGGCCCTGCGCCCCAAGCAGTGGGTCAAAAACGTCCTGGTGCTGGCCGCCCCCGCCGCGGCCGGCGCCGATGCGTTATTCCACGGCCGCGTGCTTCTCGACGTCCTCTTGGCCTTCGTCGTCTTTTGCCTCGGCGCTTCCTCCATCTACCTGATTAACGATGCGAAGGACTGGCGCGAGGACCAAGAGCATCCGACCAAGCGCTTCCGCCCGATTGCCTCGGGCGTGCTGCCGATTAAGCTCGCCTATGTCATGGCCGTGGTGCTCATCGGCCTGTCCGTCGGCTTGTCTTTCCTTGCCACCGCTGGGCCGCAGCTGGCTATCGTGATGGCGATTTATATCGCGTTGCAGTTGGGCTATTGCTTTGGCTGGAAGCATATGCCGGTGATCGATATTGCCCTGGTGTCCTCCGGCTTCATGTTGCGCACCATGGCCGGTGGCGTAGCCGCAGGTATCGAGCTTTCGCAGTGGTTCCTGCTGGTGGCGGCCTTTGGCTCGCTATTTATGGCCTCTGGCAAGCGCTATTCGGAGATCCTTCTTGTGGAGCAAACCGGCGCGAAAATCCGCAAGTCCCTGGAGGGGTATACGCCCACTTACCTGCGCTTCGTGTGGACCCTAGCCGCCACCGCGGTGGTCATCTGCTACACCTTGTGGGGCTTCGAACTTGCAAACGACGCCCAGACCGGTGGCGTGTGGTACCAGATTTCCATGGTGCCGTTTACCATCGCCATCCTCCGCTATGCGGCCGACGTGGACCGCGGCCAGGGCGGCGCACCGGACGAGATTGCACTGGAGGACCGCACTTTGCAGGTTCTCGCCTTGGCTTGGCTCGCCTGCATTGCCATGGCGGTTTATATCATGCCGTTGCTCTAGACACAGCGGAATCGATATAGAAATTTTCCGCGGGGCTGATAAACTTTCTCCCCGTGTTTAACATCGACCACAAGAGCATCGCCCGCTGGAGTGCCCCAGCGGTCGTTCTTGTGATCGGTGTTTTATCTTTCTGGGGTGGCTTCGCACGCCGTTGGATTTCCGATGACGGCCTCATCGTCCTGCGCACGGTGCGCAACCTTGAAGCCGGGAACGGTCCGGTTTTCAATATGGGCGAGCGTGTAGAGGCCAATACCTCCACGCTGTGGCAGTACCTCATCTTCCTCGTGCGCTGGGTTTCCCATGCAAATCTGGAAGGAATCGCCGTTTACTTGGGTCTCTTCTTGGCGGTAGCAGCAATGGTTGTCGGCACGGGGGCGTCGGCAAGCATGCGCTCTGGAGCCGTCCTTCCGGCCGGCGCGCTTGTGTATTTGGCTCTGCCACCGGCCCGGGACTTTTTCACTTCTGGGCTGGAATGGGGCCTGTGCATTTTCTATCTCGCAGTGCTGTGGTGGCTTTTGCTGCGGTGGTCGCGCCCGCGCCGCCACTCTGGAAGCAATAGCGATGCCTACTGGCTCGCCTTCTGGGCTGGGTTGTCCTGGCTGGTGCGCCCAGAGTTCGCCCTGTACGGCGGGCTGGTAGGAATCTTGCTGCTGGTATCCCATCGCTCGTGGAAAATTCTCGCCGCCGCAGTGCCGCTGCCGTTGGCCTATGAGATTTTCCGCATGGGTTACTACGGCCTGCTGACCCCGCACACGGCCGTGGCCAAGTCCGCGGCGGGTTCCGAATGGGGCAAGGGCTTTACCTACTTGGCGGACTTTGCCGGACCGTACTGGCTCTTCCTGCCGCTCATCGTGCTTGCCATTGCAGGTCTGTGGAAGGCGGACCTGCGCCCTACCGCTCTGCGCTCCACCGCCACTGCCACGTATCTTTTTGCGGGTGCGGCGCTCATCCATACGCTTTACGTCTTGCGCGTGGGCGGAGACTTTATGCACGGCCGCATGCTGCTGCTGCCACTTTTTGCGTTTCTGCTTC
>ERZ1031176.199-NODE-199-length-10779-cov-6.743939_pt1 | contig 10779 bp, 8 predicted proteins | sample MGYA00518586_ERZ1031176 | MGnify/ENA primary metagenome ERZ1031176 (study PRJEB33718, sample SAMN03159775) | human skin metagenome | collected 2014-05-20 | study: EMG produced TPA metagenomics assembly of the PRJNA266117 data set (Human skin bacterial metagenome... | reverse complement strand
TCGATAAGCGAAACGAAGTCTTCGACCGTGCCGAATTCCGGCAGTACCTTGCGGAAGTCGCGGATATCGTAACCGCCGTCGCGCAATGGCGAATCATAAAACGGCGGCAGCCACAGGCAGTCAACACCGAGCCACTGCAGGTAGTCGAGCTTTTCCTCGACGCCCTTCAGCGTGCCGGAGCCGGTACCGTCCGGGTCGTAGAAAGCGCGAACAAGGACCTCGTAGAAGACGGCGTCCTTGTACCACTCAGGGTCGGGGCGCTGCCAGGGCTCATTGCCTGGTGCGGGGGCTGGGGAGTCGTAATCGCTGGCATCAGCTTCGACGAGGAAACCTTGTGGGTCAGTCATGGGCACCAAGAATAGCGGTAGAAATCCGGTCGAGGGCTTCGCTCAATATTTCGGGGCTGGTGGCGAAATTCAAACGCGCGTGATGCGCACCGCCCGCACCGAAGGTCACGCCCTCATTCAGAGCAACTTTCGCTTTTCGACGAATCCACTCCGCCGGCTTTTCCTCCTTCAACGCCGTGCCACTGAAATCCAGGAACATCAGGTAGGTGGCCTCTGGTTTGGTGAATTCGATGCCGGGGATGGCCTCAGGGAGGTTCTCCACCAAGAAGTCGCGGTTGGCCTTGAGCGCCTGCAGTTGATCATCCAGCGCATCTTGCCCGTGGTCGTAGCAGGCTTGCGCAGCGACGATGCCCAAGGTGCCGGTGCCATCCTTGGCCACACCGGTCAAGCTATTCCAGGTGTCCACGTCTTCTTCGTTACTGAAAATCATCTGGGCGCACTTCAGGCCGGCGACATTCCAGGCCTTGGACGTCGCGGTGACGGTGAGGCACACATTCGCAGCGGTCTCGTTGACGCCTGCGGCACAGATGTGGGTGCCGTCGTAGACGATGGGGGCATGGATTTCGTCGACAAGCACGCGTGCACCGTACTTGGCGGCGATATTGGTCAGCTGCGTCAGCTCTTCAGCATCGAAGGTATAACCCCACGGATTATTCGGGGCGGCGAGCAAGATTGAGCCAGCACCATTCTTGAATGCTGCTTCGACCTCCATTAAGTCGAGACCGTCCTTTGCCCCGACCTCGACCATCTCGCGGCCCGCGGTGACGGGGAGTTCCAAAAACGGTGGGTAGGACGGCACCGGAACGATGACGGGAGAGTCCGGTTTGGTGAAGTACTGGATGCCCAGCAGCATGCCACGGACAACATCGGCGACAGGAAACACCCACTCGGGATTCGGCTGCCAGCCATAACGGGCGACATAGAAATTGCTCAGGGAGTTTCCCAGCGTGTGGTGGGCAGGCGTGTAGCCCAGCATCTCGCGTTCAACTGCATCTTGGATCGCACTCTTCACTGGTGCAGCAGTGGGGAAGTCACTTTCGGCGACCCACAGGGGGAGCACGTCGTCCCCGAACTGGGTCCACTTGCGGGTGCCGCGGGCGCGGAGGGTCTCAAGATCTGGAAACTGCATGGCCTCCAACCTACGCCTTGAAACCGAAAGCCTTGAGCCTCTTTCGATCCGCTGCCGACGACGAGGCGGTTAGGGCGAGAAGCTCTGAATAAATACCGCCGGAGGTAGCCAGCTTCTCAGGGCTGCCGATCTCATCGATGTGCCCATCCTTGAGGGTGATGATGGTGTCTACGCTGGCAATCGTCGATAAGCGGTGCGCGATCATGATGGTGGTGCGGTTCCTCATCAACTCGTCGAGCCCAGTTTGGACCGCGCGCTCGGACTTGGTGTCAAGCGCTGATGTTGCCTCATCCAGCACGAGTAGTGGGGCGTCCTTGAGCATTGCTCGCGCCACGGCCACGCGCTGCTTCTGGCCGCCGGACAGACGCAGGCCGCGCTCGCCGATGATCGTGTCGTAGCCATCGGCAAAACTGGAAATGAAGGTGTGCGCATTGGCACGCTTGGCCACCGAGATGATCTCTTCTTCTGTTGCATCGGGCTTGCCATACGCGATGTTTTCGCGGATCGTCCCGGAGAACAAGGCTGGCTCCTGGAAGACGACTCCGACGGACGCGCGCACCCGCTCAATATCGGCGGTGTCGATGTCCTTGCCGCACACAGTGAGCGTGCCATCCGTAATCGAGTACAGGCCCAGCAAGAGGTTGACCAACGTGGATTTGCCGCCGCCGGACTTACCGACGAGCGCGACCTTTTCGCCGTGGCGTGCCGTGAACGAGATATCCGAGAGCACCTGCTCGTTTTCGTTGTAGGCGAACGACACATCGTCGAATTTCACAACCGGCTCAGCTGCTGGCAGTGGCGTCACGGGAGTGGTGTCCAGCTCCGGCACATCTGCTGCCTCGGTGGCGGCGACGACCTGAGTATTCGCAGATTCCTCGATCTCTTCGTCCATCACCTTGAAATAGTCACGAGAACCAGCGATTGCGCGCTGTGCGGAATCCACCAGCCAGCTCATCATCTGCACTGGCTGTTGCGCCATGGTGACCAGCTGAATGAGCATGACCATGTCGCCGATGGAGAACCGGCCGTTGTACGTCTCAATGAACAAGATCAGGTAGATGCCCAAGAAGACCAGGTTCATGGCCATGCCGCGTGCGATATCCATGCTGTGCCACCAGCGCGATTGCGGGCGAGTCAGATCGATTGTGCGCCCGTAGTGCTTGCCGAATTTCTCTAGCTCACGAGTTTCTGCCACGAAAGACTTGGTTACCTTGACTTGGCCGACCACTTCTGCAAAACGCCCATTGGCCAGGTCGATCTCTTTATTCTTCTCTCCTTCGAATTTCTGCCACCGCTTCGACGTCATCGCCGTGAGGACGAGATAAATCGGGAAAAGCGCGAGAAGGAGCAAAGTGAGCGGCCAATAGAAGAAGGCCGTGATGCCCAGAATGGCGATCACCTGCAGCAGCATCGGCAGCAGAGTGTTGGAAAAACTCTGCACTGTCTGCGTGATATTCATAATCGAGCGGTCGAGCCGCGCGATGATCGTGCCAGTGACCTGTCCGTCGAAGTATTTCTGGGGCAGTGACAGGAGTTTCGCGAAATAGCGTGTGGAAAGGACCTGCCTGATGCGGGCGGCGACGACATCGCCCAAATAACCGCCGATATTTCGCATGAACGTATTCGCGGAATACGCAGCGAAAAGCGCGATAGCGAGCCAGACGATCATGGAAAGATCGCCCTTGTCCACAACCGTGTCCACTGCTTCACGGACGATGAAGGGGGATACGAGGTTGAGCGCCGCCGCGACGGTTGAGATGAGAATGATACCGACGTAATAGGGCCAGAGCGCCGATGCGCTGCCCATGACTCGAAATAGTGGCTGCACGTACTCCACTGTAAAGTGAGTTGGAGTTTCGTCGAAAAGGGAAGGCTCACCATGACGCGTTCGGTTCTAAGCTTCGCAGCGCTTGTTTCATCAGCACTCCTGCTGGCTGGCTGCGGCGACGAGGGCATCGTCGGCCAAGAGGGCGAGACGATCACACCGACCACAGGTGTGGCCACGCCGACTGAGGAACCGGAGTCTTTTGAAACCCACGACGCGGATCCGCTGACCACGAATGAGATCAGTGGAGACATCGTTGAGGACCCGGGCATGGATGTGTCCTACAAATGGCAGGGCACCAGCAGCGCACCCAATGGCGGCACGGTTGTCACCGTCGCGGTGACGAACCACTCGGACAACATCATGCCGCCGGAAGCACTCGGGGAGCCGGAGCTGAAGTACCAAGGCGGCAAAGAGAAAGCGAGCCGCATCAGCGCCGAGGACGCTGGCCTGGAAATCGATGGCCTGGACCTTCCGCTGGGCAAGGGCGCGACGATGAATGTGCAGTACGTCTTTGATGTCAGCATGGGCAATCTGGGCGATGCCACCTTCAAAATCGGCAATGTCATCTTTGAAGGGAATTTGAATAACTAAATGGATGAGCTGGTGGTGCTGTGCACCGAGGACGGTAAAGAGGCAGGAACCGCACGCAAAACGGAAGTGCACACGGATAGCACCCCGCTCCACTTCGCGTTTTCAACATGGCTTTTCGACGACGAGGGGAACCTGCTGTTGACCCGTCGTGCCCTGTCGAAGCAGACCTGGCCGGGCGTGTGGACCAATAGCTTCTGCGGCCACCCAGCTCCGGGCGAGAGCTTTGAGGAAGCAGTGGTGCGTCGTGCCCGCGAGGAATTGGGCACCACGGTCGCTGAGATCCGCAGTGTCTTGCCGGATTTCCAGTACCGCGCGGTGGATGCATCCGGCATCGTGGAAAACGAGATCTGTCCGGTCTTCTTCGCACGCCTTGATGGCGAGCTGAATCCGAATCCCGATGAGATCGCCGAATACGAGTGGACCCGGATGGCGGACCTGCGCGAAGCGGTCGCTTGCGTGCCGTTTATTTTCTCCCCGTGGCTGGTGGAAGAGCTAGCTGAGTTTCCTGCTTAAGGTTTGTCTCGCCTGTGGTGGCGTAGTGGACAAGCCAGTCGGTGAGTGGGCCGCAAAAAAGCGGAAATAGCTCATCGCAGTGCTGTGACTCACCGGTGAAGGTGACTTTGTGTACCTCGCCGGGAGCGCGTTCCACCACATCGTTGACCCAGCGCAGAATGATCTTATTGGTCAAACGTGGACCAATGATGGGGTGCTGGAATTCTTTCTCATGGCATGAAATGACCAGGGGGATCTCGGCCATTTCGGTTGGGTCAAGCGGATTGGGGCCCAGCGCCATGTCAGTGGGGTAGCGCCGGCGCAGTCGCTTGTAAGCACGCTCGAGAGTTGTTGGTTTTGCTTTATTTAGCCACGTCCTGGTCGTGGGGATCCGCAGTGCTGATTTCCGTTTCTGGAAATTCTTATTGGGAAAAGCAGGGGACATAGCGATTGCCCGCCGGAAAGCCCCGCGGTAGTGATCCTTGCGCATGAGCCACAGCACGACTGCCGCGCCGGCGCTTTGTCCGCTGAGCGTGACATTGGTCGGGTCGCCCCCGAAAGATTCGATATTGCGCTGCACCCACTCGAGCCCGAGATTCACATCGTCCACCGCACGGAAATGATTGGGCTGGTCATCGAAGAAAGGCACGAGTCCTTCAAGTTTCTTCCGGTACCCGATGCGCACGAGGATCACGCCCTGCTCGGCGAGGGCCTCACCGGGGGAGGCAGGGTCTTCGTGGCTGCCTTCCTCAAATCTTCCGCCGTGAATGTGGACGATGACGGGAGCATCTGTTGCATTCTTTGGCGCGACGATGGAAAGGGCGACTTTGTCTGGGTTGGGCTCCGTGGCGTCGATAAGCAGGCCCTTTGGCGCGGGCTCCGCATCGTTGAAGGGCGCAGGAAAGTGTGCGTATTCGATGGCATGGAAATAGCTGATGCCACCGTCTGCTGTACCGATCACTGTGCCGGCTGGGCACGTCACTTCAACGGGGGAGCTCATGGGGCCTAAGCTTAAGCGACATGTTCGATCTCACGCAGGTAAGTCCGTGGCTGCAGGTGCCCATCATTCTGGCGATCGCCCTTCCGGTCGCTGGAATCGCGGCTGTTGGTGCGCTGCGCCTGGTGGACTGGCTGGCTGCCGTGTTGAGCGGTGACGTAGAGTAAGAAGCCATGGCCAATCCGGAAGACCTGCGCAAAGAGGACATGAAGCTGCCGAAGGCGCGGAGAAAATACCCACGCTCCCGCGTCACGCAGGCACTTTGGGTGCTCATCGCCCTCGTTCTGGTGATGGGGCTAATCAGCCTTTTCTAGCGCTTGCCTCAGCCATCTTGCGGAACAGCTCGATGTTCTCAAGATCCTCAATCAACACCGCATTACCGTTCTTATCGCTCAGCGGCACGCACCAGTTCTTGTACTGGGTTGAATTCGTGCCCGGCTGATTCTGAATGCGGGTATCGCCGACCATGTCCACCAAATTGGTGCACGTCAACGCTGAACCAGTAGAAGCGATGAAGCGGGTCAGGCCCAGGACCAGATCGTCCACATCGCCGCGCTCATCGCGACCCAGACCGGTGAAATCGGTGTGTGCAAGAGGTGTGCCCTCGAAGAAGCCGTGCTCACGTGCGGTGTTGAGCACGTGTCCCTGCCAAGCAACGTCCTCGGCATCGAGCTCCTCAAAGGAATCATCGATCAAGCCGAGCTGATCACGCAGCTGGTTGTGTGCGCCCGAGAGGTACCCCGCTGTCGGCGGGAGATCGTGGGTGCCCACCGAAGACAGTGCGAGGTTGCGGTATTCCTGCGGGTGCATTGGGCGTTCACCCGTTGGGGCATGCTCGAACCAAACCACAGAAGTACCCAGCACACCGCGGTCACGCAGCTCGTCTTGCACCCACGGCTCGAAGGTGCCCAGGTCCTCGCCAACTACAACAGCATTCGCCCGGTCAGCCTCAAGCGCGAGAATGCCCAGCATGGCCTCATGGTCATAATTCATGTACGCGCCCTGTGCCGGGGTACCCATGCGCGGGATCCAGAACAGGCGGAACAGGCCCAAGATGTGGTCGACACGGATGCCACCGGAATGACGCAGCACCGTCTGCAGCAATTCGCGCCACGGTGTGTAGCCCGCCTCGGCGAGCTTGAACGGATTCCACGGTGGCTGGGACCAGTCCTGGCCCTGCTGGCTGTAGCCGTCTGGCGGCGCACCGACGGATGCATCTTGAACAAGCACGTCGCGAAGGGTGAAAGCATCAGCGCCATCCGGGTGAACGCCAACAGCAAGGTCGGTCATGATGCCGATGGACATGCCCGCATCAAGAGCCGCCTGCTGCGCAGCCTTGCGCTGGTTATCTGCCACGAACTGGAGCCACATGTAGAAGCGAGCCAGCTCATCAGAATCCGCATCGAGTTCTGCGCGGGCACACCAGTGGGCGTATTCGACCAAACCCTCGCCTTCAGCTTCGACGAATGCATCGAATGCTGCGTGGTCGCTCGATTCCTCAAAGACATAGAACAGCTCAGTTAAAGCAGCCAGCTTCGCTGCGAAGATCGGGTTGCGTTCAATGAAGTCTGAAGAGGTATTCAGCGCTTTGAATTCGGCGGCGAGTTCTTCGATATCGGCGCGCGTTTCAGCGTCGATAAGCGCATATTCCGGCACGTCTTCGACCGAAATATAAATCGGATTGATGAAGCGACGGGACGTGGGCAAATACGGTGAGTCCTCGATCGGCGGAAGCGGCTCGGCGGCGTGAACCGGGTTGATCAAGAGGTATTCCGCGCCGTGGCGAGCAAGAACCTTGGCCAGCTCGCCCAGATCATGGAAATCGCCGATGCCCCACGACTGGGCGGAACGCACGGAATAAAGCTGCGCCATCACGCCATACGCCGGGTGATTGAGCAGATCGAGATTCCGGCGGATCGCCTGCGGAGTGACCACGAGCGTGCACGATTCCTCAATCCCTTCGGATTCCAAGTGAATGGTGTGCCAACCCGTCGGGATATCGCCGCGGGTGTGGAATGTCGCCTCGCCCCAACCCTCAGTCGGCGGCGCCCAATTCTCATCCTGATAAACGGGAGAAGTCTCGCCAGTTTCCAACGTGATCCACACGCGCGCCGGGGCGCCATCGGGGACGTGGATATTGAAGTAGGTTTCGCGGCCCTCACGCGCGATCACTACCGGGGGTAGAGGGCGGGTGGACCAATGTGTGCGCCACTCATGGAGTGCTTCAGCGAGCTCTTCCGGGGCGGGGGCGTCGGAGAGGGGGACATCGAGCGCCCTTAACAAATAGACCAGTGATTCGCGGGGTGAAGCCACGATCTCGTTGTTTAGGCCCCGGTAGGTCATGCTGAAACCGTAGGCGGTCGCTAGTTGCTCAAGCAGTTCCGTATCAGCCACAACAGCCCATTGTGCCAAAGAAGGAAGACGGAGAAGATATTTCCCCTGCAAAAGTGGGGATCCTGATGCGCGGTGAGCTACAAGGCAAGGGTACGGTCTTTGTTAAGTAGCCCACACCGAGGGAGGTTTACCCGTGACAGCACAGGAATCCAAAGTCTTCACCAAACCCGCTGAATTTGAGCTCGCCCCTGGCGATAACTGCTTGACCTTGATGCTCGCGCAGTGCGAGAAGCATCCTGATCAGGTCTTCTTCTCCCGCCCAGAAGGGCGCGAGTGGATCGAGGTCACCGGTAAAGAATTCGCCGCGCAGGTGCGTGCCGTGGCCAAGGGCATCGTCGCTAACGGTGTGGAGCAGGGCGACCGAGTCGTGCTCATGGCTGAATCGAGCTACGAGTGGGCACTGCTGGATTATGCGATCTGGGCTGCGGGCGCGGCAAGCGTGCCGGTCTACCCCTCCTCGTCTGCACACCAGGTGCAGTGGATTGTTGAGGATTCCGGCGCAAAGCTGGCGCTGACGGATACGGAGGCGAACCGTCAGCTGTACACCAACCTGGTGCTGCGTGAGGATGGAACTCCGCCGCTGCAGGATTCCCCGTCGCAGCTCAAGCGCACCCTCTCGTTTGCAACGGGTGCTATCGGCGCATTGACTACCGATGGCCGCGAAGTGGAAGATTCTGTGATCGACGAGCGCATCTCAAAGATCCAGCACGATGATTTGGCTTCGCTGGTGTACACCTCGGGCACCACCGGCCGGCCGAAGGGCTGCATCCTGACTCACCTGGTATGGGCTTCCCAGTCGACGGCGCTGTTGACCAACCCGATCGGTCACCTGATTCATGACAAGGACGCCACCCGCTACATGACCATCCTGCCGCTGGCGCACGTCCTGGCGCGTTCGGTGGCTCTAGCTGGCGCGATGGGCGGTGCGCACCAGGCGCACTGGGCGGATATGCGGACCCTGGTGCTGGCACTGCAGCGCTTCGGGCCGGAAATGCTGCTTGGTGTTCCGCGCGTGTACGAGAAGGTGCGCGACGGTGCCTACAACAAGGCGGCAGAGAGCTCTGACTTCTCTGCACGCACATTCCTCGAGGCAGAGAAGGTTGCAATCGAGCATTCCAAGGCAATGGATTCGGGCGAGCGCCTTTCCTTGCGCTCCCGCGTGCGTCACAAGATCTTCGACCGCCTCGTGTACAAGAAGCTGCGCGATGCAGTCGGTGGCCAGGCGCAGCTGGCAATTTCTGGCGGTTCCGCGATTTCGACCGACCTGCTGCACTTCTTCCGCGGCATCGGCATCCCGATCTACGAAGGCTACGGCTTGACCGAGACCGCTGCAGCTGCCTGCGTGAACTACCCGGGCGGCACCAAGATCGGCACCGTGGGCAAGCCAAATAATGGCTACTCGGTCAAGGTCAATGAAGACGGCGAGATCTGCATCAAGGGCGACGGCGTGTTCAAGGGCTACTGGAACAACGAGGAAGCCACCAAGGAATCGCTTGTCGACGGCTGGTTTGTCACCGGCGACCTCGGCGAGATTGACGATGAAGGCTATGTGAAGATCACCGGCCGTAAGAAGGATCTGATTGTCACCGCCGGTGGCAAGAATATTTCGCCTGGCCCGCTGGAGGATATTCTCTGCTCTGACCCGTTGATCTCCCAGGCGGTCGTAGTTGGCGACGGTAAGCCATTTGTTGGCGTGCTGGTCACCATCGACGAGGATGAGCTGAAGCGTTGGCGCAAGCAGAACAACATGGGCGAGCGTCCGCTGAAGGAGCTTGTGAAGACTCCGGAGCTGCGTGCCGCTGTCCAGGACGTGATTAACGAGGCGAATAAGACCGTCAGCCATGCGGAGGAAATCAAGAAATTCCGCATTCTCACCCGCGACCTGAGTGAGGAAAATGGCGAGATCACCGCGACGATGAAGGTGAAGCGCAACGTGGTCATTGAGAACTACGCGAAGCAGATCGAGCGTCTTTACCGCTAAAACCCGCACGAGCCTCCTTTAGGCCAAGTACTTTGTAGGAAGAAAGTATTTGTCTAAAGGAGGCTTTTCGTGACCACTTACACTGTTCCCGCTGGCTTTGAGGTGGCCCCGGACGAGAACTGCTACACAGCTCTCGTGGCCACAGCAGAGAAAAATCCTGACATCATCTTGTTCTCCCGCCCGGGCGAGCATGAATGGATCGACGTCACTGCGAAGGATTTCGTGGAGCATGTCCGCAGGGTAGCGAAGGGCCTCATCGGTATCGGGGTGGAAAAGGGTGACCGCATCGCGCTTTTGTCAGGTGCGCGTTATGAGTGGGCGGTGATCGACTTCGCCATCATGGCCGCCGGAGCAACCACCGTGGCGATCTACCCCACGAGCTCTTTGGATCAGATCCAGTGGATCGTGGAGGACTCCGGTGCGCGCGTGGCCATCGGTGAGACCCGTGATCATGGCGTGAATTTCGAGCACCTCACCGATACGAACCTGCAGAAGATCCTCGTCTTCAATGATGATGCGATCGGTCAGCTCGAAGAGGCGGGGGAGAGCATCTCCGATGAGGTACTCGATGAACGTATCGCCAGCATCGCGCATGACGATATTGCGTCTTTGGTGTACACCTCCGGCACGACGGGCCGCTCAAAAGGCTGCATCATTACTCACCTGAACTGGATCTTCCAGGTGCGTGGCTTGCAGCAGCACCCGATCGGCAAGATCGCGGGACCGGGCACGAAGATGGTCACCTACCTGCCACTGGCTCACGTCATGGCACGCTCGGTGCATCTGCTGGCCACCATTTCTGGCACGTTGCAGACCCACTGGACCGATGTGAAGACCATCGCGGCAGAATTCCAACGTGCCCAGCCGGATGTCGTGCTCGGCGTACCACGCGTGTACGAGAAGGTCCGCGCCGCTGCTTATGTGAAGGCGTCCGACGGTTCCGCGATTGGCGCCCGCATTTTCAAGGAAGCAGAAAACTGTCTCTTATACACATCTGACGCTGCCGACGAGCGATCTAGT
>ERZ1031176.195-NODE-195-length-10921-cov-7.002853_pt1 | contig 10921 bp, 9 predicted proteins | sample MGYA00518586_ERZ1031176 | MGnify/ENA primary metagenome ERZ1031176 (study PRJEB33718, sample SAMN03159775) | human skin metagenome | collected 2014-05-20 | study: EMG produced TPA metagenomics assembly of the PRJNA266117 data set (Human skin bacterial metagenome... | reverse complement strand
TCACCGCGCGCTTCCAGGACCATATTCGATAACGCGGAATAACGGTTCTCTTGCGTCATCCACTCGTCGCTTTGCAGGTACTCCGTGGTCACCGTCGGCAGCGTGCCGATCATTGCCAGATTCGCGCCCGCCTTCTTCGCCGCCTTATCGACGGCCCGAAGACGCTCATTCAGCCCCTCATGCAACACCGCCAGTCCATCGCCGGACAGGTCCAACGGTGGGTGGTTTAGCTCGACGTTATAGCGGCCAACCTCGGCCTGATATTCGTCGGAAAGCTCGGCGAGCACTGCCTCGTTGCAGCCGGCGGGGGCCATGTCATCGCCGACCAGATTCAACTCGAGCTCGAGCCCGATCGTGCCGTGGTCGACGAATTCGGCCTCCTGGAGGTGGTGATCAAAGATCTCCAAATCATCCAGGAGGGCCTGGCGGTATTTAGTCCGCTCTTTGGGGGTATAAGAATCGCGTGAAACGGCATCGCCCATGCACAAATCTTATCCGTGCGCACTGCGAATACACCGCATTTACCGCCCTTATTTATTTCTTGCTGCGGTACCAACCAATCAGCGCATCGGTAGAAGAATCACCCGTATTCGGTTCCTCTGCGCCGGAAACTGCGCCCGCCAGCTCATTGGCCTGGGCCTTACCCAATTCCACGCCCCACTGGTCGAAGGAATTGATCCCCCAGATCACGCCCTGGGTGAACACGATGTGCTCATACAGTGCAATCATCGCACCCAGCGCAAAAGGAGTCAGCTCCTCCGCCAAGATCGTCGTCGTAGGGCGGTTGCCCGGCATGACCTTGTGCGGAGCCAATTGCTTATCGACGCCACCCGCTTCCACCTCCTGCTGCGTCTTCCCAAAAGCCAACACCTTCGTCTGCGCGAAGAAATTGCCCATGAGCAGGTCGTGCATCGAACCATCGCCACTGGCGGTGGGCAGATCATGCTTCGGGTTAGCAAAACCGATGAAGTCCGCCGGCACGATCGTCGTGCCCTGGTGCATCAGCTGGTAGAAAGCGTGCTGGCCATTGGTGCCGGGCTCGCCCCAGAAGATCTCACCGGTGTCGTAGGTGACAGCGGTGCCGTCGATACGCGTGCTCTTGCCGTTGGACTCCATGGTGAGCTGCTGTAGGTACGCCGGGAAGCGGGATAGATCCTCGGAATAAGGCAGCACCGCATGTGTCTGGGCACCATAGAAATTGCGGTACCAGATATTCAGCAGACCCATCAGCGCCGGAACGTTCTGCTCAACCGGGGTAGTGCGGAAGTGCTCATCCATCGCATGGAAACCCTCAAGGAAACGCATGAAGTCCTGCGGGCCAATCACTGCCATCAGGCTTAGGCCGATCGCCGAATCCACCGAGTAGCGGCCACCAACCCAATCCCAGAACGGGAACATATTGTCGGTATCAATACCGAATTCAGCGACCTTTTCCGCATTGGTGGACACCGCGACGAAGTGCTTTGCGATAGCCGACTCATCCCCATCAAACTGCTCAAGCAGCCAACGCTTCGCAGCGTGAGCATTAGAGAGAGTTTCCTGGGTGGTGAATGTCTTCGATGCGACGATGAACAGAGTTTCGCCCGGATCTGCATGATCCAGCACGCTGGTCATATCCGCCGGGTCCACATTGGAAACGAATTCCGCGGTGATCCCCGCAGTCGCGTACGTGCGCAGTGCCTTTGCCGCCATCGCCGGACCCAGATCCGAACCACCGATGCCGATATTCACGACCTTCTTGATCGTGTGGCCCGTGTGCCCCAGCCACTCGCCGGAACGAAGCTTGGACGCGAAATCACGCATCCGCCCCAACACCTCATGGACATCTGCAGCGACATCCTGGCCGTCGACTTCCAAGTCCTTTTCCACCGGCAGGCGCAGACCCGTGTGCAGTACAGCGCGATCCTCCGTGGAGTTGATGTGCGCACCGGTGAACATCTGCTCGGTGGCTTCCTTCAGTTTGGCCTCTTCTGCCAAGGCAACCAAAGCCTTCAGGATGTCCTCATCCACCAGGTTCTTCGACAAATCCACATGCAGCCCCGCTGCATCGAACGTGAACTTTTGTGCTCGCTTTTCATCACGGGCGAACAACTCTCGCAATGTTGTCTTTTTCTTCTCTGCGTGGAGTTTGGTCAAGTCATTCCATGCGCTGGTGGAGGTGATGTCAGTCATATCTACTCCTATGTCTTCTTAGGAAAGCGGCCGCTGTCTTTGGTGATCTTTGCGGTCAATAATTCCCAGACTAATGAAAAAGCGATCCTCGGTTGCGCCATAATGGGAAGGCATGAGCATCGTGAAAATCAACGCCATCACTGTTCCCGAAGGTGCCGGGGAACAGCTCGAGCAGCGCTTCCAGGCCCGCAAGCACGCTATCGACTCTCAGCCAGGGTTCGAGGGCTTCCAACTGCTTCGCCCAGTGAAAGGGGAGGACCGCTATTTCGTGGTCACTCGCTGGGCTGATGAAGAGTCGTACAAGAATTGGTGGGCAGGCGAAGGCAAGGCAGCTCACGCTCACAAGGAAGGTGAAAAGCCCCGCAAGCCGGTTGCATCCGGTGCGGAGCTTCTGGAATTTGAGGTTGTGCTCGATTCTCTAGAGGAGGACTAGCCGGGGAACAGGTGGCGTGTGGATCTCGATTACGCCCAGGGCCTGAGAGTTCGGCCTTTTCCCAGGTCAGATTCTCATTCCATGGCAAGTATGTAAACGAGATCCACTGGTCCTTCACCCCACCACCCCTCGTTCCTTCAATAATCGGGACAGGAATCTCGGCAGGTCTTCTAAGGTGCCTGCAGATACTCGAATCACCGTCCACCCATGGACAATGCACTCAAGGTTGATCTGTGCATCTTTATCTCTTTGGCCGCGAGATAGATGGTGTTCACCGTCGTACATGATCGCGATTTTCAGATCCACCAGCGCGAGATCAAAAGTGGTGATCAGGCGCGATCCATCAAATAGAGGCACCTGCTCCGCAAAGATTAGGTCCGCAGCGCGCAAGGATGTGGCGAACTCCATGCACATGAGTCGCAGCTCTGTCTCTTTGGGCGAATCAGCCAAGCTGCTAGATAGAGCGAGCACTTTGTCGATCCATCGCCGATTCAGACGTCGATGTGCCGCTTTTGAAATCTCGTGAGCGTCGACTCCGAGGTGCCTACGTGCAGCATCTACGAGTTGGATAGACCAGAATGACTTTGCGTCCACGACCCATGCTGGCTTTGCCCACGCGTGCAGGCCATCACGAATATCTTGAAGGGCTTCGACCACAGCATCTGGTGGGGAGCTGACGTTGATTCTTTGTCCGCGCCATTTCACCGTCCACGTGGTCTTTGGTTTTCTGCGTCGCTGAGCTACGCCCATTTGCTTGTCTACTTTGCCCACAGGAGTGTTCACGGTGGTGTCGCACGAGTCGACAAGGTGGGGCAAACCAAACAGCGCTAGCGCACTGATTCCGGAAATGACGCACTTCGGATGTTCGGCTAAGAACGCAATGGCCCTGATAGCGCAGGGCACTTCGTGGATGATGCGAAACGGGTGAGAGCGGGCGTCATGTGTTGCAAGTTCTGGTGGCCGCAGCCGAAGGTGCGTTGCCCACCAGCCGGATGAGATCTGAACACCGAGACCTTCACGGTTGAGGCGACCGGGGACTCGGCCGGTGATGTCCATTGCATCGGTGCATGGGAAGTGAGAGAAAGCCATGCCTTTTTAGACTGACTTTTCGCAGTCGTGGTTCCACTACTCAGCGGCTAAGTGGAACTAAAATACCTCTGTAGCGGTCTGGAAAAATCTGACCTGGGGAAATAGCGGGAATATGTAATCCGGATCCACCAGACTCACCAGGGCCTTAACCCAACTTCCCCCGGCCTAGTCGCAGCAGAATCGCGGCGAGGTTGGGGCCTTCTTCTCCCAGTTCATCGCGGAATTGGTTGATGATGGCTACTTCGCGGGTGTGTACGAGGCGCGTGCCACCAGAACCCATGCGGGTTTTACCAATAGCGGCGGAGATTGCGGAGCGACGTTTCACCGCATCGAGGATGACTCGGTCGAGCCGGTCGATCTCTTGACGGTATGCCTGGATCTCTTCGTCAGACAGTGGGTCGTCCGTGCCGGACGGGTACCTGATATCGCTGTTATCCACGCTCATAGTAATTGATTCTGCCACGGAACCGATCGGGTATTCGAGATGGCCCGGACCGATGGTTCACCCCGGCAAGTACGGTAGAAGCCATCATGGGAACAGATTTGATTTTGGGGTTGAATCCGCAGCAGAAGGCTGCCGTTGAGCACGCAGGTAGCCCGCTGCTTATTGTCGCTGGTGCAGGGTCTGGCAAGACTGCTGTGCTGACGCGCAGAATTGCTTATTTGCTGCAGGAACGTGGGGTGGCGCCGTGGGAGATCCTGGCCATCACATTCACTAATAAGGCTGCGGCGGAAATGAAGGAGCGTGTCAGTCAGTTGATTGGCCCGCAGGCGGAGCGCATGTGGGTGGCTACTTTTCACTCGGTGTGCGTGCGCATTCTGCGTCAGCAGGCGCAGTTGGTGGATGGATTGAACACGAATTTCACTATTTATGACGGTGATGATTCGCGTCGTCTTTTGGGCATGATCGCCAAGGAGGCGAGCCTGGACCTGAAGAAATTCTCGCCGCGTGCACTGGCGAATGCGATCTCGAATCTTAAGAATGAGCTGATTGGTCCGGGGCAGGCAGAAGCTAATGCAGCGAAGACGAAGAATCCGTTCGAGGTCACGGTGGCGAAGGTGTATGGGGAGTACCAGCGTCGCTTGCGTGAGGCGAATGCGGTGGATTTCGACGACCTGATTGGGGAGGTCGTCGCTATGTTCAAGCGTCACCCGCAGGTGGTGGAGTACTACCGCAGGCGATTCCGTCATGTGTTGGTGGATGAGTATCAGGACACCAACCATGCGCAGTACGAGTTGATTCACACCCTCGTTGGCGATGGTCCGGATGCACCGGAGCTGGCTGTCGTGGGTGATTCGGATCAGTCGATTTACGCGTTCCGTGGTGCCACGATCCGCAATATTGAGGAATTCGAACGTGATTATCCGGATGCGACGACGATCATGTTGGAGCAGAATTACCGCTCCACGCAGAATATTCTCGCTGCGGCGAATGCGGTGATCTCGCAGAATGCGGGGCGTCGTCCGAAGAAATTATGGACGGACCTTGGGCAGGGCGAGAAGATCGTCGGCTATGTCGCGGACAACGAGCACGATGAGGCACGTTTTGTCGCCAGCGAGGTAGATGCCCTTTCAGATCGTGGGGTTGATTATTCGGATATGGCGGTCATGTACCGCACGAATAATTCTTCGCGTGCGTTGGAGGACATCTTTATTCGGGCGGGTATTCCGTACAAGGTCGTTGGCGGCACGCGCTTCTATGAGCGCAGGGAAATCCGCGATATTGTCGCGTACCTGCGCGTTTTGGAAAACCCAGATGATTCGGTGAGCTTGCGTCGCATTATTAATGTGCCCAAGCGTGGCATTGGGGATAAGGCACAGGCGATGGTTGCGCTTCATGCGGAGAATCGTGGCATCAGCTTTGGGCAAGCGCTTATCGACGTCGCGGGGGGCGAAGTCGACTCCATCGCCTCGCGTTCCCGGAATGCGATCAAGGGCTTTGTTGATCTGTTGGATGGCCTGCGAACCGATATGTCGGAGTTGGTCAACGAAGTAACAGGTATGCCTGATCTTGGTGGACTAGTTGCTCGGATTTTGGATGTGACTGGCTACCGAGAGCAGCTGGAAGCGTCGAATGATCCGCAGGATGGTGCGCGCCTGGATAACCTCAATGAGTTGGTCTCCGTGGCGCGTGAGTTCTCTTCTGATGCGGCGAATCAGATGGCGTATGAGGACTTTGATCCTGAAAGTGGGGAAGCGCAGCCAGGGTCGCTGCAGGCTTTCCTGGAGCGGGTGTCGTTGGTGGCTGATGCAGATCAGATCCCAGACGAGGGACAAGGTGTGGTCACACTGATGACCCTGCACACAGCGAAGGGTCTGGAGTTTCCCGTCGTCTTTGTCACGGGCTGGGAGGACGGGCAGTTCCCGCACCTGCGTTCTTTGGGCAATTCGGATGAGCTCGCTGAGGAGCGTCGTCTGGCCTATGTGGGCATTACTCGTGCCCGCGAGCAGCTGTATCTGACCCGTGCCATGCTGCGTTCATCGTGGGGCTCCCCGGTGACCAACCCGGCCAGTCGCTTCCTCGCAGAGGTCCCAGAGGACCTCATCGACTGGCGTCGGGTGGAACCGGAGCAGTCCTTTTCTTCGGACGCATGGGGGAGTCCTGTGCCTGCACGGCGCCCGAAGCGCCGCACGGAGAGCAGCGTGAAGGTGAATAAGAATCTTCAGCTTGCTAAGGGCGACCGGGTGAACCACGCGAAGTACGGGCTCGGCACGGTCATGAGCGTCGATGGTGCTGGGGCACGTGAGACCGTCACCATCGATTTCGGTTCGAGCGGTACCGTTCGTCTCATGCTCATCGGCGGGGTGCCGATGGAGAAGCTTTAGACGGTGATGCCGCGCTCAGCGAACCACGGCACCGGGTCCACCTTGGTTTCGCCGTCCGGCATGATCTCGAAGTGGAGGTGCGGGCCGGTGGACTGGCCTTCGTTACCCATCTCAGCGATCTGTTGGCCGGCCGAGACGCGCTCGCCGACGTTCACGTTGAAAGAGTTGACGTGGCCGTAGACACTGATGGAGCCATCGTCATGACGAATGCGGACCCACTTGCCGAAACCGCGGGCAGGGCCAGCATTGATGACGGTGCCGTCCATGACGGCCAGGATCGGAGTGCCGATGCTGTTGGCGATGTCAATGCCCTGGTGGAAGGTGCCCCAACGCGGGCCGAAACCTGAAGTAAAGCGGCCCTGTGCGGGCATGACGACCTTCTTGCCATCGCTGGTAGTGCCAGTCTGCGGAGTGACGTTGACGTTCGGGACTCCAGCGGTGGCTTCTGCCTCGTTGTACTCGGGCAGAGCACGCGGGTCGAAGACAATGGAGTAGCCGGCAGCGGAGAAGGTTGCGCCCTTGGTGAAGATGTCGTCGAGCGCCATGCCGAAGGTCGGCAGAGCCTGGTTGATGTCACTGACGCTTTGTCCATTCACGGAAACGGAGAAAGCGTGGGCGGGAATAGCGGTCAGGGGAATGCTGAGTGCCACGGCGGCTACGAATAGGCGTCGTTTCATGTGGTCCTTCTTCGCTTTGGAGCAGAAATGAGTAAAAGGACAGGGGGCTGTCCAACTCGCACGATGCTAGCCGTCGTCGGAACCAGGAGCAATGCCTCATTATCGTCTCTGACGTGCGAAAAAGGGGAAATCTCCACAAACCTCCTGGTTAATCGAGTTAACTAGTGTTACTAATGTGAAATAAGCTTTTTGCCTAACGGGGGTGAAAATCGCATAAAAAATTCCCCCCGGTGGCACCGAGGGGAATCACTGAACGTCTTAGAGGCTAATACCGCGCTCTGCCAGCCACGGGGCCGGGTCAATCGCGTCGCCACCTGCCGGGTGGACCTCGAAGTGGAGGTGCGAGCCGGTGGAGAAGCCACGGGAGCCCATGCCAGCGATCTTCTGGCCAGCGTGAACCTTCTGGCCAACAGTGACATCGATGGTCTCCATGTGGCCGTAAACGGTGATGGTGCCGTCCTCATGGCGCAGGCGGACCCAGTTGCCAAAGCCTCCGGCCGGGCCTGCATCGATGACCTCGCCGTCGGAAACAGCAACGATCGGGGTGCCGATGGCGTTAGCGATGTCGATTCCCTTGTGCATGACGCCCCAGCGCATGCCGAAGCCCGAGGTGAACGCGCCTTCTGCCGGCTTTACGGACAGCGGTGCGCGAGCAGCGAGATCAGCAGCGGTGCGGACCTTTGCGTACTCAACAGCCTTCCCCAGCTGTTCAGACAGGTTGTCCACAGGCTTGTATTCGCTGATGGTGAGGATCTGCGGGGCAGCGGGAGCAGCTCCATCGGAACTGCCGGCATTGTCGAGTGCTGCCTGGGCTGCACCGGACTGATCGGCGTTCGCAGCAGATGCGACGGAGACGCCGCCGGATGCCACGGCGCTGGTGGCCAGTGCGGCCAGTGCGACGCGACCCTTATTTGGGCTCTGCTTGCGGTGCTTGCCTGCGGTGCGGCGTGCGCTCGAAGAGATCAAGGTGTACCTCGTTAGATCGTCAGTGGGTTACGCTTCGTTCCGGAATCGTAACCTCTTTGTTATCTACCGGAGGTAACACTAATCAGTCTGGGCCTTACAAGCAACCTAAATTCCAAGAATGCTTTTTTCGTACCGTCGCGCAAATCCGTTACATGCCGGAAAGCTGCACCTTCACAAGATCGTGTCCCAGCGCCGAAAATGCTTCCGACCGTGCCAAGGTTGAAGGCGATGAGCACGAAGTCTAGTCCGCCAAGCAGATCCACCCGCACTTCACCGTCGGGGGGCCGTCGTCGTTCGCGTAAGGCTCAACCTGATGCTGCTGTGCGTACGCCAGCGAAGGATCAGGCGCCGACAACAATGAAGGAGCGGCTGCGCCACTATCTGCCGTTCGTCGGCATTCCCAACGTTGTGTTGGTGCTGGGGATCGTTGTTGTCTGCCTAGCTGCGATTCTTTTGGCGGGTGGCAGACTTGCTGCATTGCCAGCTTCGATTGCGGAGACCTGGTTTGTTTTCCACGGCGTTCCCGTGCACTTCTCTGGCGTTGAGCTTGGTGCGATCCCGTTGCTTCCTGCGATCGGTGTCGCTGCGTTCATTGCGTGGCGTGTGCGCGTGGCCACGAAGGAACGCGTGAGCATCCTGGATCTCTATGCGATCTTCGGCCTTGTCGTCCTGATTCCATTCACGCTGTCTGCGATCGCGTGGTTCATGGTGGCGGATGCTGCGTCAGTTTTCCCGGTGTCTCCACCAGCAATTCACAAGGCCCTTTTCATTCCAGTTTTCGTGCATGTCGCGGGCATGGCGTGCGGCATGAGCGGCAGGTTGTGGAAAGCCTTGCTCGCACGAATTGGGGCACCGGAATCGCTTTTCGACGCTGCCCGCGCCACCATCTCCCTCTCTTTGCGCCTCGTGGCAGCCGCAGCGGTTGTTTATCTGGTGCTGCTCGCTTTTGGGTTCAACAGGATTTCGGAACTGCTCGGGGAGTTCCCGGCGCTTGGTATTGGCGGCGGTATCGCACTGCTGGCGGTGAGCATTCTTTATTTGCCGAATGCAGCGCTATCAACATTGGCGGTCTTGCTGGGTGCTCCTTTCGACATTGCCCAGGGCGGTATTTCTCTGTTTGGTGCGGCCCTCGTTCCGCTTCCGCCGTTCCCTCTGTTCGCAGCAATCCCAGGAGAGGTGCCGGTGTGGGCTCCGGTGCTCCTTGCGGTTCCTGCTGCGGTGCTGATCCACTTCGTGATCTCGCGTCGTCTCGGGGGCCTTGAGATTCTCATCTCTGCGGGCTTTGCTGCGGTGCTCGCACTATTTGCCGGCCTTTTGTCTGGTGGCAACGTCGGTGCCTATGGCTGGATCGGGCCGAATCCGTGGATCTTCGCCCTGGATGCCGCGTTGTGGGTCGCTGTGATTACCGGGGGTGCTTGGACCGTTGCGCGCTTCACCCAAAAGAAGCCGAACGCTGAAGTTGAGGAAGCTGCTGAGGAGGAAGTAGACGCCGAAGAGGCGGAAACAGAAGACGTCGTTGAAGCAGAAGAAGTCGACGGCGAAGAAGAACAGGGCGAAGAGCCCGAAGCAGAATCGGAAGATGATCCTGAAGCCGGGGAACCTGAAGAGGGGGAAACGGATGATTCTGAAGGGGAAGAAGATAAGGAAGGGGAAGAGGGGGACGTCGATAAGCCTTCTGGCTCGACGGCGATCTCTGTCTTGCGCGAGGAGGGGCTAGACTGATCTCTCGTGGCAGAGACTTCTCAGACTTCTGTAGCGGTGCTCGTCTCCGGATCGGGGACGTTGCTCCAGGCAATCCTGGATAACCAGGGCGCGTACCGGGTCGACCGTGTGGTCGCTGATGTGGAATGCCCGGGATTGGACCGGGCCCGCAAAGCTGGTGTGCGCACTGAGGTCGTGCCATTGGAGGGCGACCGAGAGGAATGGAACCGCAGGCTTGCTGATGCGGTGGGGGACCCGGATCTTGTGGTGTCCGCAGGATTCATGAAGATCGTCGGGGAGGCATTCCTCGAGCGATTCGAAGGTCGCCTGATCAATACCCACCCAGCATTATTGCCAGCATTCCCTGGTGCACATGCTGTGCGCGATGCTTTGGCGTACGGCGTGAAGGTCACTGGAACCACTGTCCATTACATCGATGCCGGGGTAGATACCGGCGAGATCATCGCCCAGCGTGCGGTCGACGTGCGCGCGGGGGAGACTGAAGAAGACTTGCACGAACGCATCAAGGAACTCGAGCGCGCTTTGATTGTGGATACGTTGAACCGCGCCGAAACCTCAACAACCGGAAAGGTCGAATTCCCAGCATGAGCAACCGCACTCCCATCAAACGCGCACTGATCAGCGTCTTCGATAAGACAGGCATCGAGGAACTCGCCGCAGCGCTCGCACAAGCTGGTGTGGAGATCGTTTCCACTGGCTCCACGGCACAGCGCATCAAGGATTCTGGCGTGGATGTCACAGAGGTCGCTGACGTGACTGGCTTCCCGGAGGTGCTTGAGGGGCGCGTGAAGACTCTGCATCCGCACGTGCACGCCGGCATCCTGGCGGACCTGCGGAAGGAAGACCACGCGAAGCAGATCGCTGATCTGGGCGTGAAGCCATTCGAGCTCGTCGTGGTGAACCTGTACCCGTTCTCCGAAACGGTGGCTTCAGGCGCAGGTTTCGACGAGGTCGTCGAAATGATCGATATTGGCGGCCCGTCCATGGTGCTGTCTCTTATACACATCTCCGAGCCCACGAGACTCCTGAGCATCTC
>ERZ1031176.188-NODE-188-length-11138-cov-7.165659_pt1 | contig 11138 bp, 8 predicted proteins | sample MGYA00518586_ERZ1031176 | MGnify/ENA primary metagenome ERZ1031176 (study PRJEB33718, sample SAMN03159775) | human skin metagenome | collected 2014-05-20 | study: EMG produced TPA metagenomics assembly of the PRJNA266117 data set (Human skin bacterial metagenome... | reverse complement strand
CGATACCGTTGTCGTAGAGGGCTGGTCGTCCTGTTTCGTGGTCGGCTTGGTTCTCAGTGTGGGTCAGGATGGATGCTTTGGCGAGTTGGTCCTGGCCCCAGTGGGACTGCCTGGCGATGCGTAGTGGATCGTCGGGCAGTTCTGTTTTTAGGTACAGCCACCAGTCCAGCATTTTGCGCTGGTGTTCATTTGTTCTGCCCCGGTGAGCACGCGCAATCTCTTTCAGGCGAGCGTTAATCCCGCCTTCAAGACTGTTGGTCGTAGATTTGATGCGGGCAGGTTCTAAGACGCCTTTAGGTTGATTGATGTAGACAAAGAGCATGCCTTGGCGCCATAGATGGTTCAGACTGTTGTAGGCCTTTCGCACGTTGGAATGTGCCCATACCCATGTCCAATTTCCTGTATCAGGGTCTTTAACCCTGGTCTTCTCGTCCATCCACCTGCGGTAGACAGTGTTGAAGTTATGGAGCAATACACCCCAGTCAGCAACCTCTTCCTTGGTTCGCACTCGGGTGAGTTTCAGCGCTAGCGTGTAGATAGCTTTGCCGGCATCAGTGCGCGGACGTGAGGTTGTATAGCGGCGAACTACACTCTGTGCGTGGACGAGGAAACGCTGCACATGTGTTGTTGACCAGCAGGTTTTTATTGCACTCGCTGTTCCTTGCCCGCCATCTGTCGTTGCGATTAACGGGGCGGGGATGCGTTCGAGCAGGCGTGTGTAATCGGGAGCGGTTTCGTGTTTGCACCAGTGCCAAGCAACAACATGATCGAGAGTGGAAGCTACAATCAAGCATCCGCCAGCGGTGTAGGTACCGTCGAGAAATATCTGGTCATAGACTCGTCCTGTATGCGCCACGGTGGGATCCGGTACGTCAATAAGCCAGCACCATGTAAATCTGCGCTTCATAGTGGAATGGCTTACATTGTTGCGTTTAGCCAGTGCAGTTAGCGAGATTGTGGTGGTGCAATGCTCGATAAAATCCGCAAAAATTCTAGCGTTGGTGACGTCGGGGCGACGTTTGAAGCCTGATGCCCCACAGGCTTTACATCGCCATCGTGTGGTTCCTTTGCTGGTAGTTCCGTTGCGTTTCATGTCGCCGCCGCAGTGGCAGCGTGGTCGATTCTTCGGCATCAAGCCACCACACCACCAGGGCCTACCACATCCAGCTAGAAACACCGGGGATTTACCGTCAAGGACAGCGATATATGGTCGTAAAGCCTATACTTTCAACAATCACACTGGACAGTGACTATAAATCACCGATTCCAGACACACTTTCTGACCCTTAACCCGGCGAAAAGGTTCTTGTGGAACGAAAAAAGGGACCCTCGGGTCCCTCATTTCTGGCTAAGGAGGTTTGCAATTTAGTTTCCTGAAAATATCGAGAAACTTTGCCGAACTCCCTTTTCAATCTGTGCCCCTGGTGAGACTCGAACTCACACTGGACGGGTTTTGAATCCGTTGCCTCTGCCAATTGGGCTACAGGGGCGCACAGTGTAAAGGCTGGCTGCCTTTGACTGTGAAAATAGTAGCGCAGGCACTAGGCGAATTCCTAATTGGGTAGTGTCAGCGGGGGAATGCCCACGTCATCTACACAATCTGCACCGGGGTGTTCGGATGTCGGCGTGCTTCTCTAGGATGGGGCAGGTGACTACTAATCAGCCTCGACTTCTGCTCATTGACGGCCACTCTATGGCCTTTCGTGCCTTCTATGCCCTGCCGGTGGATAATTTCTCCACCTCAGGAGGTCAGCACACTAATGCCGTGTATGGCTTCTTATCGATGCTCTCTAATATCGTGGCGGAAGAGACCCCCGACGCCATTGCGGTGGCATTCGACGTGGGGCGCAAGACCTTCCGCACTGAGATGTTCCCGGACTATAAAGCCCAGCGCGAGGCCGCGCCGGAGGAATTCAAAGGTCAGGTAGACCTCATTCGCGAGGTGCTCGAGGTACTGGGCATTACCACCCTCTCTCGTGAGAACTTCGAGGCCGATGACATTCTGGCTACTCTCGCAACCGAGGCACAGGACTATGAGACTCTTATCGTTACCGGCGACCGTGACTACCTGCAGTTAGTTAATGAGTCCACGACGGTGCTCTATCCCATGAAGGGTGTATCCACGCTCCACCGCTTTACCCCTTCCGCGGTAGAAGAGAAGTACGGTCTCACCCCCGCGCAGTACCCAGACTTTGCCGCGTTGCGTGGCGATCCTTCCGATAATTTGCCGGGCATCCCAAAGGTAGGTGAGAAAACCGCCACCAAGTGGATAGTCAAGTATGGGGACTTGGCATCCTTGGTAGAGCACGCGGAGGAAATTAAGGGCGTGGTAGGCAATAACTTCCGCGAGCGCATTGAACAGGTGCAGATGAACCGCAAGCTCACCCAGATGATCACGGACATGGACCTAGAGGTCGGCCCCGATGACTTGGCCTTTAAGCAAGCCAGGGTCGCGGATGTAGCTGCCATGTTCGACGACCTCGAGTTTGGTACCAACCTGCGCGATCGCGTACTGGCTGCCATTCCTAATGATGGCGCTGAGGCAACGGCGCAGGCCGAAGAAATCCAAGAGCTAGAGACGGTCATCGATGACGAGCCCTTGTCCCAGTGGCTGCGCGGCCGAGAGCATGTCGCGGTGTATGTCCAAGGCGAGGGAACCCCGGGACAGGGCGACGCTTCGGCGATTGCTTTCGTGGACCAAGACCGTCACGGCCTGCAAGTGGAGCTGGGCGATCTTTCTGCCGAGGACGATAAGGCCCTGGCTCAGTGGTTAGCGTCTGATACGCCGAAGTATTTCCACGAGGCAAAGGCGGCCTTCCATATGCTTGCCGGTCGTGGGATTGAGCTGGCTGGCATCGCCCATGACACAGCCCTTGCCGCCTACCTTCTTCGCCCAGGTCAGCGCACTTACGCGCTTGCCGACGTCTACCAGCGCCACCTCCAAAAGACGCTCGGCGCCGCCACGGAGCAGCTTTCCCTGCTGGATGATTCCACTTTGGTGGATCAAGCCGCAGCCATTATGGAGCTGGCGGAAAGGCTGACCGTGGAGCTGCAGGAGATTGACTCTTTCGAGCTCTATACCGACCTCGAGTTGCCGCTGTTAACCATCCTGGCGCGAATGGAGGCTACCGGAATCGCCGTTGACGTTGACATTCTCGAAACGCAAAAGGATGCCTTCGTAGAGCAGGTCGCCGAACAAGAGCGCGCCGCCCGTGAGCTTGCCGGCGATGACAAACTCAACCTCAACTCGCCGAAGCAGCTGCAAACCGTTCTCTTCGAGACCTTCGAACTGCCCAAGACCAAGAAGACAAAGACCGGCTATTCCACCGCGGCCAAGGAGATTGAACAGCTCGCGGCCAAGAACCCCCACCCGTTCTTAGACCACCTCTTGGCTCACCGTGAGTACCAGAAGATGAAGACCACCCTCGAAGGTCTAATCAAAACCGTGCAGCCGGATGGGCGCATCCACACCACGTTTAATCAGACGGTGACATCGACTGGCCGCCTGTCTTCTACCGAGCCAAATCTGCAGAATATCCCGGTGCGCACAGAAGCTGGGCGACAGATTCGCTCCGCGTTTGTCGTAGGCGAGCGCTACGAAGAACTTATGACCGCGGACTACTCGCAGATTGAGATGCGTGTCATGGCGCACCTCTCCGCTGACCCGGGCCTCATCGAGGCCTACAAGGAAGGCGAAGACCTACACAACTATGTTGGCTCTCGAGTCTTTGACGTCCCCGTTGACCAAGTGACACCCGAGCTGCGCCGCCGGGTTAAGGCCATGTCTTATGGGTTGGTATACGGACTTTCCGCTTTCGGTCTATCCCAGCAATTAGGCATTCCGGCGGGGGAGGCAAAGTCCATCATGGAAAGCTACTTTGAGCGCTTTGGCGGCGTGAAGAAGTACCTCGATGAAGTCGTGGTCCAAGCCCGCAAGGATGGCTACACGGCAACGCTCTTTGGCCGTCGCCGCTACTTGCCAGAGCTCAACTCCGATAACCGCCTAGCGCGCGAGAACGCGGAGCGCGCAGCGCTTAATGCACCGATTCAGGGCACTGCCGCGGACATTATTAAGGTGGCGATGATTCGCGTGGACCGCGCACTGCAAGGGATGAACTCTCGCGTGTTGCTTCAGGTGCACGATGAATTGGTAGTCGAAGTCGCCCCCGGTGAGGCCGACACGGTTCGAGAGATTCTCGAGCGAGAGATGGACTCAGCGATCGAGCTGAACGTGCCGCTGGAGGTCTCCGCCGGTGCCGGCAAGGATTGGGATGCCGCAGCCCACTAGCTCGGTTACTTTCTCCCGCCGAGAAAGGCGCGCCTTAGGCTCGCCTCGCAAGGCCTAACCGTGCCTCGGTGGGAGAGTGCTGAGGAGGTGGTCCGCGCCTTCGGTGCAATACAAGGCCAGGACCTGCATTCTGTGCACCGGTCGCTGGCCTTGCGGGCGGAAGACCACTCCGATGCCGGAAGTATTGTGCGTGGATATCCCATGCGCCATACGCTTTTTGCAGCTTCTATCAAGGATATAGGCTGGATAACCGAACTGTGCGCTAAAGGGCGTAAGAGTGACGTAGAGTTGCTGGCAGCTGTTAACAAGCTCATTGATCGTCCCCTTTCGCGTGCCGAGCTTAAGGAACGGGCGACCACAGCGTTGCCTGAAGTGCCCTTCTGGCATGTTGTGCGCGTAGCAATGGAAAGCGGTCACGCCGTCTACTGTGGAGCCGAGCAGCTCATCACACCAGTGGAGCTGCCGGGGTTAGACGAAGCTTTCAATGGAGACAAGGTCGCAGCTACCGCTGACCTAATGGTCCGGTATTTCCGCACTCATGGCCCAGCGACGCTGCGGGACTTTGCTTGGTGGACAAAGCTACCGCAAAGACTAATAAGGCCAGCAACTGAACCTTACGCCGGATATAGTGCGGTGTGGGGAAGAATCCCAGGACCTTGTTTCGGCTGAGGTAGTGGAAATGGCCGAAGCACGAAAGAAGCAATCGGTATTGCTGCTGGGGGCATTTGACGAGTACATCTTGGGTTATCAAGACCGTCTATTTGCGATGACGAAGGAAGTCCATGAGACACTCGTTCCTGGAAACCGCGGGGTATTTCGCCGCGCCATCGTGGTGGATGGACAGGTCCGCGGAACCTGGAATAAACAAGCTATTGAAGACCTGGGCATGCCTGACTATGCAGTGCGGAAGGTTCGGAAGTTATGGCGGGATGAGAACTAAGTTTTTAGGTAGCCTCTTCTGTGCAGAAAAAGTTATGAGTGTGAGCCGAAAAGCCAAGAAGGAAATTGCTGAGCAGTGACATTAGAAGACAAGACGAATAAGTGGACACTCCGCTTTTTTGAAAGCCTGTGGGCCATTCAAGTGAATCTTCCTGCAGCCGATATTAATGACCTCGGGCTAGCCCAATTTCTTGAAGAATATAAGGTTTCTGCAATTTCGTACCCGGTTTTAGCCGGGTGTTATTTTTTGATGGCCATGATTATGGCGCGCGTGGCGCCAAACCCTAAGGTCAGGAGATTGACGGCCGCTGGGGTGATGGTCGTATCCACCGCGCTTGCGTTCCTCTTTCCGTCCGCGTGGATGTTTGCTGCGTTGGTTATTTTCGCACTTGCTTATTACCTCTGGCCGCGAAAAGAAGGCGTGTCCATCTGAGGTCGGCGCTCGACTAGGCAATTGGCCAGCATATCGAAGGGCGTCTGGCCGAAAGCAAGGACGCAGAGACTTAATGCGCCGAGTAATAACGGCATGACTATCGGCAAACCGGTCAGCGTGAGTAGGGAGAGTAGCAGCCAGGAATTGCGGAGACAGGCTGCGCGCCATCCGGGGTGGGTAACGATGATCTCCAGCTTGAGTGACCATTTTCCCAGCGACGTCACCTTGGTGGCTTCTGCCCATACGCGGTAGACGTAGAAGACTAGGGCGAGGGCCACGGCGTTGTAAACCTCGAGGGCTTGGCCGGTTAAGGGGGCGTCGGCAAGTGCATTAATAGCCCAGCGCGCCACAACGATGACGGCTGCTGCCAAGAAGGCGTCGATCCACCAGGCAAGGCCGCGGCGCAAGAGTAAGCCAATTCGATCCAAGACCATGCCCATAGGTTAGCGGCAATTTCGGCAGACGAAAATAATCGTTCCGGGGAAGATTTCGCCACGCTTTGGCGACCATTGGCCCCACATAGCGGTGAGATCCAATGGCCATTCGGGCTCTATGATGTCCTCGATAAAGAACCCGCCTTCGCCCTGTAAGGCCTTAAACCAGTCGGCTATGGTGCGATGGAACTCCGCATAGGTGAGGTTGCCATCGCGGTCTTGTTCCACATAGGCGCGGTTGAAATAGCTGATACCGGCGGTGAGATCGGTGGGGTCGTCGGGAAAATCCAGCGCATCGGGTGGTTGGCCGAAAGGACAAAGCGACCGGTTGGTTTAAGAACGCGGGAGACTTCACTTAAGGCTAAGTCAAGGTTGGCAAGGAAGGGAAAGGCTCCGAACGCCGAAAATGCGGCGTCGAAGGAGTCGGTGGCGTAGGGGAGTGAAAGCGCATCGGCCTGCGTTAAGGGGAGTCCGGGTGCAGCGTGGTTAAGCATGCCGCGGGAGATATCGAAGCCGGTGGCGAAGCGTGCGCGCGACTGCAGCCATTCGGTGCACGGGGCGGAGCCGCAGCCAATTTCGAGGACGGAGGAAGCCGAGACGTCGCCAAGCAGGTGCGCCTGGTCTTCGTGCAGCATTTCTGGGCACCAGTAAAAGGAAGATAGGTAGTCGGGGTGCTCGGCGTGGTAGTTGGCGGCGTCGCTATCCCAGTAGGCCTGGTTTGCGTGCGAGGGGGAAGTCACGGTGGAAGAAATTCCTTTGCGAAATAGTTGGTCCGCGTATTTGCCCTTTTAGCTGGACAGATGTAGTGTTAAACGGGCGTGTCTATGCCGCGGGTTGTTCTAAGCCCCTGTAGGAAGGCTTTAAGCAATCACGAGGCGGGATCGATTATTTCTCTTTTTAGCTGCATTTGTGCAGCTTAGCAAGCTTTTTTCGAGAGACGCGCAGTTGTCCAATTTCGATTTCCTACATTTATTCGGAGCATTTTTCAATATGCCATCTTCTAACACCCCGCAGGTTGCGATTAACGATATCGGAACCGCAGAGGACTTCCTCGCAGCTGTAGACGCCACCATCAAGTACTTCAACGATGGTGACATTGTCGAGGGTACTGTCGTCAAGGTTGACCACGACGAGGTACTGCTGGACATCGGATACAAGACCGAAGGTGTTATCCCTTCCCGCGAGCTGTCCATCAAGCACGACGTCAACCCGGACGAAGTTGTTGAGGTCGGCGATGAGGTTGACGCACTTGTTCTCACCAAGGAGGACAAGGAAGGTCGTCTGATCCTGTCCAAGAAGCGTGCGCAGTACGAGCGTGCATGGGGCGCCATCGAGGAGCTGCAGGCCAAGGAAGAGCCTGTTACCGGTACCGTTATCGAGGTTGTCAAGGGCGGCCTCATCCTGGATATCGGCCTGCGTGGCTTCCTGCCTGCATCCCTCGTTGAGATGCGTCGCGTCCGTGACCTGGAGCCGTACATCGGCCAGGAGCTGGAAGCAAAGATCATCGAGCTGGACAAGCAGCGCAACAACGTTGTCCTCTCCCGCCGTGCATACCTCGAGCAGACCCAGTCCGAGGTTCGCTCCGAGTTCCTGCACCAGCTGCAGAAGGGCCAGGTCCGCAAGGGCGTTGTTTCCTCCATCGTCAACTTCGGCGCCTTCGTCGATCTCGGCGGTGTCGACGGCCTGGTTCACGTTTCCGAGCTGTCTTGGAAGCACATCGACCACCCATCTGAGGTTGTCACCGTTGGTGACGAGGTAACCGTTGAGGTTCTGGACGTCGATCTGGACCGCGAGCGCGTTTCCCTGTCCCTGAAGGCTACCCAGGAAGATCCGTGGCGCGTCTTCGCCCGCACCCACGCTGTGGGCCAGATCGTTCCGGGCAAGGTCACCAAGCTCGTTCCGTTCGGCGCCTTCGTTCGCGTCGAGGAGGGCATCGAGGGCCTGGTTCACATCTCCGAGCTGGCTCAGCGCCACGTCGAGGTTCCGGACCAGGTTGTCACCGTTGGCCAGGAAGTTATGGTCAAGGTCATCGACATCGATCTCGAGCGTCGTCGTATCTCCCTGTCCGTTAAGCAGGCAGACGAGGACTACACCGAAGAGTTCGATCCGTCCAAGTACGGCATGGCTGACTCCTACGACGAGCAGGGCAACTACGTCTTCCCTGAGGGCTTCGACCCTGAGACCAACGAGTGGAAGGAAGGCTTCGACGAGCAGCGTCAGGCTTGGGAAGCACGCTACGCAGAGTCCGAGCGTCGCTTCAACCTGCACACCGCTCAGATCGAGCGCAACCGCGCCGCAGCCGCTGAGGCTGCTGAGTCTGCAGAGTCCTCCAACTACTCCTCTGATTCCTCCGATGCAGCTCCGGCATCCGAGACTCAGGCAGAGGTTGGCGGCTCCCTGGCTTCCGACGAGCAGCTCGCCGCACTGCGCGATAAGCTGGCTGGCAACTAAAGCTTCCGCTTAGTTTCCGCTAAGCCTTAGGGCTTTGCTTACCGCCGCGCCCACTTCATCACCTAGATGAGGTGGGCGCGGCTTTTGTGATCTTATAGACAATTTGTGCAAACGTTTGCCAGATTGTTTACTGCCGCTAGATGGTTGACCAGCGACGAAGTAAAGACAAATAGAAAAACTTCCTGGCAAGTCCACAAAACGGGCTTTTGTTCATGTGGGAATCCTCTTATACTCAAAGGTGACGTTATAGCCAGTGCAGTACTGGTTATAAGTGGTATCGAATTGAGGAGTAAGAAGTGGCATCTATCAAGGACACTTCCGCCCACATCGTTGAAAGTATTGGCGGCGCCGACAACATCACGTCGCTGACGCACTGTGCGACGCGCTTGCGCTTTCAACTTGCTGATGCGGGGAGAGTTGATCAAGAAAAGCTCGATAGCGATCCAGCGGTGCTTGGCACCGTGCCGCAGGGCGCTCACGGTTACCAGGTAGTCATGGGCGGCGGCGTCGCTGACTACTACAACGAGATCATCAAACAGCCCGGTGTGCATTCCTCCGGCGACAAAGAGGCGTCCTCGAAGAAGGAATATGACGGGGTTCGCGGTAAGTACGACTGGGTGGATTACTGCTTCGAGTTCCTTTCTGATACGTTCCGCCCTGTTTTGTGGGCGTTGCTTGGTGCCTCACTCATCATCATGTTGCTGATCCTGGCAGACACCGCGCACATTCAGGATTTCCGCGCTCCGCTGGAGGAGCAGCCGGAAGGCTTCCGCTTGGCTCACGCCATGTACCAGTCGGTCTTCTACTTCTTGCCGGTGATGGTCGGTGCGACCGCGGCCCAAAAGTTGGGTGCGAATATGTGGGTCTCCGCGGCTATTCCCGCAGCTCTGCTGACTCCTGAATTTATGTCGCTGGGTGAGCAAGGCGATACGGTCAACGTATTTGGCCTGCCGCTGGTTATTAACTCTTATGGTTCCCAGGTTTTCCCGCCCATTTTGGCCGCAATCGGCCTGTACTGGGTGGAAAAGGGGCTAAAGAAGATTATTCCTAGCGCGGTTCATATGGTCTTCGTGCCGTTCGTCTCTCTGCTCATTATGATTCCGGCAACGGCCTTCTTACTCGGCCCGTTCGGCATTGGCGTGGGCAACGGCATTTCCTGGATCCTGTACCAGATCAATGATTTCTCGCCGTTCATCCTGGCTATCGTTATTCCGCTGCTGTACCCGTTCCTCGTTCCGATGGGCTTGCACTGGCCGCTGAACGTCATCATGATTCAGAACATCGCAACCTACGGCTACGACTTCATTCAGGGCCCGATGGGCGCATGGAATTTCGCTTGCTTCGGCGTCGTAGGCGCGGTCATGGTTATCTCCTTCAGGGAGAAGAACAATGCCATGCGCCAGGTTTCTATCGGTGCCTTCGCTGCGGGCATGCTCGGTGGCGTGTCGGAGCCTTCCCTCTACGGTATCTTGTTGCGCTTCCGCCGCAGCTACTACCGGTTGCTGCCAGGTTGTGCGATAGGCGGCGCCATCATCGGTCTCTTCGATGTCCGCGCTGAGGCCTTCGTCTTTACCTCTGCGTTGACCACTGGCGCTATGACCCCGCAGCTGGGTTACGTACTTGGTATCATGGCTGCGTTCCTTACCTCTTTCTTCCTGACCTTGTTCTTCGGCTACCGCACTGCAGAGGAAAAGCAGGCAGACTTGGAGCGCATCGCCCGCGAACAGGGCGAATCTGTGGAGGACGTAGCTGCTCGTTCGGAGTTTAAGCCAACCAATGCTGGGAAGGAAGAGTCCTCGAATGCGGGTGGCGCAGTTGCTGCCAGCGCTGCGGGCGCTGCTGCTACTGGTGTTGCTGCCAAGCAGGCTGGCAAGGATGACATCGTGCTGGATTCCCCTCTGGAAGGCGAGGCAGTAGATCTTTCGGAGGTCCCGGATCCGATCTTTGCTGGAGCAAAGCTGGGACCTGGCATGGCTGTCCTGCCAACTGGCAATACCGTCTATGCGCCTGCCGACGGTAAGGTGCTCACCGTTCAAAAGTCCGGCCATGCGGTAGGCCTAAGCCTCGACAATGGCGTGCAGCTACTCATTCACGTAGGCCTCGATACCGTTGAGCTGGGAGGCGAAGGCTTCGACGTGCACGTGGAAAAGAAGCAACGCATATCCGCGGGCGATAAGTTGATTAGCTTTGACCCGGAATTCATTCGTTCCAAGGGCTATAACTTGATTACTCCAGTTGTGGTCACTAACGCCACCAAGTTCGGCGCGGTCTCCGGCGAAGCCGGCCAGGTTACCCTGAATGATGATTTGCTCCGCATTTCACCGAAGCCAGAGGAAGCAGCGGAATAAGGGATCGCTGACACCTATAGCGACAGAGGAACCCTACATCATCGCGTATGGTGGGGTTCCTTTTCGCGTAGGGTGGCTGCCATGAAACTCATTGGCCTTACAGGCGGTATTGGCAGTGGCAAGTCAACAGTCGCGAGGATCTGCCGCGAACGCGGATGGGAAGTGGTCGATGCTGATGGCATTGCGCGCGACGTCGTCAAGCCTGGGCGGCCTGCGTTAGCGGAGCCTGTCTCTTATACACATCT
>ERZ1031176.187-NODE-187-length-11169-cov-5.560284_pt1 | contig 11169 bp, 9 predicted proteins | sample MGYA00518586_ERZ1031176 | MGnify/ENA primary metagenome ERZ1031176 (study PRJEB33718, sample SAMN03159775) | human skin metagenome | collected 2014-05-20 | study: EMG produced TPA metagenomics assembly of the PRJNA266117 data set (Human skin bacterial metagenome... | reverse complement strand
GCCCCACGGTGCCTGCACCACGCGCGAGATCATTCTAGAAAGCCAGGCCAGCGATCCCCTCCACGGCTGCCATGCCCGTAGCGGAACTCTCTATGACCCCTACAGTGGCACCACTATTCCTGCTACCTCCCCTATTGAGATCGACCACATTTTTCCCCTCTCCGCGGCCTATGACATGGGTGCTTCCGAGTGGGACCGCGAAACCAAGGTCCGCTTTGGCAACGATCCGCTCAACCTCGTAGCCACCAGCCGTGAGCTCAACCAAGAAAAGTCAGATTCCCTCCCTGCGGAATGGCTTCCCCCGGCCAACCGTTGCGACTACTCGCGCCGCCTCGCCGACATCGCCCGCAAGTACTCCCTTCCTCTACCCTCCAAGGATGTACGCGCGATGCAAAGGCAATGTCGGTTAGCCCTCCTGACTGGAAATTGATTAGGGTTGACGTGGCAACTTTCCGCGATTGAAGGGTTCTTTCAATGACTTCTTTCCTTGTATTCCTCCACGTGGCCGCGGCCATCCTCTTGATTGGCCCGGTGTGTGTATCCACTTCCTCCTACCAGACCCAAATGGCGAAGGCAGCACAAGGTGACCAAGCAGCCCTTGGCTCCGCCCGCGTTCTACACAACATCACCAATACCTACGGCTACATCTCCGCCATCGTGCCTATCCTGGGCCTCGGCGTATTCCTTTCCGATATCGACGCCTACAAGTCCGCGGTCAATTTCCACATCGCTATCCTCGTGGCCATCATCGCGTGGTGCCTGTTGTTCTTCGTTATTCTGCCGAAGCAGAAGAAGTCCCTGACGGCCCTAGAATCCAACTCCACCTTTGACTATGCAGCTGCTAAGAAGCCACTATCCGCATTCGGCGGCGTGTTCAACCTGCTGTGGATTGTCTGCCTTATCCTGATGTACGTCAACTTCTAAGTGGCCTTCTAAGAAGCCATTTATTCTTCTGGGACAGTGTCTTCACTGTCCCTTTTCTCGTTTTTGAGCTCCTCCTTCAACTTTTGTGCATCTTCGTGCGCATTTTCTCGATGCCGCCGCGTCGCCTGCGCCACCGTCTGTGCCCACCGCCGGTTCTTCGGCGCAAGAGGACCGCTAGCCTCGTCATAGACCCAAGTGGAATCCTCAAAGAGCCAGACGACGTCCCCGCTAATCGGGTCCTTAATATAGAAGGCCCGTCCATCGGTCTTTATGTTGTGGTGGTGTTGACAAAGGCAGGTCAAATTTGCTGCAGAGGTAGGACCCCTTCGGCAAAATCGTGTCGATGGTCCATCTGGGAAGCCATCGCCGGCCGCGTGCATCCAGGCCACCGGCAGGTTCCATCGAGCCCTTCCACAAAGGCGCGGATATGCGGCGGTGTGACGTAGTTTCCGCTTTCATCCTCCGCTGCTGCATCCATGTCGCGCACGGTCGTGGCGCGCGACTGCATGTCATCCGCAACCTCCGGCGAAACCCAACCCAGGTTTTGGACGAAAGCAGGAGCATCCGGCAGGTCGCAGCGGTACATATTAAGCACCACTTTTGCCTTGGCCTCAGCCGCGCCAGTAAGCAACTCGATCGCCGCTTGCGCCAAAGGAATGTCCTTCTCCGCGGCCACACCGCGAATATTTCGATCAATGATCTCGGCAGTTTCTAAGCCGACATCGAGACAAACTGCGGCCCACTCCCCGCCCGTGGGCTCGAGGTGATAAGTCTCTTTGCGCCGCGGGTCGCGTGCGGCGATGGTCGGATCAAGGCGGACAATGAGCTCCCGCAGCTTTCGCCGCAGGTTGCGATGGGACGGTAATTTTTGGTTGGGGCGTTTGGGGGTGAGGTAGGTGGTTAATTCGGCGTCGATAAGCAGGCATTGTTCGGTGCCAATCTCGCCCAACTTGGACAGCGTCTGGTCAATAGTAATTAACCGGTCTAAATCTAAGTGGTAAAGCTCTTCCTGCCGGGCTTTAAGGCGCGGCAGCTCCTGTAATCGCTCAAAGGCGAAAATAATATTTCTAATTCGGGACTGCCGCGTTCCGGTGAGATCCGACAGTGATTGGCTAATTATTTCGATATCATCATCCGGGTCTGGATGCAGGCGCTTCCAGAGGAGGTATTCGGCCTTGCGGATGTCTGTTGCTGCTTGTGAGGTGGAATTTGCTGGATTGGTATTGGCAAAGTAGGGCGCATTCATGGACTTCCCCCGCAGAAGTTTCTCTAGAACATGTTTGCGCTTTCAGTATACAAAACCCCTCCGACACCCTACCCCCGTTTATAGTAAAACCGCAGGTCAAAGGGCGAGAAAAATGGGCCTCCGAAGAGGCCCATTGAGTCGAAAATGCTAGTCGCGCCAGCGTCCACCGCGCTTGCGTCCGCCGCCGTGATCACGGCGTGGCGGGCGGCCGGTGTCCTTTTGAATCTTGATCAGTTGGCCGGAAATGCGGGTATCCTTCAGTCGGTCCAGTACTGCCGGGTCAAGGTTCTTTGGCAGGTCAACCAGGGTATGGCCCACCGCGATGGTGATGCGGCCGAAGTCCTTGGCAGACAGGCCACCCTCGTTGGCAATAGCACCCACGATGGCTCCCGGGCGCACATTTTGCCGCTTGCCGACGTCCAGTCGGTACGTCTCAAAGTCTCCGTCCGGCCGCTTAGGACCACGGCCCTTGCCACCGCCCTTGAAATCGCGCTTGCGATCGTCACGGCGGTCGCGGTCGCGCTTCGGCTTGGGAAGCGGCTTGTCTTCCATTAGGAAGTTCTTGCCGCCCTGCAGCATGACGGCGAGGGCCGCAGCGATGTCGTCCATAGCCGCGTTATTGTCCTCGGAGTACTTGCGCACCAGGGTGCGGAAGAAGTCCGCCTGCTTATTGTCCATGGAGTTGGTAATGGACTGCGCGAACTTTTCCTTGCGCTTTTCATTGACTTCATCGACGGACGGCAGGTCCATCTCTTCCAGACGAGCGTTGGTCACGCGCTCGATGGAGCGCAGCATGCGACGCTCGCGCGGGGTGACGAACAGGATGGCTTCACCGGAGCGGCCCGCGCGGCCGGTGCGGCCGATGCGGTGCACGTAGGACTCGGTATCGTTCGGGATATCGAAGTTGACCACGTGCGTGATGCGCTCGACGTCGAGGCCACGGGCGGCGACGTCGGTAGCCACGAGGATGTCTAGGCGGCCATCCTTGAGCTGATCGACGGTGCGCTCACGCTGCGCCTGCGCAATATCGCCGTTGATGGCGGCGGCGCTGAAACCGCGGTCACGCAGTGTCTGGGCTACCTCTTCGGTCTCGTGCTTGGTGCGGCAGAAGACGATAATGGCGTCGTAATTGATGACCTCAAGGATGCGGGTGAAGGCATCCATCTTTGCGCGGTGCGGAATGAGGAGGAAGCGCTGCGTGATGTTGTCATTGGTGCGGCGCTCGGACTTCACCGTGACCTCGGCGGGGTTATCGAGGTACTGCTTAGAGAGGCGCCGGATAGCGTTCGGCATGGTGGCCGAGAAAAGCGCCACCTGCTTGCGGTCCGGGGTGTCCTCCAAGATGCGCTCGACGTCTTCTTGGAAGCCCATGTTCAGCATCTCATCGGCCTCATCGAGGACGAGGAACTGCAGCTGGGACAGGTCCAGCGAGCCCTTCTCTAGGTGGTCGATGACGCGACCCGGGGTACCCACGATGACCTGGGCACCGCGGCGCAGACCGGATAGCTGAATGCCATAGGCTTGGCCGCCGTAGATAGGCAGCACCTCGATGCCCTTGAGAGACTCGGCGAAGGATTGGAAGGAGTCCGCCACCTGCAGGGCCAGCTCGCGGGTTGGGGCGAGCACGAGTGCCTGCGGATGGCGGGCCTTGGTGTCAATCTGCGACAGAACCGGCAGCGCGAAGGCTGCGGTTTTGCCGGTACCGGTCTGGGCGAGGCCGACTACGTCGCGGCCTTCCATCAAGATCGGGATGGTTTCTTCCTGAATGGGGGACGGCTTGGTGAAGCCTACTTTCGCAACGGCCTCCAGAATTTTCTCTGGCAGGCCAAGATGCGCGAACCCCTGGGAATTGTCGTTGGCTGAATCTTGGGACTCAGCGCCGGTGTCCTCAGAAGTATTCGCAGCCCTGGTGTCCTTGGTGACACCTTGCGAGTTGTCCTGAGATTCCGACTTATTAAAATCTTCCGGCTCGTTGACGCCGCCGGTGGCGTTATCGGTAATGCTCATTGCTTCACCAACCCTACGCGATTGCCGCCCCAAACTCCATATCCTAAGCGCCCGCGACGAAAGTGCGGTAGCTCAGCGGCATGCCCGGGCGGTAGGCCAAGTGCACGGCGCTGGGGGCGTCGAGCACGTGCAGGTCCGCTGCGGCGCCCTCCACAATGGTGCCCTTAGCGGGGCGCCCCTGCGGGTCGAGGCCATTGCCAACGTTGTGGCGGCGCAGGGCAGTCGCTCCGCCGGTGGTGGCGGCGTGAATGGCCTCATCGACGGAGAGGTGTTGCTGCAGGACCGCGGTGGTCACGCAGTAGTTCATCGAGGAGGTATAGGACGTGCCGGGGTTAAGGTTGGAGGCAATGGCGAGGGTAGCGCCGGCGTCGAGAAGCGTGCGGCCTGGGGCGAGCGGCTCGCGCGTGGATAGGTCGCAAGCCGGCAGCATCGTGGCCACGGTATCGGAGTTAGCCAGCAGCTCGACATCCTCGTCGCTCAAGTGATTGACGTGGTCTACCGAGGCCGCGCCCAGTTCGACGGCTAGGGCCACGCCCGGGCCTTCGCCCAGCTGGTTGCCGTGCACGCGCAGGCCAAGGCCCAACTTCTTGCCGGCCTCCAGCACGCGCCGGGATTGTTCCTCGTTGAAAGCACCGCGCTCACAGAAGACGTCGATCCACTGCACGTAGGGGGCAACGCCTTCGAGCATGGGGCCAACCACTTCGTCGAGGTAGTCTTCCGCATCTGCCCCTGGCGGGACCAGGTGCGCACCTAAGAAGGTCACGTCATCGACGTGGCGGGAGGCTACCTTGGCGGCCTCCACCTCGGACTCGGTGTTAAGGCCGTAGCCGGTCTTGGTCTCGAAGGTGGTGGTGCCACCGCGGCGGCCGGCGGCCACGCGATCCGCCACCAGCTTGTCCAGGCGGTCGGTGCCGGCCTGGCGGGTGGCGTCCATGGTCACCGCGATGCCGCCTGCTTCATAGGAACCGCCGGAGATGCGGGCCTCGAATTCGGCGGAGCGGTCACCGTCGAAGACCATGTGGGTGTGCGAATCTACCCAGCCGGGCAGGACGGCACGGCCGCCCAGGTCCACCTTCTCGTCGGCCGCCGGCGCCTCGGAGGCTGGGCCGACCCAGGCGATGGTGCCGGATTGGGCGATAATTGCGGCGTCGTTAAGCGTGCCGCGCTCGCTGACCGTACGGAGTTCTGAAATGCCGGTAAAAAGTGTGCTCATCTAGTCCCTTGCCTTGAATTCCATTGGAATGCGGACGCCGCGCTCATCGGCGACCTCCTTCGCGCGAGTGTAGCCGGAATCGACGTGGCGGATAACGCCCATGCCCGGGTCATTAGTGAGCACCGCGCGCAACTTGGCCGCGGCGAGCTCGGTGCCGTCTGCAACGGTGACCTGGCCTGCGTGGATGGAGCGGCCCATGCCCACGCCACCGCCGTGGTGGAGGGAAACCCAGGTAGCGCCGGAAGATACGGCAGTCATGGCATTGAGCAGCGGCCAGTCAGCCACGGCATCGGTGCCATCGAGCATGGCCTCGGTTTCGCGGTATGGGGATGCCACGGAGCCAGAATCCAGGTGGTCGCGGCCGATGACGATCGGCGCCTTGATCTTGCCCTCGCGCACCAAGTCGTTGAAGAGCAGGCCGGCCTTGTGGCGCTCGTTGTAGCCCAGCCAGCAAATGCGTGCCGGCAGACCCTCGAATTCGACGTATTCTTCGGCGGCGTCGAGCCAGTTGTGCAGGTGCTCGTTGTCTGGGAAGAGCTCCTTGAGCGCCTGGTCGGTGACCTTGATGTCCTCTGGGTCGCCGGAGAGCGCGGCCCAGCGGAAGGGGCCTAGGCCCTCACAGAAGAGCGGGCGGATATAGGCCGGAACGAAGCCAGGGAACTCGAAGGCACGCTGGTAGCCGGCCTTGCGAGCCTCATCGCGGATGGAGTTGCCGTAGTCAAAGACCTCGGCGCCCTCATCTTGGAACTCAACCATGGCCTGGACCTGAGCGGCCATGGATTCGCGGGCCTTCTTGGTAAAGGTGGTTGGGTCGGCCTTGGCCTCGTTATGCCAGTCCTCCACGGTAATTTCAGAAGGCAGGTAGGACAGCGGGTCGTGTGCAGAGGTCTGGTCCGTGACGATGTCGACGGTAAATTCCCCGGCGCGCTGGCGGCGCAAAACCTCTGGGAAGACCTCGGCGGCGTTGCCTACCAGGCCGACAGACAGCGGCTTCTTGTTTTCCTTTGCCTCGAGGACCAGCTTGAGGGCCTCATCGAGGTCGGTGACCACCTCATCGAGGTAGCGCTTATGCTGGCGGCGCTTCAGCCGGGTCTCGTCCACGTCCACGATGAGGCAGGCCCCGCCGTTGAGGGTGACAGACAGCGGCTGTGCGCCGCCCATGCCACCGCAGCCACCGGTCAGGGTGAAGGTGCCGGCCAGGCTGCCGCCAAAGCGCTTCTTAGCCACGGCCGCAAAGGTCTCGAAGGTGCCCTGCAGGATGCCCTGGGTGGCGATGTAGATCCAGGAGCCGGCCGTCATCTGGCCGTACATCATCAGGCCTTCATCCTCGAGCTTGCGGAAGTGCTCCCAGTTAGCCCAGTCTCCCACGAGGTTGGAGTTAGCAATAAGTACACGCGGTGCCCACTCATTGGTCTTCCAGATGCCCACCGGCTTGCCGGACTGCACCAGCAGCGTCTCATCGGACTCGAGGTCTTTGAGGGATTCTACGATGGCATCAAAAGCTTCCCAGCTGCGCGCTGCACGGCCGGTGCCGCCGTAGACCACGAGGTCCTCGGGGCGCTCGGCAACCTCGGGGTCGAGGTTATTCATGAGCATGCGCAAGGGCGCTTCGGTCTGCCAAGACTTGGCGGACAATTCGGTTCCGCGCGGCGCGCGTACTTCGCGTGGTTGAGACATGGCTTCCTTTCGTCGTGCTTTTCCGACGCCCTCCCAAGCCCCCTAGGCCGGTTTCCCGGGGCTGTCCCCGAGGACTTGCTCGGCGTCACATGTCATAAGGTACTGTGACGCAGCTCTGTGTACCATGACACATAAGCCCTAACTGTCTCGTATATGAGACACCCGCGGAATGATCTACGATGGCCTGCATGCGCCGGTTCATCCCCCTCCTTTCCGCGGCCCTCCTCGCCGCTTGTTCCACCCCTGCCGAGGAACCGCAGCCACCCCACTATGTAGCGCTGGGAGATTCCTATGCGGCCATGGGATCGACCACACTGCCACTAGATCCGCCCAATACCTGCGTACGCGCACAAGATTCCTACCCCGAGCTCGCGGCCGAGGAGATGGATGCGAAGCTCACCAATGTTGCCTGCCAGGGCGCTAGCACCCTCGACGTACTCTCCTCGGCCGGAGAGCACCCCGCCCAGGTGGACGCCCTACGCGAGGACACCGATCTGGTCAGCCTATCCATCGGCGGCAATGACGCCAGCTTCGTGCGCCTTACCCAGTGCGCCACGGACGATATCTGCCAGGCGGAATCAGGCGCGCAGATTGACCTGGAAATCCGCGATCTGCCCCGCCGGCTCGACAACGTCTATGAGGAAATCCACCACCGCTCCCCTAATGCGAAGGTCCTCGCCACCGGCTATCTTCCACTCATTAAGCGCGGGGAGACCTGCCCCTACATAGAAAAAATCCCGGCCAATGACCGGGAATGGTTGGCAGAGTCCATCGAGCGCATCAACCAGGCGGTGCGCGAGGCCGCCGAGCGCAACGGGGCTGCTTACGTGCTTGCCGACGCCGCCCTAGACCACACCGCCTGCTCCCCTTCACCGTGGGTGGATTTCACGGGCCAGGAGACTGATTCTTTTCCCATGCACCCCACCCACGCGGGACAGGTGGCAATGGCCCAGGCGCTACGCGCTGCCCTCTAGTCCGGCGCGCGCGGCCTCGTCGGAACCGGGAACGCGCATCTCGAACCGCTCTGTGACCACGGTGTAGTCAAAGTAGCCCATGCGCGCGATGGGCTTAATTTTGAGGATGTCCAGTTTTCCGTCCTCGTCAATGACGGATTCATCGATGTGAATGGTCTTGACATCCGCCACCACGAGGTCGATGCTGCCCACCTTGGAATTGCCGGGCACGCGCAAGGTCGTCTTGTACTGGCACTCGAACTTCACCGGAGATTCTTTCACCATGGGAATGCGGTAATTGTCCGCATATTCCTCGGTAACGGACAGGCGGTCCCACTCGCTGTCGCCATAGTCGAGAACCTGGGCGGATTTATTGACTTCCTCGCGTAGGTCATAGGTGGCCATATTCCACACGAACCAGCCGGTTTCTTCCGCATTGAGGACCGTGTCCTTGCGGCGACCATCCGGGTACTGGTTGGCCGAAAACATCACCATGGGCGGATCGAAGGTGAGGTTTTGCCACTGGCTATAGGGAGCGATATTTTCGCGGCCTTGGCCGTCGACGCTAGAGAGCCAACCAATAGGTCGTGGCACCGTGCTCGCCTTAAAGGGCGAAAATGGCAAGGGGTTAGGTTCGGTCTGCGGATGCCAGGTAATGGTCGACATATTAACCACGCAGCTTTCCAGTAGCGTCCTCGACGGCGTCGATAAGAGCGCCTTCCTTGACTAGGCGTACAGTCTCCTCGATTTCCGGGGACAGGTAGCGGTCCACGCCGGGGCCGTCCACAGTCTGGCGCAGCTTCTCAATCACCGCGCCGGTTCCCTTGGCCGGGGTGACCTCGCGCATGTCGATGGCGCGGGCGGCGGTGAGGATCTCTACAGCGAGCACGCGCTGTAGGCCATCCACGGCCTTGCGCAGCTTGCGAGCGGCGGACCATCCCATAGACACATGGTCTTCCTGCATGGCCGAAGAAGGAATGGAATCGGCCGAAGATGGGTTGGCTAGGCGCTTCATTTCGCTCACGATGCCGGCCTGAGCGTACTGGGCAATCATGTGGCCGGAGTCAACACCGGGGTCGTCGGCAAGAAAGGCATTCAGCCCGCGGTTGCGCGCCGGGTCCAGAAAGCGGTCGGTGCGGCGCTCGGAAATGGAGGCCAAGTCCGCGGTGACAATAGCCAGGAAATCGAGCGCATAGGCAACTGGCGCGCCGTGGAAGTTGCCATTGGAGACCACGCGACCATCCTTGGTTACCACCGGGTTATCCACCGCGGCGGCGAGCTCGCGCTCGGCCACCTGGGCGGTGTGGGCCAAGGTATCGCGGAAGCCTCCGGCTACCTGCGGGGCGCACCGCACGGAGTAGGCATCTTGTACCTGATTCTTTTTGAACTCCTCGAGCGCAGCTTCCAAGATCTGTGATCCCTCGGCTACCTGGAGGATATTGGCCGCGGCATCAGCCTGGCCCGGGTGCGGGCGTAGCTGCTGCAGGTCACCGGCAAAGACCACGAGGGTGCCGAGCATCCCTTCCACAGACATGGCGGTGGCAATATCGGCAGTCTTTGCGGCCGCGCGCAGGTCAGTAATGGCCAAGCAGAGCTGGCCGAGCATGCCATCGGTGCCGTTGATAAGTGCTAAGCCTTCCTTCTCGCGCAGCTGCAGCGGCTCGATGCCGGCCGCGGCCAGGGCGTCGCCCGCGTCCTTAAGCTCACCATTGACACGCACCTCTCCCTCCCCCAGCAGGGCCAGCGCACAGTGGGCCAGCGGCGCCAAGTCGCCAGAGCAGCCCAGCGAGCCATACTCGCGCACCACCGGAACGATGCCAGCGTTCAGTGCCTTGGCATAGGTTTCCACCACCACGGGGCGCACGCCGGTGCGGCCGGTGCACAGGGTGGACAGGCGCAGCAGCATCAGTGCGCGGATAACTTCTTCTTCTACCTCCGGGCCAGTGCCCGCAGCGTGCGAACGCACCAGGGAAAGCTGCAGCTGTGCACGCATCTCTTCTGGGATATGGCGGCGAGCGAGCGCACCAAAGCCAGTGGAAATGCCATAGACCGGGGTGGGATCCTGCGCGAGTTCTTCTACGCGCTCGCGGGTGGCGGCCACCTCTTCTAAGGCTTCGGGCGCAATCTCCACCTTCGCCCCACAGCGGGCAACGGCAACGACATCCTCGATGCTCAGTGCGCCGACATTTACAGTCACGGTGGTTGGGTAGGCGCTAGGCATGGCAAAAACTCCTTGGAGTAGGGATCAATAATCAAAAATGTGTCGCGCGACAACCCAACGCGATAGATGTATGCTACATCATATTTTCACCATGCGAGGGCTCAGTCGTTAATCCGCCGCCTTCTTGCCATAAATGCGACGCGAAAGTTCTGCTGCCAAGAGCGCCAGCCGGTCAACCACCACGGCTTCCTTGGCACGGTTTTCCTCCGTGATGGAAAACGTGACCGCCAACGCCGCCGACGGCCGGGCGAGGTGGTCCTTGACTGCCACCGCAACCGTGGCCTGCCCCTTAGATACCTCTTCCCTCTCCTCCGCCCAACCGCGCGCACGCAAGGTGCCTACCTGCTTTTTATACGGAGCGAAATAGGCAGATGCCCCCTTATCCGAAAATGCAGCACGCACTTCACCCTCCGACTGAAAAGCCATCATGATCTTTCCGGAAGCAGTTTTATAGGCCGGCAATCGAACCCCCTTATCCGTCACCAGAGACACAGCGCCCGGCGCGCGAACCTCTTGCAGGTAGACAATTTCAGCACCAGACATGCGGGCGATGTGCCCGGAGCCAGCCACGAAAGTGGCAATGTCGCGCAGCTGGTTTGTCGCCAAGCGCACGAGGGGCTGCTGGGTCGAATAAGCCGAAGCCATGGAATATGCCGCAAGACCAAGTCCGTAGGTTTGATTTTCCTCAATATGCACCACGAATCCGGATTCCACCATTTCATTAAGCAAGTGATAAGTGGACGAGCGGGGAAGGTCCAGTTCAGAACGGATGCGACTGGCAGAGATTGGGACATCAATAGTGGAAAGCAGCCGCAAGATAGCGAGCACGTTTCTCGCCGCTGGAACATGAGATTTAGCCACGGTCAACCGCCTCCACTATAGCTGTCTCTTATACACATCTCCGAGCCCACGAGACTCCTGAGCATCT
>ERZ1031176.185-NODE-185-length-11348-cov-5.799787_pt1 | contig 11348 bp, 8 predicted proteins | sample MGYA00518586_ERZ1031176 | MGnify/ENA primary metagenome ERZ1031176 (study PRJEB33718, sample SAMN03159775) | human skin metagenome | collected 2014-05-20 | study: EMG produced TPA metagenomics assembly of the PRJNA266117 data set (Human skin bacterial metagenome... | reverse complement strand
GAGATGCTCAGGAGTCTCGTGGGCTCGGAGATGTGTATAAGAGACAGGCGCGAAGCCACGGAGCGCGCGCAGGCGCTCACGTCGGTCTCGATGATCACAGCCGAAGAAAAAGAAGCGATCCGCGAAGCGATTGGGGATTTCCGCTTCACCACCACCTTCGGTAAGACATTGTCGAAGTTGCTGCGTCGCGGCATCGGCATCCACCACGCAGGCATGCTGCCGAAATACCGCCGCCTGGTCGAGCGCCTCGCGCAAGCCGGCCACCTCAAGGTCATCTGCGGTACGGACACGCTTGGCGTTGGCATCAACGTGCCGATCCGCACCGTGCTCATGACCGGCCTGGCTAAATTCGACGGCACGAAGCAGCGCATTGTGAAGTCCCGCGAATTCCACCAGATCGCAGGACGCGCAGGGCGTGCTGGATACGACACCGAAGGCACAGTCGTCGCCCAGGCACCCGAGCACGAGATCGAGAACGTCAAGCTACGTCGCAAGGCAGGCGATGATCCGAAGAAACTGAAGAAGATCCGCAAGAAGGCCCCGCGCGACGGCGAGGTTTCATGGTCGGAGAACACGTTCAACCGCCTTAAAGAGGCAGAGCCGGAAGAGCTGACCAGCCAATTCACCGTGTCTAATTCAATGCTGCTCAACGTCGTGGCCCGACCTGGCGACGGCTACGAGCACATGAAACACCTTCTGCGCGATAACCACGACACCCGCGCAAAGCAGAACCGCGACATTCTGACCGCCGTCGATCTCTTCCGTGGTCTCATCGCAGCCGAGGTGGTCGAGCGCACCCCGGACTCCCCCGCGTTCCGTCCGTACACTCTCACCGCCGAGCTCGACCGCGATTTCGCGCTCAACCAGCCATTGGCACCGTTCGCGCTCGCATTTCTGACGTTGCTCGACCCAGCTTCGGATACCTACGACCTCGACGTCATTTCAGCCTTCGAGGCGATCCTCGACGACCCACGCCAGCTGCTTCAAGCACAGCAATCTGCTGCACGCGGCGAAGAAATCGCCGCGCTCAAAGCCGACGGCGTTGATTACACCGAACGTATGGCGCTCATCGAGGACGTCACCTACCCGCAGCCTCTGCACGACGAACTCGAGGACGCGTACGAGACTTTTGTGCAGGGCAACCCATGGGCAAAGGAATTCGATCTCTCACCGAAGTCCGTTGTGCGCGACATGATCGAACACGCGATGACCTTCTCCGACGTCATCGCCACGTACGGTCTCGCGCGCAGCGAAGGCGTCGTCCTGCGCTACCTCACCGACGCGTGGCGCACCCTGTCACATTCCATCCCCGACGCATACATGACAGAGCGTCTCGACGACATCATCGTCTGGCTCGGCGAGCTCATCCGCCAGGTCGATTCATCGCTTATCGACGAATGGGCCCACATGACCGATGAAAACACCCCGATTAGCCGCGGCGATCTGGAACGCGAATTGGCCTTCGGTGTGGAAGATCCAACGGCTCTGACTGCCAACCGCCGTGCTTTCACGATCATGGTGCGCAATTACTTCTTCCGTCTCGTCGAGTTGTTTGCCTACGAGAAGGAAAAGGAACTCGCCGACATGCTCGAATACATGGAGCTGGCTGACCAACCCGACTGGCCTGCCCTCATGGATGACTATTTCGATGAATACGACGATGTCGATCTCGACGCCGATGCTCGCGGTCCCGAATTCTTCTCATTGCAGGAGACAGAGGCACGATCTTGGACCGTCACCCAAATCATCAAAGACCCCGACGGTGACAATTCCTTCCAGTTGCACGGCACCGTTGACCTTGATGCCTCAGATGAAGCTGGTGAAGTAAGGCTGAGTTCTTTGGAAATGCGCCACTAATTAATTTAGCTATTTTCCTCCGCCAACCTATCAATCCTTGTACTTTTAAAACATGAGTAACAAGGAGTACCGCCCAACGCTGTCTCAGTTGCGCACTTTCGTGACCATTGCCGAGCACCGGCACTTCGGCACCGCCGCCAACCAGCTGCAGATCTCCCAGCCCTCACTCTCCCAAGCGCTCGTCGCGCTGGAGACTGGGCTGGGGATCCAACTGATTGAACGCTCGACCCGCAAAGTCATTGTCACCCCGATCGGTGAGCGGCTCCTCCCCTACGCACAGGCCACGCTTGAAGCTGCCGAGGCCTTTGTCAATCACTCCCGCGGTGTCCATGGCACCCTAAACGGGCAACTCACCCTGGGCATCATCCCCACCATCGCGCCGTATCTCTTGCCCGAGTTATTGCGCCTGACCAATGAGCGCTACCCCGACCTTGAGCCAAAGGTCGTCGAGGAGACCACCCCAGCACTCATGGAGCAGCTGCGCAGCGGGCAGCTCGATGCAGCCCTGATCGCCTTCCCCACCGGCACGACTGGTCTTATTGAGATCCCGCTCTACACCGAAGACTTCGCCATCGCAGTTGCAAATGGCCATCCCCTCGCTGGCCGCGACGATGTCACACTCCCTGAGCTAGACCAGCTGAACATGCTGCTCATGGACGATGGCCACTGCCTACGTGACCAGATCATGGACCTGTGTCGCACCGCCAACCTCAATGTCGCCGGAATGGCCGATACCGTCACCCGCGCGTCATCGCTGACCACGGTCATCCAGCTCGTCGCCGCCGGATACGGTGGAACCTTGCTGCCGGTTTCTGCCGTCGACGTTGAATGCGCCCGCCCTGGCGTCACGGTGGCCCACTTCGACGATTCCGTCATTGCTTCCCGCAATGTCGGCCTCGTGCACCGCGCGTCTTCTACTCGTGATGACGAATTCGCTGCCCTCGGGGAGATCATCGTGGAGGCGTTCAACGCGACCGTCGATAAGCGAAGCTAGGTTCCGCCCAGCGTGCGGGTAAACTCGCACGTTGACTATGACGAAACCTGAACTGACCCGCGACGAGCTATACCGCCGACTTGACCAGCTACCTATTGCTAGCGTCCGGCGGTTCCAACGACGCCTGAAGAAGGCGCGCTCACCGCACGCGCTTAGCCAGATCAGCGCGGACATGGCTAAGGATGCCGCCAAGGTCACCACCATCGACGCGCATGTCCCGGTAATCACATACGCCGAAACACTTCCCGTGTCCGAGCGCCGCGAAGACATCATGGAGCTCATCCGAGACAACCAAGTCGTCATCATCGCTGGTGAAACCGGTTCCGGTAAGACCACGCAGATCCCCAAAATGCTGCTTGAACTCGGACGTGGCCGCCGTGGCCTCATTGGGCATACGCAGCCCCGCCGTATCGCAGCACGCACCGTCGCTGAACGCATCGCCCACGAGCTCGGCCAAGACATCGGAGAGACCGTCGGCTATGCCATTCGTTTCGACGACCGTGTCAGCGACACCAGCGCCGTCAAACTCATGACCGACGGCATCCTGCTCGCCGAGATGCAGCGCGACCGGTACCTCAATGCCTACGACACAATCATCATCGACGAGGCTCACGAGCGCTCCCTCAACATCGACTTTCTCCTCGGATACCTCAAGCGGCTGCTGCCCGCACGCCCTGATCTGAAGGTGATCATCACCTCCGCAACGATCGACCCGGAACGATTCGCCGCTCACTTCGCTGATGCCTCTGGCGAACCCGCGCCAATCATCGAGGTCTCCGGACGCACCTATCCCGTGGAGATCCGCTACCGCCCCCTCGAAGTGGAAGTTCCCACAAAGGACGGTGGCACCAAGGTCGTCGACACCGACATGCTCGACGGCCTCGTCGCCGCGTTGAAGGAACTCATGGCCGAAGGCGAAGGCGATATCTTGTGTTTCTTCGCCTCCGAGCGCGATATCCGCGATGCCATGGAAGTCATCGAAAAGCAGCACTGGCGTAGCGTCGAAGTCACTCCCTTGTTTGGCCGGCTCTCCAACGCCGAGCAGCACCGCGTCTTCTCGCCCCACTCTGGCCGCCGCATCGTCCTAGCAACAAATATCGCCGAGACATCCCTGACCGTGCCCGGCATCCACTACGTGGTCGACACCGGTCTAGCACGTATTTCGCGCTATTCCACCCGCACCAAGGTGCAGCGCCTACCCATCGAGGAGATCTCGCAGGCCAGCGCGAATCAACGCTCCGGCCGATCGGGCCGTATCGCCGATGGCATCGCCATCCGCCTCTACTCCGAAGACAATTTCTTGTCACGCCCCGAATTCACCGACCCGGAGATCCTGCGCACCAACCTAGCCAGCGTGATCCTCCAGATGATCAACCTACGGCTCGGGGATATCGCCGATTTCCCCTTCGTTCAGCCACCAGACCGCAAAGCAGTGCGCGACGGTTTGCTGTTACTCCACGAACTTGGCGCGATCACCGACCGCGAAGACCACGATGCACCCGTGTTGACCGATATCGGCCGCACCATCGCTCGCATCCCCGTCGACCCGCGTATGGCGCGCATGCTCGTCGAAGCCAACCGTCTCGGCGTGCTTGCTGATGTCACCGTCATTGTCGCCGCCATGACCATCCAAGACGTCCGCGAACGCCCCCTTGAATACCAGGCACAGGCCGACCAGGCGCACGCACGCTTCAAGGACAAGACCTCTGATTTCCTCGCGTCTTTGAACCTGTGGGATTACATCAAGGACTCCCGGGACGAATTATCCGGCAACGCCTTCCGCAAGCGCATGAAGAAGGAATACCTCCACTACATGCGCATTCGTGAGTGGTTCGACCTTGTGCGCCAGCTTCGCGACGCCGAAAAGCAACTCGGCTGGAGCAAACTCCGCCACGCTGAAGCCGGCGAGCGTGATCCGAATGCGATCCATCAGTCCCTGCTCACCGGACTGCTGTCCAATATCGGTGCCCGCGACGGCAATTCGAAGGAATTCTCCGGCGCCCGCGGCACCCGGTTCATGATCTTCCCCGGCTCGGCTTTGGCGAAGAAGCCACCGGAATTCGTCATGGCATCGGAGCTCGTTGAAACGTCCCGCCTGTGGGCGCGCGACGTCGCCGCTATTGACCCTGGTTGGGTGGAAAAACTCGCCGGCAACCTGCTCAAACACTCCTATTCGGAGCCTGTCTGGTCACAAAAGCGCGCCGCCCCCATGGTGCACCAGAAGTCAATGCTCTACGGCGTCACGGTCGTCGCCGACCGCTTCGTCCCGTACCACCGCGTCGACATGGAAGCCGCCCGCGACATGTTCATCCGCCACGCTCTCATTGAGCGCGAGTGGAATGCGCACCACGCATTCTTGAAGCACAACGCAGCATTGCTTGAAGAGGCCGCCGCCGTCGAGGAAAAGGTTCGACGCCGCGGCATCGTCGTGGATGAGGATGCACTGTTCGAGTTCTACGACGAACGCATCCCCGCCGACATCGGCACCGGCCGTCACTTCGACGCATGGTGGAAGAAGAAGCGCCACAAAGACGCCGCCTTCCTCAACTTCGACCCAGAGGCATTGCTTAACGACGCCTCCGCCGACTCCTCCGAAGCCGCCTTCCCCGACAAGTGGCGCCAAGGCTCCATTAATTACGACCTGCAGTACAAATTCGAGCCAGGCGACCCGTTCGACGGTGTCACCGTGCTCGTTCCCGTTCCACTGCTCGCTGGCCTTGAGAACACTGATTTTGATTGGCTCGTTCCTGGCTTGCGCGAGGAGCTCGTCACCGAGCTCATCCGTTCACTACCGAAGGCACTGCGCAAGACGGTGGTCCCCGCTCCCGAGTTCGCTGACCGTGCAATGGAAAAACTCATTCCATTCGAAGCTCCCATCACTGAACAGCTCGCAGAGGTCCTCCGTTCCCTTGGCGGTCACGGCATCAATGCCCCGGATTTCCGCATCGATGCTCTTCCCTCCCACTTGAAGATGACGTTCGCCGCTGTTGATCGCCGCGGTAAAATCATCGACCACGACAAGAGCCTCGCTGCTTTAAAGAGCAGGCAGGCTGGTCACATCACCTCCTCGGTTGCGAAAGCAACGAAGAAGACTGAGTCCGATTCCGTCAAGGAATGGACGGCGGATTCTCTTGGCAAGGTCCCCGAGACCGTCACCACCGAAATCGAGGGCAACCATGTCGACGCATTCCCAGCGCTGGAGGCGACCTCTGATGGTGTGCGAGTCAAGGTCTTCCCCACCAAGGCCGCAGCTGATGCATCCATGATGACTGCGACGTTGGCGATGCTGATGCGCAATATCCCCGTCAATGTTTCGCAGATGACGAAGGGATTGCCCCTGCGGCAGCGAGTAGCCGTGGATAAGTATCCCCACGGTGGTGCTGCTGGACTGGTGGAAGATGCCCGAGTAGCCGCGATCCGTGATCTGATGATCAAACACGGCGGACCCGTGCGCACACCCGAAGAGTTCGAAGCGCTTCTCAAGGCCATCAAGCCTGAGGTTCCTGGCGTCGTTCGCCGCTCGGTCGTTGGGATCTCCGGCGGCGTGGTCGAATACATCAATATCGCAGCTGAGCTAGCCAATTGGTCGGGCCCTGCCATCGATGACATCCGCCAACAAATGGACTTCCTACTGCCCAAAAACGCCATTACGATCCACGGGATGGAAAACCTCCAGCATCTCCCGCGGTACATGTCTGCGGTTCAGGTGCGCCTGGAAGAGATGAATCGTGACCCTGACCGCGACGCTGACCGCCAGGCAGTCATTGATGATGTGAAGGCCTACCGCGACGCCAAACTGAAGCGATTGCCGCCAGCACTGGCGAAGTCACGGGCGGTCAAGGACGTGAACTGGCGCATTCAGGAATTGCGTGTCAGCTTATTCGCGCAGCGTCTCGGCACTGCGAAACCGGTCAGTCCGCGACGTATTGAGAAGATGATCGACAAACTCTGAAACCGGATTCTCTGAAACCGGATTAGAGATCTTCCATGCCGCGGTCCTTGCGGCGCATGAGGCGGATTTCCGATTCGAAGTCATCGGCGCTTTCGAAAGATTTGTACACGGAAGCGAAGCGCAGGTAAGCGACTTCGTCGAGAGCACGAAGTGGCTCAAGAATGGCTAGACCGATCTCATTCGACGGGACTTGGGAACTGCCGTGGCTGCGGACAATTTCTTCGACTTCTTGCGCGAGGCGCTTCAATGCATCGTCTGAGACATCACGGCCCTGGCATGCACGTCGCACGCCAACGATCAGCTTGTCGCGGTCGAATGCTTCGCTGACGCCATTGCGCTTAACCACAGTGAGCACCGCTTTTTCCATGGTGGTGAAGCGTCCCCCACATTCCGTGCATTCGCGGCGTCGACGAATGGCTGCTCCTCCGTCAACGAGACGGGAGTCAGAAACACGGGAACTATCGTTGTGGCAAAAAGGGCAGTACACGGATACGGATCTTACCCCTCCTCATGATCCGCCATCGAGCGCTGCGCCTCCCCCGCATTAAGACTGAGTGGCAGCGGTGATGGTGTTGCCCATCTGGTCCGGATTGAATCCTGCGTCCCCGCCGGAGAACGCGCCACCGAAGGCCGAACCCACGATCAGTGCAAGACCGAACAGGGCGCCCATAATGACTGCGCCGGCTTTCTCGCGGCGAGGTTCGATAACCGAATCTGGCTCAATTTCCTCTCGAATATACGCCCGCGAAGAAGGTTCATATTTTCGACTAGAAGCCTCAAGCGTTCGAACAGAAGCTACATTGCGGCGCGTGGAGACCCGACGACCTACATCCCAAACATCAGCAGGTGCGACCCGGCGAGAGGAATAAGCAGAAGCGGTATCGGTGCTGTTGGAGCGTGCGATGGAGATGGTCATTTCCTTTTCCTTTCTGTTTACTGGCGATGATTCTACGAAGCGATTTGAACCACTCGTCCAGTTTGTTCGATTAAGTGTTCGATCGTTTCTATGTTCGATTTATAGCAAGCCCGAAAACTTTTGTCTACACCTGGGCCAAATTGTTCGAACAAACTTGCTTACTCGTGGTAAACAAGAAGCAAAGGGAACCGATCGCCAGGAAGCATCGTCAAAGTCTTTAGGGGCCAACCCCACCCGACGGACGTAGAGAGCAAAAAGAAAGAGGCTAAAAGGCCATGCCGAAGCGAGAAGATAAGAAGCCAGATCTGAAATCGTTGTCCGAGCGCCAGCGTCGCATCCTTGAGGTCATTCAAGATGCGGTCGTATTGCGCGGTTATCCGCCGAGTATTCGCGAGATTGGCGATGCCGCGGGCCTGCAGTCGACGTCTTCTGTCGCATACCAGCTCAAGGAACTCGAGAAGAAGGGCTTCCTTCGCCGGGACCCGAATAAGCCACGTGCGGTCGATCTCCGCCACCTGCCCGATACGAATGCACGCAAGAGCCGCAAGCAGGAGGCGACTCCGGAGGACGCCGCAGCGCCGCGATACATTCCGGTGCTCGGTCAGATCGCCGCAGGGAATCCAATTCTCGCGGAGGAGAACGTCTCTGAATACTTCCCACTTCCGGAAGAGCTCGTCGGCGAGGGCGATCTTTACTTGCTCCAGGTCGTTGGCGAGTCAATGCGCGACGCGGGCATCCTCAACGGCGACTGGGTTGCCGTTCGCACGCAGCCCGTTGCGGAAGAAGGACAGTTCGTCGCCGCGCTTATCGACGGAGAGGCGACCGTCAAGGAATTCCACAAAGACTCCTCCGGCGTCTGGCTCCTGCCTCACAACGATGCTTTCGCCCCCATTAAGGGCGATGATGCAGAAATCATGGGCCTGGTTGTGTCCGTTTTCCGCAAACTCTAATCTCCCCCAAAGGGGGTAAAACGGGCATATCCGGACCCTTTCGGGCGGGCTTTTATGCCCGTTCGAGGAATAATGGGCACGTACGTAGCCCCGCTACCGGAAAGCGCGCCTGGCGTTCGCTGCAAAGCAATGCAGCTAGCCAATGACACGGTTAACTTCCGCGCACTCGGCCGGGGACTCGTGGTCGATGCACCGGAAGGAAATGCCCATGTACGCCGAAGAACGGCGCCGCCAGATTGCGTCCCTCACTGCTGTTGAAGGGCGCGTCAACGTCACCGAACTATCTGAGAAGTTCGATGTGACCGCCGAGACCATTCGTCGCGATCTCGCTGTGCTTGACCGTGAAGGAATCGTGCAGCGCGTTCACGGTGGTGCCGTATCCAGCCAGTCATATCTGACGACGGAATTCCCCCTCGATACACGGTTCCGCTCCGCAACAACTGCGAAGGCCGCTATCGCTAAGGCCGCTCTGGACTATTTGCCAGATGATGGTGGCTCTGTCTTTCTTGATTCGGGCACGACAATCAATATTCTCGCCAGCCTGATCAAAGACACACCCTCAGCGCGCACGCAATCTTTTGTCACAAACTCGCTGCCAATCGCTGTTGAGCTATCCAATACTGGCGACATCAACGTCCAGCTCCTCGGCGGAACGGTACGTGCAATCACGCAAGCGGTCGTTGGCGATACTGCCTTGCGCACTCTCGCTCTTTTGCGCGCGGATGTAGCTTTCATTGGCACGAATGCACTCACTGTCGACCACGGATTGTCTACCGCAGATGCGCACGAAGCAGCCGTTAAAGCAGCAATGGTCACGAATGCACGCAAGGTCGTCGTTTTGTGTGATTCGTCCAAGCTCGGCAGTGATTACCTAGTCAGTTTCGCATCCCTGGACAGCATTGATGTTGTCATCACTGACAAGGAAGCACCTGCCGCATTCATCGAAGAGCTGACGGAACTAGGCGTCCAGGTCGTCATCGCCGAGTAGTTTCCCCCGGTTGAGCGAAGATCACACCGCTTTTCCTTGAGCAAACCAACACAATCGGGCATAATCGGACATTAAGGGGTGAAGTTCACCCGCATGTGAGGGAAGCGGCACCCTGAACCTATTCACGCACACGCCCGAAAGGGAACTAGACCTGTGATTGTGACCTTCACTGCCAATCCGAGTATTGATGCGACGATGAGCATCGATACGCTTTCCCCTGGCGGAGTTTTGCGCGTTTCCGATAGCTCGCGCGAACCAGGTGGCAAAGGCATCAACGTCTCCAACGCCGTCCTCAAAGCCGGCCAGCAGACCCTTGCCATCGCCCCTGCACTCGACTCCGATCCGTTCGTCGCTCTCGCGTCAGGCGCACGCATTCCACTTCATACAGTTCCTGTCGACGGTCGCGTGCGCACCAATACCACGGTGACCGAGGCGGACGGCCGAACAACCAAATTCAACGAACCCGGAGCTCCGCTTGACGACGTCGCACGTGACTCCCTCCAGGCCCAGCTCGTTTCCGCAGCCGCAGATGCCAAGGCTGTCGTACTCGCTGGTTCTCTGCCACCGGGCGCACCAACTGATTGGTACACCCAACTCGTCGGCACGATCCGAGAAGCAAACCCCGATGTACTGATCGCAGTGGACACTTCCGATGAACCACTCCGCGCGCTCGGCCGCAACCTGGAGAGCGCAGCGCCCGATGTGGTCAAACCCAATGGCTTCGAACTCGGGCAGCTCGCAGGTCTCGACGGCGAAGAACTTGAACGCCAAGCAGATGCGGGCCACTTGGATGCGGTGGTTGAGGCTGCGCAGGGGCTCGTCGATAAGCGTGTTGGCCAGGTGCTCGTTACGTTAGGCGGTGCAGGCGCCTGCCTCGTCACTGCGGACGGCGCGTGGCACGCATCGCCACCACCAGCCACTGTGCGTTCAACCGTCGGTGCAGGCGACAGCTCACTCGCCGGCTATGTCCTCGCACGACTTGCCGGCAAGGACTACCCCGACGCCCTGCGCCAGGCCGTCGCCTATGGCACAGCCGCAGCAGCCAATCCCGGTACCGAAATTCCCTCACCCGAAGACCTTGACCTCGACCGCACCACCGTGCGCGAAATCTAAGTAAAGGAACGACCGTGACACAATCAACCATCACCCCGGAGCTCGTCCGGCTCGATGTGGATTTTGGCGGCACACCCGCTGATGTCATCAGGCAGCTCGCCGAACTCGTCGGTGCAGCAGGACGCACGACCGACCCGAAAACGCTTGCTAGTGCCGCCGCTGCCCGCGAAGAAAAAGCCGGCACCGGCGTCAACGGCCGCGTGGCCATCCCACACTGCCGCACCTCCGCGGTGACCGAACCGACCCTCGCATTTGCACGTTTGTCGCGCCCGGTCGACTTCGCTGGCCCGGACGGCGACGCTGAACTCGTCTTCCTCATCGCCGCCCCAGAAGGTGGCGGTAAAGAACACCTGAAGATCCTGTCCAAGCTGGCAAGAGCTTTGGTGCGAGGCGATTTCATCGACAAGCTGCGCAACGCCGCGAACCCCGAGGACGTCGTTGCAGCTGTCAACGAAGTACTCAACGCGGCCCCGAAGAAGAAGGCTGCAGCAGCTGCTGCAACACCGGCTCCTGAGAAGCCCGTTGCGGCTGCACCACAGAAGAAGCGCATCGTCGCCGTCACCTCGTGCGCAACCGGT
>ERZ1031176.184-NODE-184-length-11371-cov-6.268558_pt1 | contig 11371 bp, 9 predicted proteins | sample MGYA00518586_ERZ1031176 | MGnify/ENA primary metagenome ERZ1031176 (study PRJEB33718, sample SAMN03159775) | human skin metagenome | collected 2014-05-20 | study: EMG produced TPA metagenomics assembly of the PRJNA266117 data set (Human skin bacterial metagenome... | reverse complement strand
CAGCGTCAGATGTGTATAAGAGACAGCATCAACCTAGGCCTGGCCATTGACCTGCCGCAGAAGGATGGCTCCCGCGCTTTGGTCGTCGCCGCCATCAAGGAGTGTGAGACCAAGTCCTTCTCCGAATTTGTTGAGGCTTACGAGGACATCGTTACCCGTTCTCGCAAGAACAAGCTCACCATGGATGATTTCTCTGGTGTGACCATTAACCTCACCAACCCTGGCGGCATCGGCACCCGCCACTCCATCGCCCGCCTGACCAAGGGCGCCGGCTCCATCATCGGCGTGGGCTCCATGGATTACCCAGCCGAGTTCGCTGGCGCTTCCGCGGACCGCTTGGCAGACTTGGGCGTCGGCCGCCTAGTTACCCTGACCTCCACCTATGACCACCGCGTCATCCAGGGTGCAGAGTCCGGTGAATTCTTGCGCACCATTGGCCAGCTGCTTGTCGACGGCGCCTTTTGGGACGACCTTTTCTCCTCCATGGGCGTGCCTTATGAGCCGTTCCGCTGGGCGCAGGACGTGCCGAACTCCGGCGTGGACAAGAACACCCGCGTCATGCAGCTCATCGAGTCCTACCGCTCCCGCGGTCACCTGCTGGCCGATACCAACCCGCTGGGCTGGATCCAGCCGGGCCTGCCTAACCCGGACCACCGCGACCTCGACATCGCGACCCACGGTCTGACCATCTGGGATCTGGACCGCACCTTCAATGTCGGTGGCTTTGGCGGCAAGGAGCAGATGACCCTGCGCGAGGTGCTCTCTCGCCTGCGCGCCGCCTACACCTTGAAGGTCGGCTCCGAATACACCCACATCCTCGACCGCGATGAGCGCGGCTGGCTGCAGGACCGCCTGGAGGCGGGCATGCCGAAGCCGACCAACGCGGAGCAGAAGTACATCCTGCAGAAGGTCAATGCCGCCGAAGCATTCGAGAACTTCCTGCAGACCAAGTACGTGGGCCAGAAGCGCTTCTCCCTCGAGGGCGCCGAGACCCTCATCCCGCTGCTGGATTCCATCATTGATACCGCCGCAGGCCAGGATCTGGACGAGGTCGTCATCGGCATGCCACACCGCGGCCGCCTAAACGTCCTGTTCAATATCGTGGGCAAGCCACTGGCCGATATCTTTGGCGAGTTTGACGGCAACTACAAGGGCGGCCAGCTCGGCGGCTCCGGTGACGTGAAGTACCACCTGGGTTCCGAGGGCCACCACCTGCAGATGTTTGGCGATGGCGAAATCAAGGTCACCCTTGCCGCCAACCCATCCCACCTCGAGGCCGTCGATCCGGTCATGGAGGGCATCGCCCGCGCTAAGCAGGACATCTTGGACAAGGGCCCAGAGGGCCACACCGTTGTTCCAGTCATGCTCCACGGCGATGCTTCCTTCACCGGCCTGGGCATTGTCCAAGAGACCATCAACCTGTCTCAGCTGCGCGGTTACACTAACGGCGGCACCGTCCACATCGTGGTCAACAACCAGGTGGGCTTCACCACCACCCCGGACTCCGGTCGCTCTACCCACTACGCGACCGACCTGGCCAAGGGCTTCGACTGCCCGGTCTTCCACGTCAACGGCGATGACCCAGAAGCAGTTGTCTGGGTTGGTCAGATGGCAGCCGAGTACCGCCGCCAGTTTGGCAAGGACGTCTTCATTGACCTCATGGTCTACCGCTTGCGCGGTCACAACGAGGCCGATGACCCGTCCATGACCCAGCCGGAGCTCTACTCCGTCATCGACGAGCACCAGGCAGTGCGCGAACACTACACCAACGACCTCATCGGCCGTGGTGACCTTTCCGCCGAGGACGCCGAGGCAGCCGCTCGCGACTTCCACGACCAGATGGAATCCGTCTTTGCTGAGCATAAGGAAGCCGGCAAGGCTCGCCCGAAGGAGCAGACCGGTATCACCTCCTCCCAGGAGCTCACCCGCGGCCTGGACACCTCGATTACCGCCGAGGAACTGGCCGAGCTGGGTGCCGCCTATGGCAACCCACCAGAGGACTTCGAGTACCACAAGCGCGTGGGCAAGGTAGCCAAGGAGCGCGAGAAGTCCTCCCGTGAGGGCGGCATCGACTGGGGCTGGGGCGAGCTCATCGCCTTCGGTTCCCTGGCCGGCGAGGGCAAGGTTGTCCGCCTGGCTGGTGAGGATTCCCGTCGCGGTACCTTCACCCAGCGCCACGCCGTCACCTTCGATCCACGCAACGGCAACGAGTACAACCCGTTGCACGCCGTCGCTACCTCCAAGGGCAACGGCGGCAAGTTCATGGTTTACAACTCCGCTCTGACCGAGTTCGCCGGCATGGGCTTCGAGTACGGCTACACCGTGGGCAACCCAGACGCTCTCGTGGCCTGGGAGGCACAGTTCGGTGACTTCGCCAACGGCGCCCAGACCATCATCGACGAGTACATCTCCTCCGGTGAGGCGAAGTGGGGCCAGCTGTCCAGCCTGGTACTCCTCCTGCCACACGGCTACGAGGGCCAGGGCCCGGACCACTCCTCTGCCCGCATCGAGCGCTACCTGCAGCTGTGCGCTGAGGGTTCCATGACCGTGGCTCAGCCTTCCACCCCGGCTAACCACTTCCACCTGCTGCGCCGCCAGGCACTCGGTGAGATGAAGCGCCCGCTGGTCGTCTTCACCCCGAAGTCCATGCTGCGCAACAAGGCAGCTACCTCCGCCGTGGAAGACTTCACCGAGGTCAAGCGCTTCCAGTCCGTTATCAATGACCCGAACTACGTCGACATCGACGGCAATAAGGTCGGCGATACCGACAAGGTCAAGACCATCATGCTGGTCTCCGGCAAGCTGTACTGGGATCTGGAGAAGAAGCGCGAGGCCGATGGCCGCGATGACATCGCCATCGTCCGCGTGGAAATGCTCCACCCGATTCCTTTCAACCGCCTGCGCGAGGCATTCGAGGCTTACCCGAACGCCACCCAGGTCCGCTTCGTTCAGGACGAGCCGGCCAACCAGGGCCCATGGCCGTTCTACAACGAGCACCTGCGCACCCTGATTCCGGATATGCCGGAGCTGGTTCGCGTTTCCCGCCGTGCTCAGTCCTCGACTGCCACCGGTAACGCCAAGGTGCACCAGATTGAGCAGAAGAACCTGCTGGAAGAGGCCTTCGACATCTAGTCGCCTCTGCCCCGTTTAAACCCCAGTGAGAACCTCCTCACTGGGGTTTATTCACGCCGACGCCAGCACTTATAGAGCTTCTGCTCTTGCTTCTGCCAGAGCACTCCTTCGGCGTTCTTGCTCTCTCATCTCCGATTCCTTCGCGCTCACCAGCGGAACACTATTGTCTTGGCGGTAGCTTTCCCATGAGCGCCAAGGGAGCGAGTTAAGAATTAGCGCGCTTACTCAATATGTCCAATCGTGACACGTATGCATGTCGTTCAAACCAGGCTGCAATGCAAAGGCATTCGCGTCGGCATTCACGAGCTCGGAATTGCTCCACATCGAGTCACAAGTGAGCTTGAGGGGTCATCTCCTGTGGAGGTGTCGGTCTGCCGGTTTACCCATCGTCAGCAGCTCCGAGTTGCCAACGATCAAATATTAAGAACCAGTGAGATTCGATCCGCCGGAAGAATCGGAGTCGCCCTCTTCATGGGCGATGTCGCCGCCGGAGGAATTCATCCAGGAGCGCACGACCTTCTCCGCGCTGGTGGGGTCGTTTTCTACCTCATCGGCCATGTCAGAGAGGTCTTTTTGGGTAATGAACTTAGTCAGCGAGGCCACGGCTTGGCGCTCTTCACGGTCGAAAAGATCATCTTGATAAAGCACCACGAAATTCTCTGGCAATTCGGGCTCGGAACCCTCACAGCCACTGGCACCGGAAGGCTCAACCGTGGAGGTATCCGTGGGCAAGCTCGACATGAGCGCAATGTGGGTACGGGCCAAGTAATCCTCGCCGCCGGGCTCAGAGGCTTTCTGTGCCTTCTTGTAGTCCTTCGAAATAGCCCGCGCCTCACGGGGGTTGAGGATATTAAGAAACGCGCCGGTACAACCCACATAGAAATTGCCACCCGGGTTCATGGAACGCCCACCCTTGGTGTCGTGGAAGATGTCTCCCTTCACAATGGACGCCTCGCGGCCCTGCCCCATCAGCTCCTGACGGTAGATCTCTGCGAGGACCAGCTGGTCGGTCTCATTAGTATCGACCAAAATGCCAATAGGCTCACTCTGGGAGCTCTTAGCAAAGGGGTTGGTATCGAGCTGGGAGGAACAGCCGGAAAGCAGCGTTGCGGACAGCACCACACCGGCAATGACACGAGCGGGGCGGGCAAAGCTGCGCATGGCGGTACTCTTCTCCTTTTGGTTGGCGGCGCGTGAGCGTCTAGCTGATTCTACACCGAGGGTGTGTTTACCTCCTGTTGCGGCGTGACTAAGATGGCAAGGGTTATGTCTAGCGTTATTACTGAATCCGTCGTACGCGAGGCACTCTCCCGCGTCGAAGACCCCGAAATTGGCCGCCCCATCACCGAACTCAACATGGTGAAGTCCGTTACCGTCACCGGTAATGACGTGGCCGTGGAAATTTACCTCACCATCGCTGGCTGCCCCATGAAGTCCACCATCGAGTCCAATACCCGCGCTGCGGTAGAGGATATCGAGGGCGTTGGAAACGTCACGGTGGCGATGGAAGCCATGAGCGATGAGCAGCGTCGCGAGCTCAAGAAGAAGCTACGCGGCGGCCGAGCCGAGCCCGAAATCCCGTTTGCAAAGCCGGATTCCACTACTCGCGTTTTCGCGGTGGCCTCCGGTAAAGGTGGTGTGGGCAAATCCTCCATGACCGTAAACCTGGCCGCAGCGCTGGTCCAGAAGGGCCTCAAGGTTGGCATTGTGGACGCCGATATTTACGGCCACTCCGTTCCTAACCTCTTGGGCTGCACCGACGGGCCGACCGTGCTCGATGATGAGATGCTACTGCCGCCGATTTCTCACGGAATTAAGCACATTTCCATCGGGCAGTTTGTGGAGGGCAATGCCCCGGTGGTCTGGCGCGGGCCTATGCTCCACCGCGCTCTGCAGCAATTCCTGGCTGACGTTTTTTGGGGCGACCTCGACGTCCTGCTCTTGGATCTGCCACCGGGCACTGGCGACGTCGCCCTGTCCGTAGCCCAGCTCATTCCCAATGCAGAGCTACTCATTGTCACCACCCCGCAGGCCGCGGCCGCCGAGGTGGCAGAGCGCGCCGGATCCATCTCCCAGCAGACCCGTCAGCGCGTGGCTGGCGTAATTGAAAACATGGGCGCCATGGTGATGCCGGATGGCTCCACCATGGATGTCTTTGGCTCCGGCGGCGGACAGATTGTGGCCGATCGCCTAGGCGTCATCCTGGGCCATGAGGTGCCATTGTTGGCTTCCGTGCCGCTGGATCCCACCTTGCGCAGCGGTGGCGATGCCGGCACGCCGATTGTTCTCGATCCCCCCGAGTCCCCCGCCGCCCAGCAGATCCAGGCGGTGGCCGATAAGCTGGCCATCCGCTCCGATTCACTGGTGGGTAAAAACCTCAACTTGGGCGTGAACTAACGCCTTAGGTCACATCGCCCCATATGCCGCCGCCGGTGGATTCTTCCCCACCGCGTGGCGGCTTGTTCTCCGGCGCGGGCTGCTCCGTCGGCTTGGGGGCTTCGGTGCGTTGCTGCGGCCGGGACTCTGGCTGCGGCTGCTCAGCGTAGATCTGGGAGTAGTCGAAGCTCGGGCGCTGCTGCTGCGGTTGAGACTGCGGCTGCTCCTCCGGCTCCTTTGGAGCGGTAGCGGTCTTGACGTTTTCTGCCATTTTCTTGGGGTTGAAATCGTCCCAGGCGGAATCGTCGCCATCGAAAAGCGCCTTAGTAATTGCCCCTTTCGGGCCGAGGCGCGTCCACTGGGCAGCTTGGGTGAGCGGGCCGCGGATATCATCGAACTCCGAGGTAATCGAGCCCATCTCGCCGTTGAGCTCCGCCTTGGCGTTATTGATGGCCTTGCGGGCCGCGTAAATGGCGGCGCGCACATCCTTAATCACCTCGGGCATGCGCTCCGGGCCAATGACGATGATGCCCAAAACCACGATGACGAAAATCTCGGGCCAACCAATGGAAGAAAACACGGTTAAATACTAGTCCCTCACTCTTAGCCGCGCTGATTGTGCTTGATTGCGCGAACCACCATTTCCACCTTGTCCAAGAAATCCTGCTGCGGCCGGTGCGCAGGCGTTGCCGCATCCGGCCCGGGCGTCACCCCTTCGGTGGCAATGCCCGCGAGCTTTGCCAGCAAGGATTGCGGCGCCTTGACCTTAGCGGAATCCGCACAGTGGCGAACCCACTCTGAGGCATGGCGCTGCTGGTGAACATCCGCCCGGCACTCGGCGCAGTGCACCAAGTGGATGCGCACGCGATGCATGAATTTCGGCTCCATCTCCCCGTCTACGAAGGCAACGACAGCCTCCGGGCCAAGGTGCCCGATGGTATCGCTGCGCCGCGCCTTAGCCTTCGCCTTATCGCGGGCCTTGGCCTGGGCGGCATCGAATCCGCCGCGCACGCTCAGCGTGGACAAGGTTCGACGTCCCCGCAGCGAGTCCATCAACACCCTCCTCCAGTAGTTGCTTGGCCTTCAGTGACACGGAAAGTCCCCGCCGGTAGCGGGGACTATGCAGTTTCTTTAAAGTTTAGCGCGCGGTGGTTTAACGTGTGCGCAGCAGCATGCGGGTTTCCGCATTGGTTTGCGCTTCTTTTTCGAGTGCAGCACGCAGCTGCGAGCGGCCTCGGTGGATGCGGGAGCGCACCGTACCCATCTTGACGCCCAAGGTCTCCGCAATCTCGTCATAGCTCATACCTACGACATCACACAGCACCACGGCCACGCGGAAATCGGGAGCCAGGCCATCGAGCGCGGATTGCAGCGCCGGGTCCAGGTTGGCCACGGTATAGGCCTGCTCCGGGGTCATATCCGTGCCGGGCACGCGTTCATAATCCTCCGGCAGGGCCTCCATGCGGATCTTGGAGCGGTGGCGAACCATGTCCAAGAAGAGGTTGGTGGTAATGCGGTGCAGCCAACCCTCAAACGTACCGGCCTGGTATTTATCTAGGGAGCGGAAGACGCGCATGAAGGTTTCCTGGGTGAGGTCCTCTGCATCGTGCTGGTTGCCGGAGAGGCGATACGCCAAGCGGTAGACGCCATCGGCATGTTCGGCCACTAGGTCACCCCAGGCGGGCATGTCGGCTTCGCCGGCATCAAACGCCGCGGTACCGGTCAACTCCGCCTCAGGGGTGGCGGGCTGAAGGGATTCGGCATCGCGCTTCGTTGTTGTCATGCATGTCATCTTTCTACACTTCAAAGTGAAACTCCAGCCACAGTGCTGATAATTTCCTGTGAGTCCGTCACATTATCCCCACCCACCACAACCTCGCTGGCTAGGCGCGTTTTTGCCACATTTGCGGACACTTTTCCCTAAGGTTTATTACGTGACTACTACCGCATATGAAGCACTGCGTTCTTATATCGAGACCACCAGCGAGCCCTCCGCCGCCCTGCGTGGGGCGCGCGACCACGCCGATGAGTACGGTCTGCCGGTTCCAGATGAATCTACGGGCCAGCTGCTCACCACCCTGACGGCCGCCTCCGCCGGTTCCACCGAACGCCCCCAGTCCGTAGCGATCACCCCGGCCGCCAATGTGGTGGGCCTCTACCTGCTCGCTGGCATGCCCGATAATGGCATCTTGACCTGCATCGACCCCGAGGCTGAGCACCAGCGCAGCGCCAAGACCGCCTTCCGCGAGGCGGGCTATGCACCTTCGCGCGGCCGCTTCCTGCCGTCTCGCCCGCTCGAGGTCATGGGCCGCCTGGCTAATGATGCCTACCAAGTCATCTACGCCGACGTCGCCGCGCTCGAGCTCCCCGCCATCATCAAGGCAGCGTGGCCACTGCTGCACCAAGGCGGCACCCTGGTCTTGGCTAATTCTTTGCTCGATGGCACGCTTGCCGACGTCTCCCGGACCGACCGCGACACCGCCGCCGCCCGCGAAGCAGACGAGTACCTGCGCGAGCTCGAGGGCGCAAACGTCACCCGCTTGCCGCTGGGTTCCGGGGTCACGCTCGTGACGAAGCTCTAGACCTTCTGGTTTTTGCCGACGACAACCACGCCGCCGTCAGAAACCTTGAAGCGCTCCTCATCGCGCTCGCGGTCCACACCGATAATTGCGCCATCGCTGACGACGACGTTCTTATCGAGGATCGCGCGGCGCACCACCGCACCACGACCGATGCGCACGCCCGGCAGGATGACCGATCCTTCGACCGTGGCGCCATCGGCCACGTGGACATCGGACGCCAGCACGGAATTGCGCACCGTGCCGCCGGAGACAATACAGCCCGGCGCCACCATCGAGGACTGCGCGATGCCATTTTGCACGAACTTCGCCGGCGGGAAATTGGAGTCATCCGTGGAGTGAATCGGCCAATTCTGGTTATAGAGGTTAAAGATCGGGTGCACCGAAATCATGTCCATGTGCGCTTCATAGAAGGAATCGATGGTGCCCACGTCACGCCAGTAGCCGTGATCGCGTTCGGTAGATCCCGGCACCTCATTTGCCATGAAGTCATAGACATGCGCCTGCCCACGCTTCACAAAGTACGGAATAATATCGCCGCCCATATCGTGGGCGGAGTCCTCGTTCTTTTCGTCCTCTAAGAGGGCGTCAATAAGCGCCTGCGCCGTAAAGACATAGTTGCCCATCGAGGCATAGCTCATATTCGGGTCATCCGGAGTGGCTGGTGGGTCCGCAGGCTTTTCCACGAACTCCGTGATGGTTCCCATGCCATCGGCCTGAATGCAACCAAAGGCCGTTGCCTCCTCGCGCGGCACGCGAATGCCAGCCACCGAACAATCCAGTCCCGAGGCGATGTGTTCTTCTACCATCTGCGCCGGATCCATGCGGTAAACGTGGTCCGCGCCGAAGACAATGACGTAGTCCGGTTTTTCGTCATAGATGAGGTTGAGCGACTGCACAATGGCATCCGCCGAGCCGTTGTACCAACGCTTACCGCGGCGCTGCTGGGCAGGCACCGAAGCAATGTATTGCGGCGTCGGCCCCGCCAAATTCCACGCCTGGGAAATGTGGCGGTCCAAGGAGTGGGACTTGTACTGGGTCAACACCGCAATCTTGAGGTAGCCGGCGTTGACCAGGTTGGACAGGACAAAGTCAATGAGGCGGTAGGATCCGCCAAAAGGCACGGCGGGTTTGGCGCGGTCTTCGGTCAGGGGAAAAAGGCGCTTTCCCTCGCCGCCGGCAAGGACAATGGCTAGGACATTTGGCAGGCTTCTCACGTTTTCAAACCTATCTCCAAATCCCACATTTCGCAGCAGAAATATGCACATTTCTACCCCCATCCCGTATTTCTGCACGCGGCACCAGAGATACGTATTCTGGATGGGTATGAGAGCCGGAATCTTTTCCAAAGAATACCCGCCGGAAATCTACGGCGGGGCCGGAGTTCACGTAGCTGAACTCACCCGTTTTATGCGCGATATCATCGATGTCTCCGTGCACTGCATGGGCTCCCCGCGCGAAGAAAAGGACGTTTTTGTGCACGGCGTGGACCCCGCACTCGAGGGTGCCAATGGAGCGCTCAAGACTTTGTCTACCGGGCTTCGCATGGCCGATGCTGCCTCCGATATCGACATCGCCCATTCACACACGTGGTACACGGGCCTTGCCGGCCACCTCTCCGCCCAGCTATACGATATCCCGCACGTAGTCACCGCCCACTCCCTGGAGCCACACCGCCCATGGAAGCGCGAGCAGCTCGGCGGCGGCTATGACGTCTCCTCGTGGTCCGAGAAGAACGCCATGGAATATGCCGACGCCGTCATCGCTGTCTCTGCTGGCATGAAGGACTCCATCCTGGATGCCTACCCGCGCATCGACGCCTCCAAGGTCCACGTTGTCCTCAACGGCATCGACACCGAGCTGTGGCAACCGCGAGAGGGAGATGTGTTGGACAAGCTGGGCGTCGATAAGCAACGCCCCATCGCCGCCTTTGTTGGCCGCATTACCCGGCAAAAAGGCGTGAAGCACCTGCTGCAGGCAGTGCGGAAGTTCGACCCGGATATCCAGCTGGTGTTGTGCGCCGGCGCGCCCGATACGCCCGAAATCGCGGCGGAGACCGAGGCGTTGGTAGATGAGCTACGCGCCCAGCGCGATGGCATTTTCTGGGTCAAGGACATGCTCCCGCGCAACGAGGTCCAGCAGATTTACTCCGGCGCGGATGTGTTTGTCTGCCCGTCTATCTACGAGCCGCTCGGCATCGTCAACCTAGAAGCTATGGCCTGCGGCACGGCCGTTGTTGCCTCCAACGTGGGCGGCATTCCGGAGGTTGTGGTCGATGGCGAGACCGGCGTACTGGTGCCTTACGACGCCGCCGATACCGCTGCCTTCGAAGCCGACCTCGCCGCCGCCGTCAATGACGTCGCCGCCGATAAAGAGCGCGCCGCGGAATTTGGCCGTGCCGGCCGCGAGCGCGCCATTCGCGATTTCTCTTGGGCTACGATTGCCGCCCAGACCGTCGATATCTACCGCAGTTTGATTTAAGGAAGGATAGCCGTGACAACTCACCGCCCCGAACTGCATTTTGTCCCTGAAGACGGCGTCCTCGACGCCCCCGCTGGTATCCTGCGCGACGGCGATACCTGGCACCTGTTCTACCAGTACCGCCCCACCGCAGACTCCCCTGCCCGCTGGGGACACACCTACTCCGAAGAGTCTCCCTTTGACTGGTTGGACTGCGACGATGCCCTCGCCCCCGTCGGCGGCGAGCTCTCCCTGCGCGCAGGATCCGTAGCCCAAGGCCCGGAAGATATCCATCTCTACTTCACCTCCGTGACCGCCGCCGGAATCGCCGTTCACCTCGCCCGCTACGCTGACGTGGACGAGATCTGCGAGGTCTCCGATGACCCCCAGGCCCTCGACCCCAATGTCGTCCGTTTTGGCGAGGTCGTAGGCAATACCCGCAACTTCGATCACTTCCGCTCCCCCTCTGTGGTGCCCGATTGGGCCTCCGAGGACCGCGATGACGGCCACGACGGCTGGCTCATGCTCGCGCTCACCGGCCACTCCGACGCCCCGGTTCCCGTCATCCTCGAATCCACCGATGGCGTGTCTTGGCGCCTGCGCGGCAGCCTCAAGTTCGACGGCGACCCTGGCTTCCTAGAGGGCGAGGTCCCCGCTACCTCGCCCATTCCGCCGGTCGTCTCCCCGCGCCTAGTCCGACTGCGCGATGAGGTTGACGGCAATATCTACGACGTCCTCTTTGTCACCTTGGAACGCGGCGGCCGCGACGTCTCCGGCTGTCTCTTATACACATCTCCGAGCCCACGAGACTCCTGAGCATCTCG
>ERZ1031176.180-NODE-180-length-11453-cov-6.937708_pt1 | contig 11453 bp, 8 predicted proteins | sample MGYA00518586_ERZ1031176 | MGnify/ENA primary metagenome ERZ1031176 (study PRJEB33718, sample SAMN03159775) | human skin metagenome | collected 2014-05-20 | study: EMG produced TPA metagenomics assembly of the PRJNA266117 data set (Human skin bacterial metagenome... | reverse complement strand
GATCTACACTAGATCGCTCGTCGGCAGCGTCAGATGTGTATAAGAGACAGTGCGTGCCCAGTGAGCACGACCGTGAAATGAAGGCGTGGAAAGAGCAGGCGAACCAGCCGATTGAGCAACCACTGGATGTCGGCGAGGGGGACATCGCGCCCTCGCGGCCGGTGGAAATGCGTATCCCGGGCCTCGATCTGACCGCGAAATTCGAAGATGGTGACTGCCGCTTCAAAGATGGCGCGATCGACCCGGACACCCTCGGCGAGGCCTGCGCATTTACCGCGAAGGACAAGCCGTACGTCCTACCTGGCACCACGAGTGAGGACATCGTGGTCATCGCCGGACACGCGGCCGCAGGTGTGCCCGCCGTCTTTGACAAGCTTTACGACGTCAAAAACCAACGCCACACCGTCAAAACCGGCGACACCATGTACCTGAAAACGGCGGAATCTGGCGATCGTTGGTTGAAGTACCAGGCCACCGACCTGCATGAGCCGGAGAAGGAGGGGCTGTCCCAGTCCGCTGAAATCTGGGGCAATGTGCCCATGCCCGGTCGCCTGCTCACTATCTCCTGTATCCAGCCCGCCAACCCCTTCGAAGACGCCGTGCGCAATGCCGTTGTCGGGTGGCAGCTGCAGGGGGTCGTGGATCAGCCGGAGTAGGGGAGGAATCGCTCCGGGGATCGCTGGGCGCGACAGTTGGCCAAACATTTCAGACCGTTAGCGATCTCGCCGTGTCCTCGCGTGAGCGCGCCCCTGTGTTTGGGACTAAAACGGGGGTGCTTTGGGCTCCCGTTCCGGAAATGTGACCTAACTCACAAAACATTTTCTAACGCACGCTTGTCGCATTCTATTTCGCGGGGGGGGGGGTAAATCCCCAGCTTGTATATACAGCAAACGCACAGAATGGGCTTGAATCTACATTTCTCTGCTTTCAGCTCCTAATGCTCCCGTTTTACTGAATTTTTTAAGGCATTTTCAGGTTGCTTGTTATGGAATGTGCGCCTTTAATCAGGGGTATCCGCAGGCTGCCGGGCCTTTCAAATTGGCAACTCGGCCCAGCGGTTCGAGCCCCAATCCCCTTTGAAAGGAACTTTCATGGCCAACGCCATCAAGAAGACCGCAGCTATCGCGCTGGCTGCGGGACTGACTTTCGCCGGTTCTGCTGGCATCGCTGCGCAGGATGCCTTTGCTCAGACCATGAACACGACTGCCCCTACGCTCGCGCCGAATGTTCCGGATGCTAGCGAAATTGGCGACGCAAAGGTCAAACTGACCATCAATAAGCGCGTCAACCCGACTGAGCTGCGCAATGCGACTGGTGAGGCGGATGAACAGGCATCGGGCCAGCCGCTTGCTGGTGTTGGGTTCACTGCTGAGCGAATCGACATCGACATCACCAACCAGGAGAACTTCAACAAGGTCGCCAAGCTCGCTAACGAGCGCGACATCGAAGGTGCCCGTGAGTTGGGTACCGAGCCAGCGGTGAAGTTTGCTGATACGGATGCTGAGGGGCAGACTTCAGAGGAACTGGAAGTCGGTGCCTACATCATCACCGAGACCAAGACCCCCGACGTTAAGGACGGCGAGACCTACGTTCCGGCTGAGCCCTTCATTGTTTTCCTGCCGATGACGTCTTCTGACGGCAAGTCTTGGAACCGCGATGTTCAGGTCTACCCGAAGAACTCCTACGCCAAGGTGACCAAGACCGTCATCGACGAGAATAAGAACACTGAAAGCACGGCGGCTCAGGGTGAAGAAGGCAAGCCGGGCTACCTCGGGCCGCGTCCTGAAGAGAACGCTGTAGTGAAATACACCCTGGACGGTGTCGTTCCGGCTGCACCGCAGAACCGCGAGTTGAAGACTCTCACCCTTACCGATGCTTCCAAGAAGGAAGAGCTGCGCTGGGATAAGGGCTTCATTGAAGGCGTCTTCGTTGTTCGTGGTGGCGAAGAGGTTCCCATCGACGCAGCCAACTACACCGTGAACGAGGAAGCAGCTGTCCCGACGACGAACACTGACGGGCTTGCTGCAGGTGCCAACCAGGCGTTCACCGTTGCAGTCGATGCCCAGAAGGCAGGCCTGAAGCCGGGCGAGACTGTTCGCGTCAAGGTCAAGGCAACCATGCTCAAGGACGACGAGACTTCCAAGGGTATCGAGAACTCTGTCCGTGAATCCTTCGTCTTCCGTAACCCCTCTACCGACACGGACGACGAGCCGAAGGAGACGCCGGACGACAAGGTCGTCACCTACGTTGGCGACATCAGTATCTACAAGCATGGTCAGAAGGAAGGCGAGCAGAGCAGCAAGCCGCTCGCTGGTGCCGTTTTCGAGATCGGTAAGTGCAACGAGAAAAAGGATGGCCTTGAGGGCGGTGCAATCCAGACAGGTATCACCAACGCTGAGGGCAATCTGACCTTCCCGGGTCTGCACGTCACTGACTACGTCAATGACGCTGAAGTCACCGATACGGTCGCAAACTACTGTGTTGTCGAGACCAAGGCTCCGGAAGGCTTCGCTACCCCGAAGGGTAAGGCAGCAACGCATGAGATCACGCTGACCCGTACGACCAATAACGCTCTCAACCAGGACAAGACCGCGTTCGAGGTTGTCTCCGGTGAGTCGACGAAGATCGCCAACGGCGCAGTCGTGGAGAACGAGGAGAAGACCGTTCCGCTCCTGCCTTCCACCGGTGGCATGGGTATCTTGATCGTCGCCCTCGCGGGCCTCGCGATCATCGGTGGCGGTGCATACGCTGCACGCCGCAACTCCCAGTCTGCGTAAGCGGACTGCTCCACGGCGCTGAATAGCGCTGATGGATAGAGGTGTCAGGTGTTGAAAAGCGCCTGACACCCAACGCCTGCCGGCGGGAAGGCGCAAAAACTCCCGCCCCAGTTTTGAACAAGCAAACCCCAAAGCAGCGGGACGAATACGAGAGGATCGCGCAGTGACCACGGTGGCATCAGCGAAGCACCGGCGAGAGCCGCAGCCGCAGCAGAAGTCTGTGTTCCAGCGCGTTGTTCTGCCGGCCCTCATCATCCTGGTTGGCCTTGCTGTGCTGATGTACCCGGTGGTCTCCACGCAGTGGAACAACCGTGTGCAAGAGCAGGTGGCGAAGCAGTACGAACAGGACCTGACGGATATCCCTCAGGAGAACGTCAACGAGGCGTACGAAGCAGCGCTCGCATACAACCGTTCGCACACCGACGGGCCAATCCTGGACCCGTGGCTTGCGCGCATCAGCGAAGATAACGCCGAGTACAAGCTGTACGAAAGCCATCTCTCCGGTGTCGCGGCGATGTCACAGTTGGCGATCCCGTCGATCGACGTGCGCTTGCCCGTCTATCACGGAACGAGCGAAAACACGCTGCAGAAGGGCCTCGGCCACCTCTACGGATCCGCATTGCCGACAGGCGGGGAGGGGTTCCACTCCGTCATCACCGGGCACACGGGTCTGACAACAGCAACGCTTTTCGACGACCTTGTCGACGTCAAAGAAGGCGACGCCATCTACATCTCCACCTTCGGCAAGAGGATGAAGTACGAGGTGTACGACATCGAAGTGGTCCTTCCTGACCAGACCGAGAGTTTGGCAGCGCAAGAGGGTAAAGACCTTCTTACCCTGATCACCTGCACGCCGTACGGTATCAACACCCACCGTCTCCTGGTCCACGCCGAGCGCGTTCCGATGGACCCGGACGAAGAAGGTGTTCTCGATGAATCGACATCCACGATCCAGTGGTGGATGTGGGTTCTTGGAGGCCTGTCCTTGCTGATCCTCCTGGCGCTCATTTGGTGGGTCATGCGCGAACGGAAGAAAGAAAAGCAAAACGGTGCCGACGCGGCGGAAGACGCGGCAGATGCAGCAGAAGAGGAGCACGCAGAAAATGCGTAAGAATCATAAATTCGCAGCACTAGTTGCCGCATCGTTGATGCTCGGCACTAGCTTCAATGCTGGTCTCGCAGACGCGAAGGTGATCAGTGGCAACGATGGGGGACTGATTGCGGAGGCCGTCGATACGCAACGCCTCATGACCCTCACTGTGCGCAAGGTAGCGAAGAACCCGTACGACGATGTGCCCGCTGGCGAGAAACCTGCAGCGATTGCGGGTGCAGTTTTCACGCTGTCGCGCGTCAACGGTGTCGATGTTCTCACTCGCGCCGGCCGTGCTGAGGCCAAGGAGTTCACCCTGGAGAAGGCGCGCGAAAACGGTGTCACCGAAGTGGCGAAGCGGACTACGAATGGCAAAGGCGTCGCTGAGTTCACTGAGCTGAAGCCGGGCCTGTACCTCCTTGAGGAATCCGCTCCAGACGGCGACTACGACTACCACCTGTCCAGCCCGAAGCTGGTCATATTGCCACTCGGAAATGTGACCGGTGAGGAATTCGATTACGAAAACGTCATTGTGACCAAGCCGGACAACCAAGTTCCGCCGCCGGACACGCCGCCGACGACATCGACCACGGCAACCACAACGACGACGGCGCCGAGCACCCCTCCGCCGCCGGGTGATAGCCCGACCCCGGAGACCACCCCGGCGCCGCCGGACACCACACCGAGGACTCCTCCGAGGGACAGCCCGACCGATGGTGGCTCTCGCCCACCGTTGGCGTCTACCGGTGCCAATGTTCTGTGGGCTCTCGGATTCGGTGGACTTTTGATCCTCGCTGGGTTCTTCCTGGCACGACGTAACAACGACAAGCGAACGCAGTAAACGGAACGGATAGAGAAAGAGAAGACGATGCGAAACTTTTTCAAGCCGACGAAACGGGGCTCTAACGCACGCTCCCGCCGGCCGCTGCGTGGCGTCGCTGCCGCAGTTGCGTCCGTTGCCCTTGTCGCGGGTCTCGGAGGGTACCCCGGTGACGCTGTTGCGCAGGAGGCCACTACGGCAGCCTCCTCCGCTGCTGAGACGCCGGATGAGCCTTCTGCGGAAGCTACATCGAAGCCAACCACGGCGGAGGGCGTGACCGTCGAGCGTTCCGGGGATGTCGACCACATCGTCGTCGACGACTCCGACGTCAACGTGTGGGATAGCGGCCGCAAAGCTTCCGACGAAGACATCATTGCTCTGAAGCGAACCGGTGAGGGCACGATCGAGGAGATCATCAAGGTCGTTGCCGACGGAAAGGAGCTTGATCCGCAGTACTACGGCTTCGTCAACGATGACAACGGCGGTTACATCGCCGTCGACATGGATGGGCTGAACGTTACCCCGCCAATGCATATCGAGTACGAGGTTCGCGCTACCGAGGCTGCCGAGTACGAGATCGCCGAAAGCGATGAGGTGCCGACCGCGCGTGAGCTTTCCGCATCTGGCTTCGGTCAGACCGAGAATGCCGCCGCGACCGTGAACCCTGATGGGGTTGGGCAAGCCCGTGCAGCCGATCCGGGGGAAATCTGGAACCAACCGGGCGTGATGGATCAGGAGTTCTCGTTGACCAACCCAGAACCCAACTGGGTTAACAACAATCCGGAGCTGAAGTTCACTGTGAACGAGATCGGCAACTGGAGGATGACCAGGTTCGCCGTAAAGAAGGACCGGAATGATTCCAATACCAAGTCCATCACCGGCCCAGTGCGAATTCGAGTCATTCGACAGGGCCGAGTAGTCACAGATCGTACATTCGATGACCTTTTCCAAAATGTCTGGCAAAGGAATGCTAAGGGCAGCGCTTTCGATACCGAGTTTCAGTTACTGCCACGTTACGACGATCTGTACCTAAACGGCGGCGACACCGTAATTCTGAATCTCGTTGGCCCACCAAACGGCATCTACTCGGTGCAAATGTGGGGCCAGGATCTCTCGAACCAATCACAGGACCACGAGGTTAATGTGATCGGCCAGGGGATCCCGCTGACGTCTCCGGCAACAGTCGGCAATAACCCGTATGAAACCACCTTCAATATCAGAGCGCGGTCTCATTTCAAGAGTGCCAGCGTAGTGCTTAGCCCTGCGGCCCGACTCGAAGATGTCGCTCTTTATCTGCCGATTGAGGCAACAGATGAGGGCGTTCAGTTAGAGCACGAGGTGAAACGGTATTCGGACCGCGTGGAGATCACCTGGTTCCCTACGAAAAATGGAGTGCGAATCGATTCGGTGACCGTGGCGCAGGACACAACGGTCACTTTGAAGACTTCCTACCGGTCCTCACCGACCCGCCCAGAAGACGTGGTGGTGACTGGGGCTTTGGCTCCGGAAGACGAAACTGATCCTCGACTGCCTATCGCACCAATTGAAGAGCAGGGCGTACCGCCGATTACTCAGGATTCGCAGCGCTGCGAGTACAGGGACACTAAACCAGTTTCTCGCCAACCTGCGCGAGCTCTCACTGCGCTCGAAGAAGAGTTCGGATTCCGCCGATACATTGTGGCTAGCCCCGTCAGTTCGAAAGAGAGGGTTTCCTCGCAGCTCTATCTGCAAACAGATGCAGGTGATGATCGTCGCGTTCACCATGAGGTCGGTCCCAAACAGGGTTGGGTTTATAACGCGCTCGCGTATAACCAGGAAGATAACTATCTGTACGCGGTAAGCCAGGGGCGCAACTCAACCCCTGAAGGATACCGCGATGACCCATGTTTCCCTGCTGGACATTTGCTCCAGATCAATCCCTTGACTGGTGAGGTCTTTGACCTTGGAAAAGTGAGTGGATTTCAGGGGCAGTTGCCAGAAGATCTCCGAGATCCAAACCGTTACGCAAATGATCTTGGCAGTGGCATTAACTCAGGTACGTTCGACCAGGACGGTAACTACTGGGTCTCCGCCTCCTCCAGTAGAGGAAGTGGCCGACTCTACAAGGTCGATTTGAATCGTTTGACTGCAACATCCAAGAGCGGTCTCGCCCCCAATGTTCCGTGGGAGACGCCATGGAACGAGAGCCAACGCTATCGAACGGCATCGGAAGACATTGTCAGCACGCCCGAGGCACCCAACTACGTGTGGGGTCTCCAAAGTACGTGGGCGGGTGGTAAGGACAAGGTTTACCTTGAGCGAACTAGCCTGACGGGTGAGAAAAACCTTCGCATTGACATCACTGACATGGAGGTTCCTGGTACCGGCCAAACCGTGCGGCAATTCTTCAAAATTGAGAATGGTCGTTTCGGTGTATTTGGTCAGGCGTGGCTAGAGCCTGACGGCACTTTGGCTTTCGGTCTAGGCGGTGGCGCGGTTTCTGCAAACCAGCGCGAAGCACAGGGCATCCGCATTAAGGTAACTACCCCGAATGCTAAGACAGTTGGTGTAGAGGTGGTGGGTAGCCAATGGGCGCCGGTCTCCTACAACACTGATGCGGCGTCAGCGCTAGCACCGACATCCCCTCCGACGAAGATCGATCCGAAAGTGAAGAAGGAAGCGAGCTCGCAAGCTGAACCTCAGACGGATGGCAGTTTCGTTGCGAAATACCGCATTACCGTGACGAACCCGGATGCAAAGCGTGGTGCCAGCTACGGCAGGGTGGTTGACACCCCGAAAATGCCTGCGGGTGTGAACGTTGTGGGCGCCACATGGACGCTTACTAATGAGTTCGGCAAGACCAGTAAAGCCACTACACAACCCGGACCTGGCCCATTCCTCTTAGCCGACTATGGTGATATTAATGCCAAAGGCGTGAAGAGTTTCGGTGCAGAGAGTACTGGCCATCACACGTTCGATGTGGAAATCCGGATGAGGATCGACGAGGGAGCATCTCTACCGAAAGGGGAAGAGTGCGCACCTCAAAAGAGCCTCTATAACTTGGTGGAAGTCGGACCAAATAATGATGATGCCTGTATTCCTCCGCCAACGACCAGTGAAACGAAGCTGAACATTCGTTTGGCCAAGGTCTCGAGCGAGAAACTCAAAGCCGAGAATGTTCTCGAGCAGGCAAATCTGCTTAAGGGTGCGGAGTTCACGGTCACCCCGATTAGCTCCGAAGGGCAACCTTCAGGAGAACCTGTAGCGATGGTGTTTAACTCGGCGACCGGAACTTTCGACGCCACTGAACTCAAGCCGGGACGCTACCGCCTCGCGGAAACTAAAGCACCGGCAGGATTCAGCCTGTTGACCGCGCCTATCGACTTCGCGATTGCTACCGACGCACAAAGCGGAACGGCAACTATCGTCTTCGATGCGGATGAGGCAGGGCTCGTAGCCAAGCAAGTGGAGAATGGGAAAGCACCGAACTCTTGGAATTTGACCAAGAAGGACGCGATCCTGACCCTTGCCAACGTCCACCAAGGCGACCTCCCGAAGACCGGCGGGCGTGGTGTCGGCGTGACAACGGCGCTGGGCCTGTTGATTGCAGCGGCGGGTGCGTTGATGGCGAATAACCGCCGACGCGTGTAGCCGTTTGACAGAAGCCGGGCTCTCATGGGAAACCATGGGGCCCGGTTTTCTTTTGGTTGTGGGATGTCGGGGGCGAGCTTGGGGCTGCACACAGCAACGCCCCGCGGCGCACCGTTGGTGGGGGGGTGCCCGCGGGGCGTTCGTCGATAAGCGAAAAAGCTTTAGTTCTCGGACTTCGCGTCCTTGGATTCTTCGAGGTTCTCGCGGGAATTTTGCTAGCCCTGGGCGTTGAAGTTCTTCAGGGAGTCCTCGAGGATCTTCTCGGCCTCGGCCTTGTTGCCCCAGCCGGAACCGGAGACTTCCTTGTTGGGCTCGAGGTCCTTGTAGTGGACGAAGAAGTGCTCGATCTCGTCCTTGACGAAGTCGGAGACGTCGTCGATGTCCTGGTAGGACTCGTAGCGCACGTCGTCGATGACGCAGAGCAGCTTGTCGTCGCCGCCAGCCTCATCGGTCATCTTGAACACGCCGATTGGACGAGCTTTGACGATGACGCCCGGGAAAACCGGCTCCGGGGTGATCACGAGTGCGTCCAGCGGGTCACCATCGTCGGCGAGGGTATGGTCGATGAAGCCGTAGTCGAGCGGGTATGCCATCGGGGTGAACAGGTAACGGTCCAGGTAGACCTTGCCGGTCTCGTGGTCGAGCTCGTACTTGTTGCGGGAACCCTTCGGGATTTCGATGGTGACTTCAGTAGCCATGTGGCGCTCCTTTATCTGTAGCGGTGCAATTCTGCTGACCATCGTAGCCTGCGGGCTGTGTGGGGTGTGCGGGGGTTGGCGTGGGATGTGCAGTTTCGGCCGTGGTTTCGGGCGCGCCGCTAGATCCGGTTAGTCCCGTTTGAGTTTCGAATCCCACCGTTAACATGAGAAACATTTCACCTGGGGTTTTAGGCGGCGGTTTCAAACGCGACTAAACGGGGGTCGAGCGAGCAGCCGAGCGGGGAGAATGCAACGCCGGAAGGTGTGTACGATACGTACACAAGGGGGCGGGGTTGTGAAGAATGTTGAACTGAAATGGACCGATTCGAATGAAGCTCATATCGCTAGGCATGGGGTCGTACCCATTGAGGTTGAGCAAGTGCTATCGAGCGAGCCTCTCGTGTGGGTCAACGGAAGGGAAGGAACGACGCTCGTTTACGGGCAGAGCTATTCGGGCCGCTTGCTCTTGGTCGTATTGGCCGATTCGGAGGACGGGCGAAAATTTGTCGTCACGTCGCGGGATATGACGGTGAAAGAAGCCCGCACATTCAAGGCGAGAAGATAGGAGGAAGCGAACAGCTATGCATGACAAGGATGTTTCGAAGTTGCGCGATCTCTACGACAACACCGACACCTCAGATTTTGTCGAGCGTGCGGCGCCGGCAGATTTCGGCGACCGGTCAGGCGCGGACGCGATGAGTGCTTTCACTGTGCGTCTCCCCGCGGCGGTGCTGGAGGCGGTGCGCGAGATTGCGCGCGAAGAAAACGTGGCCACGGGCGTCGTGCTCCGACGCTTCATCGAGGCGGGGGTTGCCGAGACGGTTGCCGATGACGCGGTCATCAGGGTCCGGGATGTCCGCAGCCTGATTGCCGGTGCCCGGGGAGCTTAGCGTCGTTTCCCGTGAGCGATACTCTTTTGCGAGATGCCCGGTTGACGTATGCGCGAAAAGAATTGCTCTTGGGAGGCCGGATCCCAGTGCGCTCATAAAAGTCTTGTGGGAGCGGCTCACCAGTTTGCTCGCTAGCTTTGACCGCAAGTTTGGCCCACTCGCGTCGTCTATCTTCCTTGGTCATTTTCGAAGTCATCGTCATCCCTCCTCTCGCTGCCACCGTTATCCCCGCTGATTTACTCGATGCTGCTCTCCGAAACGGAGAGCAGGCGTCTGTTCCGGTGGTATGGACTATCCGCGCTACCCTTAACCCCGATGAGCAAAACGAGAAAGAAGTGGCCGTGGGCCGTGGGCGCTGTGGCGGTGGTGGCTGTCGCAGGTGCGGCGGGCACGGGCGTGGTGGTGCAGCAGGAGCTGGGCGAGCTGAACCATGCGCCGGCGTATTCAATGGCGGAACCGGGGGAGTTGCCGGTGGAGCCGGCGTCGGCGGAGCCGATTGATGAGGCGAAGCTCCACGAAGCATTGGCAGCGCAAGCGGCGAATCCGGAGTTCGGGAAGCTGCACGTGCGGGTGAGTAACGGCACGACGGGTGCGACGGTGTTTGAACAGACGGCGGGCGATCCGTTGCAGCCGGCAAGTTCAACGAAGGTGCTCACCGCCGCGGCGGCGTTGTACACGCTTGAGCCGGATGCGACGATCACAACGGAGGTTGTGCGCTCAGGCGATGCGGTGACCATCAAGGCCGCAGGTGATGTGTGGCTTTCGCCAGAAGATATCGACGAGCTTGCCGAGCAGGTTGGCCAGGCTTCCGCGGTGTTTGTGGATACGTCGGTGTGGCCTGAGGATACGCAGATGCCGGGTTGGGACCCGGAAGATATTGATGGTGGCTTCGTCGCACCGATGGAGCCGGTCATGATTCATGGCGCTCGCCTGGACGGGGAACCGCGGGGTGATGTGCCGCGCTCGCATACCCCGGCGCTTGATGTGGCGCAGGCACTTGCGGATCGCGTGGGTGCGCAAAATATCGATTTTGGTCGCGCGCCAGCCGACGGCGAAATCGCGGCCAAGGTGGAGTCGCCGCCGCTTGCCGAGCGCATGCGCGAGATGATGAAGGAATCGGACAATGTCATGGCTGAGGCGATCGGCCGTGAGGTCGCACGCAAACGCGGTGGCACATCCCCGCAGGCCACACTGGATGTGCTCACGGAGCATGGCTTCGACATCACGGGCGTGACGTTGAAGGACAGCAGCGGGTTGTCGCGGTTTGATCTGATTCCGCCGCGGCTGCTCGACGACATTATGTTGCGCGCCACCTCCACCGACGAGCTGCGCGATTTGCTGCCCACGCTTGCGATCGCGGGTGGCGATGGCACGCTCGTCGATCGTTACGGCGACCTTCCGGGCAAGGCGTGGGTGCGCGCGAAGACGGGCACGCTCACGGGTACCTCCGCGCTGGTCGGCACGGTGACGTCCGAGGTGGGCAACGTGTACACATTCGCCATGATCAGCAACGACAGTGATATTCTCACCGCGCGCAAGCTTATGGAC
>ERZ1031176.179-NODE-179-length-11459-cov-5.922922_pt1 | contig 11459 bp, 8 predicted proteins | sample MGYA00518586_ERZ1031176 | MGnify/ENA primary metagenome ERZ1031176 (study PRJEB33718, sample SAMN03159775) | human skin metagenome | collected 2014-05-20 | study: EMG produced TPA metagenomics assembly of the PRJNA266117 data set (Human skin bacterial metagenome... | reverse complement strand
TCCAAAAGGTAGCGCCCCGTGGCCACCAAATTCGACGGCGCATCCTCAACCGCAGGCTTTTCCACCATGCTTACAATCTTCTTCACCCGACCATCGTCGGTAGCCTCCACATCAAAAACGCCGCAATTCGACACCTGCGGCGGCTCCACTTCCACCGCCAACAACACCGAACCGCCATGCTCCTAGTGCACCCGAATCATCTCACTCATGGCGGCGGTGGGGTCAATAACGTCACCAAGAAGCATGACGACAAAGTAGTCTACATCAACATCCGAAGCGGATTCCTTAGAAAAGCTCTGGACCCTACCCGGCTCTAGGCGTCAACGTTCCGGTAACCAGCTCGTCGTACTCACCACCTAAACGCAAAAGCCCCTCCTTGAGTTTAATACTGGTCTCACTTTCCTGCGCATGTCCATCACACCTGTCAGAATCGAATCATGTCTGTTGAAGCTCGCGCGCTGTCACTGCGGCGTTTGATGCATAATTCTGCCGCGATCCGGCTTCTTGCTGCGGATAATGCGCCGGTGATCCTGGCTGTCATTGCGGAGTACTTTCCGCGCGGTACTCGCGCGCGTCCGGCGGCGGAAGTCTATGAACTCATGGTCACTGATTTCGAAGTCATCGCCAGCGAGTTTCCCATGCCCCGCACGCCACAAAGCTATTGCAATGATTGGGTCAAGGCCGGTTGGTTGGTGCGCAAATCCGGGAGAAGCTCACTGGGTGAAACCCTCGAGCCCAGCGAAGAGGCATTGTCTGCGTTGGAAGCTATCGAGCGCTGGGAAGCACCAGTGACCACGGTGACGGCCTCCCGTGTGGAATCGATAAGCTCGGCCCTGCAGAGGTTGGCGCGGGATACCAATGAGGACATCGCCAGCCGCGTGGCCAGCTTGGAGGCAGAACGCGCGCGGATTGACCGCGAGATCGAGAAAGCACAGCTAGGCCAGTTTGAAAGCCTTACCGCTGCGGAGACGGAGGAACGAGTCCAGGACGTTCTCAATATGGCTATGGCAGTACCGAGCGATTTCGCTCGAGTGCGCCACGAGCTCGAGGTGCTCAACCACCAGCTTCGCCGGCAGCTTTTGGATCCGGAGGGATACCGCGGTGATGTGTTGGAGGAGATCTTCAACGGCGTGGACCACATCGCGGAATCAGACGCTGGCCGCAGCTTCCAGGGCTTTTATTCTCTCCTTATGGATAGGGAGCGCAGCGCCTGGCTAGACCAGTGGATTGAGCAGGTACTCGATAGCGATGCCGGGCGAGACATTGCGCCGGTTAGGCGCAGGCAGCTGCGCAGCCTCTTTCGCGATATGGAAGAAACCAGCTTTGAGGTAAACCAGACCATGACGGGTTTGGCGCGCAGCCTGCGACACTACGTATCCTCGGAACAATTCGCGGAGGATCGCCGCATGATTGAGCTACTGCGAGAAGCCCGCGGCATGGCCATTGATGCCGCGCAAACTAGTGAACTCAAGGCCTTCCACCGGATGGACACACCCTTGCAGCGCATCGGCATGTCCATTCACTCTGTCTCCCGCATTCGTCTGGCCAACCCTGGGCGGGAGGTGGTGGAGGAAGCGCCCGTGGCCTTCCAACCAGGCGAGGAAGATGCACAAGCCCTGTATGAGCTGGTGCGCGAGTCCGAGATCGATTTTGAGGAATTGCACGAAGCAATTCGGAAGACCGTGAGTGATTCTGGGCCGTGCACCATCGCACAAGTCTTGCAGGCCCATCCCCCAACGCAAGGCCTAGCCAGCGTGGTCGGATTGGTCCACATTGCTGACCAACATCCGCTGCCTGCTGTGAGAGAGTCTTATGAGAAAGTCACGTGGACTGAGGAGGACGGCACCATACGTGCCGCGCAGATTCCCGCTATGTATTTCGATCACACAACCGTTGAGGAGCTCCAGTGACCGCCGCTAACAGTCCCCGCGTTGATTCCGCGCATGAGCCACCGCTGTGGGAGCACGATAAGGGAACGCTGACCTACCACTCGCGCCGCGCCTTGGTACAGCTGCTTCAAGGCCCACTCATCCGTGCGCAAAAGGAGCCGGTGCTGTGGTCAGCGATTATCTCCGACGAGGAAAATCTCCGTGCCCGGCTGCACGAGGTGTTCCTCGAGCTCGTCATCGATGAGACTGAGGGCTTTGCTTTTACCCGCATGGTGGAGGAAGACAGTTTGAGCATCCCGCAGGTGTTGCGCACGGACAAGCTCAAGCACATCGATACCGCCATCTTATTGAACCTGCGCCAGGAGCTTGGCCTCGCGCTGCCGGGTGAGCGCGTCATCGTGGACGTGGAGGATCTCCGGGAAAGCATCGGCTATGTCCACGCGGTGGATAACCGCGACGAGGCCGGGTTCACAAAGCGCTTCAACGCGGCCATTAAGCGCATACAGAATGACTATTCACTGCTCAGCGCCACGGAGACCGAAGGCCGGCTGGAGGTCTCCCCAGTGTTGCGCCAGCTTTTCGATGCCTCCACGGTCACCGCCATCCGGGATGAATACGCCCGTTTGGCCCGGGCGGAGGACACTGAGGAGGACTCTTCCGATGACTAAGCACACAACCCTTTACCCAGGCCAGTTCCGCATCAGCCGCATCCAGCTCATCAACTGGGGAACCTTCCACGGCTACTTTTCCATTCCGGTAGCGCGCAAAGGTTTCCTCATCACCGGTGGCTCGGGGTCAGGTAAATCCACGCTGCTGGATGCCATGTCGGCCGTCCTCGTTCCGCAGAACCACGTGAAGTTCAACGCGGCCTCGCAGCAAGACCTCGGCCGGCACAACGGCCGCAATTTGGTCTCCTACGTGCGAGGTGCGTGGCGGCAGCAGGAGAATTCTCAGACCGGTGAGATTACCCCAGAGTACCTGCGTGAGGGTGCCACAAACTCGGTGGTGGCGCTGACCTACGACAATGGCCAGGGCAAACAGCACACTCTTCTCGCCATTTTCCGCCTCAACGGCGGCGAGAACTTCGTGGGCCAGGTCAAGAAGTTGTATGGGCTGGTGCCGGGCGATGAGGACGTCGATAAGCTCAGCCCCTTGCTCACCCGCAGCCTGGATACTCGCAAGATAAAAGCCCTGTATAAGGGGCCCGGTGCATCCTTCACGCCAACCTATGCCACGTTTGCAGACCGCTTTCGCAAACGTCTGGGTATTAAGAATGTGGAGGGCCAGCTTCTATTGCACCGCACACAGTCCGCGAAGTCACTATCCAGCCTGGACCAGCTCTTTAGGGACTACATGCTGGATGTGCCGAATACCTTTACCAGGGCGGATGAAGCTGTGGAACAGTTTGAGGACTTGCGCCAAGCCTACCTGCGGGTCGAGGACGTGAAGGCCCAGATTGATACGCTAGCTCCCCTGCCCCAGTTCCACTCTCAACGGTCAAGCGCCGAGGCGGAGAAAGAGAAGGCAGAGGCCATGAGTGAGGCGCTGCCGGCGGTACGCGCACGCCTAGTGGCAGAAGAACTGGACTACCGCATCCGTGCGCTCACAGCACAGCTGGAGGAAGCCCAGTCCCAGTCGGAGACCCTCAACGCTGAGGTCGCGCACCTGGATGATGCCGAACGCCGCGCTGCGGTGGCCGTTACCCAGCTCAGTGCAGGCGAGCTCGATGCTTTAAGCGCCAAGATGGAGACTGCGGATAAGGAGATTGAGCATCGCGCGAAGGAATTCCAGCGTCTGAGCACGGCGGCTGGTGCGTGGACTAAACATTACGAGTTTAGCCCGCACGGCTTCGCTGAGCTGCAGGCCACCGCGAAGCTGCACATCGCGGATTTTGAAACTGACTCCGCCGACCTCACCAACCAGCAGCAGGAAGCCGGCGTGGCTGCCCGCGACGCGGCCAGTGCCTGCGCCATTCTCGATAGCGAGCTGCGCTCCTTCAGCTCGCGGCGCACCAACATCGACAAGGCTCTAGTAGAACTGCGCGCGCAGCTGGCTCGGGATACCGGCTATACCGAATCCGAGCTCCCCTTCGCTGGTGAACTCATCGATATCAGCCCGCAGCAGGCGGACTGGGTGCCGGTGATTCAAAAACTCCTCCACGGTTTTGCCGCCACCCTGCTCGTGCCCGAAGCTGCCCGCGACACCATCAACCGGTGGGTCAATTCCCGCAACGTGGGCACCCGCCTGGAGTACCGCACCATCCCAGAGTTCACCCCCGTTCCCGCCTCCGCGCGCAGCCCGCGGCAACTCATCCACAAGCTGGAATTCCCAGACCATGCCATGGCGAATTGGGTACGCCAGCACATTTCGCGCCGTTTCAACTACGAGTGCGTGGACTCGGTCTCAGAGTTGGACAAGGTCACCACCGCCCCGGCGGTGACGCGCGATGGCCTCGAAAGCCGCCCCAAGGATAAGGACGGCTCCACCCGCTTCATCAAAGATGACCGCAAGCGTTTCAGCGGCACCGCCTGGTACCGGGTGGGTTCCACGAACACAGCCAAGATTGAGCTCCTGCGCAACCAACTCGCTAAGGCCAAAGCCACCGCTCGTGCCATGGCCAAGCAGGTCCAGGACCTCAACCGGAAGATGGACATCTTGCGCTCCCAGCGCGATAAGGCCCAGCAGGTGCTCGAAACTTCATTTCAGGACATCGACACCGCTTCCGCCGAGTCCCGCAAGAGGGATTTGCAGGAACAGTATGACTCGCTTGCCTCCTCCCCGGAAGCTCAAGCCTTGGCCACCGCGCACACGCAGGCCAAGGCCAAGCTCAAGGCTGCACGCGCCCGGCTTAACGGCGCCCAGAAGCACCTGGGAAACATCGAAGGCGAGCTTGAGCGCTCCACCACCCGCCGCCGCGCCATCGGCACCGTACCGGAAATCCATGACCGGGACATCGCGAAAGCCGTCGAAGAAGCAATGCACAAAGGCAAGCGCAAGCTCACCATTGATGACATCGATGCCCGGCGCGATGAGGTGCAAGCTAGCCTCCAGAACACCGCCCGCACTGCTACGCGGCGCATCGATGACGCCAACGCGAAGATCGTCTCCGTCCTCCACTCGTATTTAGCCCAGTGGCCGGCGGAAGCCGCGGATATTGAGCCGCAGGCGAGCTACGCGGGCGAGGGCATCGAAAAACTCAAGTTCCTGCGCGCTGACCGCCTGGCGGATTTCCGCGCCCGATTCCTTGAGCTGCTCAACGGCGCGACGGTGCGTAACCTCTCGCACCTCACCACGGACCTGCGCCGCGCCCGCAGCGATATTGAAATGCGCATGGAGTTTATCAACAAGTCGCTAGAGAGTTCGCCTTTCAATGGGGAGCGCACGCTGCGCATCGACGTCAAGGATGCCCGCGGCCAGGTAGTCCAGGATTTCCAGCGGGATCTCGATGCCGCTACCTCCCACAGCTTGGGCGAAATCAGCGCCGATGATACAGAGGCGGCCCTCGCGCGCTATCACGCATTGGACAAGATCTTAAGCCGCTTGGGCTCCAGCCAGCCGGAGGATATCCGCTGGCGCAACGTGGTGCTAGATACCCGCCGGCACGTCAGCTTCATCGGCCGCGAGTGCTACCCGGATGGCAGCACGGCCAATACCTACCAGGATTCCGCCTCGCTTTCCGGCGGCCAGGCGCAAAAGCTCGTTTTCTTCTGCTTAGCGGCGGCCCTGCGCTTCCGTCTGGCGGAGCCGGATCAAGACGTGCCTACCTATGGCTCCATCATCCTAGATGAGGCTTTTGATCGCGCCGACCCTACCTTCACCCGCACGGCGATGTCTGTCTTCACGTCATTTGGGTTCCACATGATTCTGGCCACGCCTTTCAAACTCATCCAAACACTTTCGCCCTATGTGGATGGCACGATTGTGGTCAAGTACGACGAGCCCACTATCAATGGCCGCCCGCAGGCCCGCACGGGCTATTCGCTTATCAACGCCTCCACCTACCAGGATCCTGACCATGCGCAGACCTAAAGACCTGCAGGACCATGCCACAAAGTACCTGCGCAACCACTTTACCCAGGCGCTCTCTGTGCCGGGCTCCCTGCGCCTCGATTGGCCGCTGCACCCACCCACGGCCGCTGCTGCGGCCCGCGATATCGACGCAACGAAGGGCTTCATCCGCGCTTGGCAACGCTGGCCGCATCAGGAGGAGGTTACGTACGCCTCCCGCAATTGGTCGCGCGCGGGCCTTGGCACCAATGACGTCCCCACCCGTGTAACGATCAACGGTGCCGAACGCATCGCCGCTGCTGCAGGCCTCACCGCCGCATACACTCGCGCCCTTGAGCGTGCGCAGAGCATCGCTGCCATCTTCCCCGACTCTCCCGACTTTGCCGACACCGTCCGCCGGGCTTATACCCAGTGGAAGGATTCAAGCTCCTATGACCTACGCTGCCTTGCACCGTGCCTAATCTGGCTGCGCGCCAACCCTGACTCCGGCGAATGGGAGCGCGCCGTCCCGGTAGAAGGTGTGGACGGCAAGTGGATAGGTACCCACCGTCGCTTACTCCTCACACTCCTCGCCCCTTTTGGTATCACGGACTTAGGGCTGCGCCGCAGCGATACTCGCCTGCGCCTGCGCTACCTCAACCACACGCCAGCACTCAGCGATATCGAAATCCCCCTCGCCCATGCCGCCGAACTCTTCCCTGGCGGCCCTCCCCGCGTCCTCATCGTGGAGAACAAACAGACCTTCCTGGCCCTGCCCACGCTTTCCGACGCCTCCCCTCCCACCATCGCCTTCCTCGGCTCCGGCACCGCCGCCCACCAACTCCACATACTGGACTGGCTGCGCTACACCGATATCACCTACTGGGGCGACCTCGACGCCGCCGGCTTTGCCATCCTCAACGCCGTGCGCGCACACTTCCCCCACACCACATCCCTGCTCATGGACACCGCCACCGTCACCGCCTTCCAGCACCTCGCCGTCCCTGACCCCGGCGACGGCTCCGCCATGCTTGCCCACCTCACCACCGAAGAACAGCGCGCCTACCGCCAACTCTTCACCGCAGGCCGGCTACGCATTGAGCAGGAGCGGATTCCGTTTGCCCATGCAAGTGCGGCGATTGTGGAGATTTACGGACAAACTCAGCTTTAGTTAACCCCGCATAGCAAGCTTCTCACCCAAGAACCTCACGCCCCTGAATCACATTGACTAAATCTTGATTCACGCGTTTAATCGAAGCTAACAAGGAGTGCAACCATGAACATACCTACTGATTTTGGCGGGCGCGTCCGTACGCAGCGCCAACTGCGCGATCTGAACCAGCGAGAGCTTGCTGCCATGACCGATGGCATTCTGTCCCAGCCGACTCTTGCCCGCCTGGAGAATGGCACAGCCACGCCAACTCTCCACCACATCATGGCTCTCGCGTGGGCTTTGGGCATCGATGCAACTGAGCTTGTGGACGCCACCCCGCTCTCCCAACGCGTACGCGTTGCCGCCCGCGGCGACGGCGTTGGCGTGGATACTGCGACACAGAATCTATTGCCATTTCTGCAACTGCGCGTGAACTTGGACGGTCTCAATGCCTAAGCCGAAAAGCCCGTCACAACAAGGCAGAGACCTAGCTACCCGCTTTCGAGAAGAACACATGCTGGACACCAAACCGATCGATGACATTAATAGTCTCATGAAGCTGATCGAGGCGGACTTCATTGTCCTCGAATTGCCGAGCGGCTTGGATGCCTTGACTCTTCGCGATCCCGCCTCGGGTGCTTTAACAGTGGGGATTGGAACGAGTAGTAATCCGTATCGCCAACGGTTCACCGTGGCGCACGAAATTGGTCATATCATGGCCGGTGACATTACTGAAGACGGGGCCGCCTTGCTCTGCGATTCAACTCATCCTTCCGAAACGCGCGCGAACACTTTCGCTCGGTGCGTGCTGTGCCCTGTGGAGGCACTACACGATCTTCCCCCGACTTCGACCCAGGAAGAGCTCCTGTCACACGCCGTCCAGAGCTTCCAGATCTCCCCCACTGCGGCAGCAATCCAACTCTGCGATGCCGGACTCATTTCGGAGGAGATTAAAGAAGAACTCAAAAGCTACTCCACGAAGCAGCTCGCTTCTCAATTTGGTTGGAAAGCCAACTACGATCACGCTGCCAGGATTTCAAAGTTGCCTCGCGCCTCTGAAAGGCTCGTTGCTGATGCTTACAAAGCCTACGACCGCGGACTCATCGCTCTGCCTTCGGTTGCCTTCGCTGAACAGGTCAGCATCGAGGAAGTTATCGATTCAACGGCTAGCGCGCAGCGCCCCTCCAACAACGAACACACAGGTAGTAGTGATATCGAAGCTGACCTAGCAGACTTCTTCGCTGACGAATAGGCGCAGCATGACTAGAAAATTCATCTTTGCCGATACCAGCGTGCTCCTCAATTTCATCTGCGCCGGCGAACAGGATCTCCTTCTCAAGTTCGTGGGCGATGAACAGCTTCACGTACCGCAAGCTGTTAAGGACGAAGTAGAAAGAAAGCTAGAAATTCCGAGGTTCCAAAGCGGCGCTAAAACCTGGGCTTCCCTGGTTACGCACGGTCACGTGAAAGTGCTCGAGGATGATTATGACCGCCTCTGGACGCACATTCACCTTTTCTCTGGACCTGGTTATACCATCCAAGGCGGCATGGCGAAGAACCTTGGCGAATACACCGCTATCGCACATTGTCTTGCACTCCTCGAGGACGATTCCAGCGTAAGGACTGCAATCATCATCGACGACGAAGAAGCGAAACAGCTCATATGGAAACGACAGGCGGCAACAGTCTTCACTACCGAAGCAGTACTCCTCCGCTGTGTACAGCTTCATGTCCTCACGAATCGCGGCGAGTCACGACGGGTGTGGGAGAAACTATCGAAATTCGACAACCTCCTCCCCTTCGAAGAAACTAAGCTCAACGACCGCACTCGCTATCAACGCTTGAACTAGTCCAAGCCTCACGATTTGGCAGCGCTGGGTTCCACGGCATCTCAAACTATCTTCAGACGTCTTGCTACAGGGCCCAAGGAACCAGGACCTAACCCCTGTTAGGTAGACACCTGATATCCAACCCGGATGGTTTGGGACGAAAGGTGATCTACCACCATTCCTAAGCGCTCTGAACAGTTCGAACGTGATGCTATGGTCGCTACGAAATCAACGAGACCTCACTTCACGCGGCCTCACCTGAGCACCGGACCTAGTCGCTTCTAGAGGCTGCAGAGGCGTTTCCTAGAATCAAGAGTTCGGCAGCCACCAGCGGATCTTTGAGGTCTAGCTCGAGGATCTCTGCGATTTCTTCCATGCGGCGCCGCACAGTATGGCGGTGGGTTTCCAGTTCTTCGGCAGTATGAGAAATATTGCCGCCATTGCGCAGGAAAGCCTCTAAAGTACAGGCGAAATCGGTACGGTTGCCGGCATCAATTTCCTCCAGCCTTCCCCAAGTCTCTTTTACGCGGTAGTCAATAGCACTGCGTACTTGAACATCACCAAGCCAATTCAGAGATTTGGCTTCGGGACCGACCAGCGTTCCCGCCTGAAGCCCAAAGACTACGCGTTGTAGTTCTTCCACCACAGTTTCGTTCAGATCAGACCACAAGAGTGGAACTCCCACGGCGATGCGCTGGGTGGTGCGCATTCCTAGAAATAGCTCTCGGATATTTTTCACACTGCGGGTACCCCGGAAGATGAGAAAGGATGTGGCGGCGTCGATAGGCAGGGCAAAAAGCATGCGCCCGTAGCTGGCAAGTCGCTGATCTAGATTGCGCATAAACCGGTGGTGCCCTTGAGACGATTTTGATTTCACCAGTACTGGCCGCACCCGTCCATCCGCATCGCCTACGTGGTGAAAGATCCGCTGCATTGAGTCTTGGTCTTTCGAAAGCCCAATTTGAATAGCAATAGCAAGGGAATTGAGCTCCTGCTGCATCGTGCGCAATTCCCGCGGGCGGGTGACGATGAGCTCTGCCAAGCCAGCAGCATGTTTGAGCGCGGTGCGATCATGCGAGCTGAAAAGATGCGGAGCAGCCGCAATCAAGCCATAGATGCAGCCTCCTTGGGGCTGCAGCCGCTGGGCAATGACATTGAATGAGCCATACTGGGCGGCGATGCCAAATTTTCTTTTACTCGTTTCTTCCACAATGGGGCGAAAATCTAACTCCTCGGCCCCTGGTATCCCAGCTTGGGCAGCGATTCGCCCATCCAGATCAACGAGGCACATATGGGCCTGCAGAGCTTGCGCCGTGCGCGATATTAGTTCTGGCAATCCCTGAGCAGCGGCCTCATTGAGTAACTGTTGCCGTTCTAAAAGCTCCGCATGGGCTAGGTCGCGCTGACGTATCACTTCACGGTGTAGCGCTGCCTGCAAAGAGATAAAGGGGGTCTCCAGCGGGACAATGAATAGGGATATCTCTGCTTCCTTGGCGGCGTCGATCATGGCTGAAGGAACCTCATCAAAAGCAATGCCTAGGCCGAAGCCAATGCCGGCTACACCGGCTTCGGCAAGCTTGCGTGCATAAAGAGGAAGCTCTTGTGGCGTGTGCGCGAAAGCAATACCCGTAAGTAAGACCACGGAACCTGCGCCAATGAATTCGCGCGGGTCAACGAGCTCACAAGGGTGAATAGCAGAGAATTTCCGCCCAGAATCGTGAACCTTTTCTAGGTTTAGCCCCTTTTGGGCCAATAGCCACGACAAGGACAGATCAATGTCTGGCCTAATGAGATCAGCCGCACCACGCACATCTGAATCGGTGCCTACTACGTTGAGCGAAACCATAGCCCGCCCCTCCACATCCATACTGTCTAAGTTTTTCTCCTCAATTCACCACACTGTCTATATCGCATATTACATCGTTCGGTACACAATGATTCACATCACATTCTCAATAAGTACCGAAGGAGTGACATGCAAGATTTCAACCACCGGCTTCCGCAGCAGCGGAACGTGCGCACCGCTATCCCCGGGCCGCGTAGCCAAGAATTGGAGCAGCAGCGAGAGGCTGAACTCGCCCGCGGACTAGTGCCGGGCCTGCCGGCTTATATCGTCGATGGCGATGGCGGCGTTTTAGTCGATGTCGATGGAAATAGCTTCGTAGATTTCGCCTCCGGTATCGCCGTGACCACGGTAGGCGCCTCCAATGAACGAGTAACCACCGCTGTCTCCGAGGCCGCATCGCACCTGCTTCATACGTGCTTTTTAAATGCGCCCTATGAAGGGTTTGTTGCCGTCGCCCGCAAGCTCAATGAGCTCACCCCTGGAGAGCATAAGAAGAAGAGTGCACTCTTTTCCACGGGTGCCGAAGCGATAGAAAACGCGGTAAAGATTGCCCGCAACTACACCGGTAAAAACCGCGTGGTCGTCTTTGATTCCGCCTTCCACGGCCGCACCAATCTGACGATGACCATGACCGCAAAGAATAAACCCTATAAGGCAGGATTCGGCACTCTCGCTGCAGATATTTACCGTGTGCCCGGCTCGTACCCCCCTGTCTCTTATACACATCTCCGAGCCCACGAGACTCCTGAGCATCT
>ERZ1031176.175-NODE-175-length-11781-cov-6.402013_pt1 | contig 11781 bp, 13 predicted proteins | sample MGYA00518586_ERZ1031176 | MGnify/ENA primary metagenome ERZ1031176 (study PRJEB33718, sample SAMN03159775) | human skin metagenome | collected 2014-05-20 | study: EMG produced TPA metagenomics assembly of the PRJNA266117 data set (Human skin bacterial metagenome... | reverse complement strand
CTAGATCGCTCGTCGGCAGCGTCAGATGTGTATAAGAGACAGATGCTGATGAGCTCACTCGGGCAGATGATCTTCTCCGCTGCTCTGCCCACCATCGTCGGTGAGCTCGGCGGCGTGGAGCACATGAGCTGGGTCATCTCCGCCTTCATGGTCACCATGACCATCGCGCTTCCCATCTACGGCAAGCTTGGCGACGGCCTCGGCCGCAAATGGTTCTACATCTCCGGCATCGTCTTCTTCGTCATCGGTTCCGCTCTGGGCGGATTCGCCAACAGCATGACGCTTCTGATCATCGGCCGTGCCGTACAGGGTTTCGGCGCCGGTGGCATGATGATCAACTCCCAAGCAATCATCGCCGAGGTCGTCCCAGCACGGCAGCGCGGCAAATACATGGGCGTCATGGGCGCAGTCTTCGGCATTTCATCAGTGCTTGGCCCTGTCCTGGGCGGCTGGTTCACCGACGGGCCAGGCTGGCGTTGGGGCTTGTGGATGAATATCCCGCTTGGGCTGCTCGCCATGACTGTGGCGTCGATAGTTCTGAATCTGTCCAAGGGCGACCGCGAGAATTTCCGCTTCGACTGGCCAGGCGCGGCCCTCATCACCGTGGCCACCTCCACGCTGATCCTTGCCACCACCTGGGGTGGATTGCAGTACCCGTGGGGCTCCGCACGCATCATTGGCCTGCTGGTCACCTCGGCTGTGGCCGCCGCGATTTTCGTCGTGGTCGAACTCCGCACCAAGAACCCACTGGTGCCTATGCACCTCTTCCGCAACCGCAACATGGCGCTGACCACGGCCGCCAGCGTCGTGCTCGGCGTTTCCATGACGGGCGTGATGGCCTACCTACCCACGTACCTGCAGATGGTCCACACCATGACGCCGACCGAAGCTGGTTTCATGATGATTCCGATGGTCGGCGGCATGATCCTCACCTCCATCGGTATCGGCGCCCTTATCACGCGCACGGGCCACTACAAGGTCTTCCCGATCATCGGCCTCTGCGTCGTCGCCGTCGGCTGCTACTTGCTGTCGCAGCTCACCGCTGACACTGGCCTGTGGACACTTGGTATCTACATCTTCGTCTACGGCTTTGGCTTGGGCATGGTCATGCAGGTCCTCATTCTGATTGTCCAGAATTCATTCCCCATCACGGTGGTAGGAACTGCAACGGCGGCGAATAACTTCTTCCGCCAAATCGGCATGTCTATCGGCGCGTCGATCGTGGGCACCGTCTTCATTCACAACATGCAGAACAACATGAAGGAGCGCCTCCCTGAGGCCCTTGCAAAACTGGGACCAGAGGGCGCGGAATACGCCCAGCAATTCGATGGTGGCGCTGCCCAGTCCATGACGCCAGGCGTGGTCAATCAGTTACCGCAGCCGCTTCACGACGCCATCGCCTCCAGCTACAACGACGGCCTCACCCCGATCTTCGTGCTGCTTATCCCCCTAGTTCTCGCAGCTGCTCTGCTGCTCGTGCCGGTGCAGGAGGACACGTTGAAGGAGACCGTCGAGTAGCAGGCGAGATGGAAGCTACTCGCCGGTAGTAGGCTCCTCATCCGTCGAGAGCTTCTTGCCTGGCTTCGGCAGCAGCAACTCGTAGATATCCGTGTCTCGCCACGTGCCGGCCATCTCGCCGTAGGTCATCTTGGCCATCTGGTGGTAGGTGCCCACCTTGACGAAGCCACGGGAGACGTGGAGCCCCGCCGAACCTTCATTCTCCGGGAAGATCCACGAGTGAATCGACCACTTGTTCAGCGCCTTGCAGGTCTCAATCAGCTTGTCCAGCAAAGCACCGGACACACCACGGCCACGGGCATCCTCGTGGATGTAGATGGAGTCCTCCACAACGCCGTAGAACACGGAACGTGTCGATGCCTGGGCGGCGGCTACCCAGCCCAGCACCTTGTCATCGTCATCTGGTTCAACGGCGACGAAGACCGTTTCGATGATCTTGTTCGTGGAGAATTTCGCCCACGTCGGGCCCTCAGTTTCATACGAAGCGTGGCCTGTGCCCAGACCTGCTTCGTAGATCTCGCGGACCTGAGGGTAGTCCTCGGGCCGGATTGGGCGGATCCTGAAATCGCGATTCGACATGGCGACCATCGTACAACCGCTCCTGCCAACCTGTGAATTGGCTGCCGAGCAAGCTTCCTAGGCGTGATCCTCGAGCAGATCAGTGACCAGTTCGGCGATCGGAGAACGCTCAGAACGCGTCAGCGTCACATGCCCGAAGAGGTCTTGCCCCTTGAGCTTCTCGATCACCGCCTGCACACCATCGTGACGCCCCACCCTCAGGTTGTCGCGCTGGGCGACATCGTGGGTGAGCACGACTCGCGATCCCCGACCAAGACGTGACAGGACCGTCAACAGCACATTGCGCTCGAGCGACTGCGCCTCGTCGACGATGACGAAAGCGTCGTGCAAACTGCGGCCACGAATGTGCGTCAATGGCAGCACCTCGAGCAGATCACGCGATGCAACCTCGTCGAGCACATTGTCCGAGACCACGCCTTCCAATGTGTCGTAGACAGCCTGGGCCCACGGGTTCATCTTCTCCATTTCGTCGCCAGGCAGGTAACCCAAATTCTGGCCACCGACCGCATAGAGCGGACGGAAAACAATGATGCGCTTATGCTCCCCCCGCTCCAGCACGGATTCAAGCCCCGCACACAAAGCCAAAGCGGACTTGCCGGTGCCAGCGCGGCCGCCGATGGAGACGATGCCCACCGTGTCGTCGAGAAGCAGATCAAGCGCGACCCGCTGCTCTGCGCTCCGGCCGGACAAACCGAACGCATCTGCATCGCCGCGGACAAGCTTGACGCCCCCGCTCGGTGCTACGCGCGCAAGCGCGGACTGGGAGCCTGCATTGAGCGTCAGACCACAGTGCACCGGCAAATCACCAGTGTCGACCGCCGCGAAACCGGTGGCGTACAGCTCGTCGATCTCTTCCCCGGAGACCTCCAGCTCAGCCATTCCTGTGTAGCCAGTCAGCACAACGTCCTGCGCACGGTATTCCTGTGCAGCGAGCCCCACGGCACCAGCCTTGACGCGCAGCGGCACATCCTTGGTTACCAAGACCGTGTCCTTGCCCTCCTGCTTGAAATTGAAGGCGCAGGCGAGAATGCGATTGTCATTCTCCGGGCCACGTAACGCGACCGGCAGATTCGACTGGTCCTGGTGGTTGAGCTCCACGCGCACAGTGCCACCGTCAATATTGACCGGCATCGGTTCATCCAGCCGGTCATAGTCAGCGCGCAGGTCCTCCAAAAAGCGAAGAGCTTGGCGGGCGAACCAGCCAAGCTCTGGGTGATGACGTTTTTGCTCGAGTTCCGTGACGACCACGAGCGGCAGGACAACGCTGTGCTCCGCGAATTTCCTCAATGCCCACGGGTCGGACAACAGAACTGAAGTGTCCAGCACATACGTTTTCAGTGCTGTGGGCGAGGTGAGTTGTTCAGGATTGTGGCCAATGCTTTCCGTTCGAGCATCAGCAGTGTCGATTTGGCTAACAGAAGGGTCAAACATGAACTTGCTCCCCTAGTGCGGTTGGGTTGTAGCCAGGACCGTTCTTCGCGGTGCCTGACACCCGCCACACTAAGGGAGCAAAGTGTAAATTACATCGATGTAAGGTTAACTTCCGTTAAACCTCATCGCGCCGGCTCGGCGCAGCTAGTTAGCTGATCTTGGCGCCGAACTCGCCGTTTTCCTCGAGCCACTCGATGGTGCCGTTCTGGAAGTCCTGGATCCAGCCGTTGTTGTCGTCGCGCTTGTCCTCGGCCTTGGTCGGCAGGCCGATCTCGCTCTTCAGGCCGCCTTCCTTCTTCCAGGTGTTAGCGATCTCGCCGACCAGCGGGACAGCACCCGTCTCCTCGGAGTAGACGATGTTCTTGTCTGCGTCGTACTCGATCAGGGTGGTGCCGTCGTCGTTGGTCTCGACGCTGATCGGTTCACCCCAGTTGCCCAGGCCGAGCTCGTCTGCAGCGTTAGCGGCAGCAGCCGGGACGAGAACCTTTTCGCCGTCCTTGGTGGTCAGCTCAACGGTGTCACCGTCAGCATCTTCTGCACCCTCGGAGGAGTCAGCGGCCTCCTCGGAGCTGGAAGCATCAGAGGATTCAGAAGCGCTTTCAGCCTCGGAAGTAACGGTGTTGGTTTCGGTAGCCTCTACGTCTTCGGTCGCGCCCTCATCGTTCGAGCAAGCAACGAGACCAGTGGTGAGTGCGAGAGCTGCAATGCTAGCGCCAATCTTGCGGTTCATAATTTCGTATCCTTTCGTAAGCAATTTTTAAAACTGCGCGTTTACCATTATGCAAATTCCGCGTTACCTACGACGCCTACGCACCCCCGTTTTAGGGTGACTTCCACGTTTCTGCTTGCGCTGCGCACCACTTTTGCCGTTAAATTTACGGTTCGCTTTCGTACGTTTTGCATCGCTTTTCGACGCCTCCCCCCTCGACGAATTCCTCGTCCTCCCCCTCGCCACTCCGACGAAGTCTTGGATCACTTCATTGTCCTTTTCAACGGGCCAGACAAGCGCGATCTGAGTGGCCTCCTCTGCAGGATCGTCAATGAGATCAAGCACCTTGACCTGTTTCTTCGCCAGCACCTTCAATAATGGTGCCGGTGCATAAGCAACGCCGACATTCGCAGCCACGACTTGGAGAGCTGAACGCAGCTCGTCGATATCCGAGCCACCAGCACTATCACTAAGTGAATAGCGATAGTTCACATGCTCATCAGCGAGATCAGTCAGGCGGACCGGCTCCCCCACCTCCGCATAGACGGAATCTTTCGGCACCGCGACACCAGGCTTCTCTGCGTACAGCAGGACGCGGTGGTACGTCTCGCCGGGCTCGCCGACGCGGGGATCGGGAAGGCGGACCAGGGCGAGGTCGGCACGGTCGTCGATAAGCGTTGAAAATGGGTCGTCGCTCGGGAGCTCCTGAAGCCCATGCGGAGTGGAATCGCGATACCGCTTGAACCACTTGCCGGGCTCAGTACCGGTGACGAAGGCGAGGCGCAACATGTCCAGAATGCTACCGTTTTGGTCATGAGCGAACAGCCGTCAAGCACAGCAATGAAGCCCGCCACCGCCGCGAAGAAGCTCGGCATCTACCTGCCAGCGACCCCGCCTGAGTTCCAGGAAGGTGGCATCACGCACGCCGAGCTGCGTGAATTGCAGGACACCCCGCCAGAATGGCTGGTGCAGCTGCGCGCGAACGGCCCTCACCCCCGCCCTGAGGTGGCACGCAAGCTGGGAATTTCCATCACCGCCCTGAAGAAGAACGAGATGGATAAGCCGCTGACCACCCAGGAGATCAAGGAGCTCCTGGCTGATCAGCCAGCGTGGCTCGCGGAAGCGCGCCGCGTTCACGCCGAAGAGCGAGACGCTTAGAGCATCTTCCAGTCTTCGAGGCCCGGGTAGAGCGGGAAGTCCGCAGCAAGCTTATCGACGCGCTTCCGCAGCCCCTCCACATCCGCGTTCTTCCCCTGCGCAAGAGCGGTACCGATGATGTCAGCGGTCTCGGTGAACGCTGCCTGATCAAAACCGCGGGTCGCCAGAGCTGACGTACCGATACGCAGACCCGAGGTGACCATCGGCGGACGCGGGTCGTTCGGCACTGCATTGCGATTGACGGTGATGCCGACCTCGTGGAGCAGGTCTTCTGCCTGCTGGCCGTCGAGCTCGGAATTGCGCAGGTCCGCAAGCACGAGGTGTACGTCAGTGCCACCGGTCAGAACGTCGACGCCGACCTCCTTGCAATCCGCTGCCGTGAGGCGCTCTGCAAGAATGCGTGCGCCCTCAAGGGTGCGCTCCTGACGATTCTTGAATTCCTCCGTTGCCGCGACCTTCAGTGCCGTCGCCTTAGCTGCAACGACGTGCATGAGCGGTCCGCCCTGCTGTCCTGGGAAGACAGCGGAGTTCAGAGCCTTCGCGTAATCCTGCTTTGCCAGGATCATGCCAGAACGCGGACCACCCAGCGTCTTGTGGATCGTGGTGGACACGACATCCGAGTGTGACACCGGCGACGGGTGCAGCCCAGCTGCAACGAGACCAGCGAAGTGCGCCATGTCCGTCCACAGGTACGCACCCACCTCATCGGCGATCGCACGGAACGCAGCGAAGTCCACGGTGCGCGGGTACGCAGACCAACCCGCAATGATCACCTTCGGACGGTGCTCCAGAGCCAGCTCACGGACCTTATCCATGTCGATGAGCATGGTGTCCGGGTCCACCTCGTACGCGACGACGTTGTACAGACGGCCCGAGAAGTTGATCTTCATGCCGTGCGTCAGGTGACCACCGTGTGCCAGGGACAGCCCCATGATGGTGTCACCCGGCTTGATCAGGGCGTGGAGAACAGCAGCGTTCGCCTGGGCGCCGGAGTGGGGCTGGACGTTGGCGTACTCGGCGCCGAAAAGCGACTTCGCACGGTCGCGGGCGATGTCCTCGATGACGTCGACGTTCTCGCAGCCACCGTAGTAGCGGCGCCCCGGGTACCCCTCGGCGTACTTGTTGGTCAGCACCGAGCCCTGCGCCTGCAGTACGGCGCGCGGCACGAAATTCTCCGACGCGATCATCTCGAGGGTGTTGCGCTGGCGGGACACCTCCCCAAGAATCTGCTCATAAACTTCAGGGTCAAGCGACGCGAGGTCTTGGTAACGGAGATCTTCTGACATTTCCGGTGTTCCTTTCCGTACGGCAGTTATGAGCCAGTATGCACTACCTGATCTAAGACACACCCCTTTAGGCCAAGTTCACGGAACACAGGTGCAAGAATGGTGCCTATGCCGCGCCCCGCAGACCCAAGCCCGTACCTGGATTTTCCCCGCGACGCCTGGAAAGAACGTCGCGAAACCATGCCGCAGGTCATCGACGAAGCCGACCTGAAACAGCTCCTCGGCATCGGCGAAAGCATGGACTTGCAAGAGGTCGCAGACATTTATTTGCCGCTGTCACGTCTCATTCACCTGCAGATCCGTGCACGCCAGAAGCTCACGGCCGTCACGGAGTTATTCCTCGGGGAGAACCCGGGGCACGTGCCCTTTATCATCGGCATCGCCGGATCCGTCGCGGTAGGCAAGTCGACAACTGCGCGCGTGCTGCAGGCGCTTCTCCAGAGGTGGGATTCGCACCCGCGCGTCGACCTTGTCACCACCGACGGTTTCCTCTTGCCTGCCGAGGAGCTGCGGGCGCGCAACCTCATGTCGAGGAAAGGCTTTCCGGAGTCGTACAACCGACGCGACCTGCTGCGATTCGTCACGGAGGTCAAGGCGGGGCGGGACAATGTCAAGGCGCCGCTGTATTCGCATGACGCGTACGACATCATTCCGGGTGAGTACCAGGTCGTGGACCACCCGGACATTCTGATTCTTGAGGGGCTTAATGTTTTGCAGACGGGCCCGACACTGATGGTGTCGGATCTGTTTGATTTCTCCGTCTACGTTGACGCACGGACGGAGGATATTGAGCAGTGGTACATCGACCGCTTCATCAAACTGAAGAATACGGCCTTCCGCCAGCCGGGCGCTCATTTCGCGCGCTTCGCGGATTTAAATGACACCGACGCTGCGGCGGAGGCACGCCGCATTTGGCAAACGATCAACCTGCCAAATTTGGTCGAGAATATCCAGCCAACGCGAGTGCGGGCGTCCCTCGTTTTATCGAAGGCAGCGGATCATTCAGTGCAGCGCGTGCGTATGCGCAAACTTTAGGCTTATCCGACGCCCTACTTACCGAACCTCCTCGACCTCTGCGAGAAATCACGGAGCGCGCGCAGAAAGTCGATCTTGCGGAAGGCCGGCCAGTACGTGTCGGTGAACCAGATCTCCGAATACGCGGACTGCCAGAGGAGAAAACCAGAAAGTCGCTGTTCACCAGAGGTGCGGATCACCAGGTCTGGGTCAGGTTGGCCGGATGTGTAGAGGTGGGCGGAGAGGGATTCGACGGAGACTTCGTCGGCAAGCTTGTCTGCGGGAACTCCCTCGGCGACTTTCGCTGTGATGAAATTCTGCACAGCATCGACGATTTCTTGGCGTCCGCCGTAGCCCACCGCGATATTGACCACGATGCCATCTTTGTTCTCGGTCGCTGCGGCTGCCGACTGCATCCGGTGAGCAACCTTTTCCGGCAGCAGATTAAGGTGCCCGACGAGGCGAATGCGTGCTTCGTATTCGTCGCTGGACAATTCATCCACGACACCTGAGATGATGTCGTAAAGCAGCTGCACCTCTTCTTCGGTGCGCGACAGGTTTTCTGTGGAGAGCAGGTAGATCGTGACAACGTCGACCCCCATCTCCGCCGACCAGCGGACCAACTCCGCGATCTTTTCGGCGCCGACGCGGTGTCCGTGCGAGATGTCTTCGAAACCAGCTTGACGTGCCCAACGACGATTGCCATCAGCCATCACCGCGATATGCTTCGGTCGACTCACCCTCTGGAGCTCACGCTTCAGCCGCCGCTCATACAGCGGGTATAAGAGTCGATCGAGCATAGCCACGTGCATCAGCTTACTCCGGTTATTGGTCGTCGGGGTGGCGCACAGGAGATCAGGACTTGGTTTAGAAGAGGCCTAAAAGGTGCCTAAAAGGTGCCTAGAAGAAACCTAGAAGAAGGTCTTCTTGCGTCGGTCGAGCAGCCCTTCAGCTTCCATTGCCTCGTCGATCGCTTTCTCATCAAAGACGTCGAGTCCGCGATCTTCAGCGAATTTCTTCCGACGATTGAACCTCGAGTAGCGCCGGTGGAATGCCCACCCGAGCAGCAGGATCACCGCCATCATGGCAACCACGATGAAAGCACCGATCGGCTCTGCCTTGCCGAATTCAGGCCCCACCGGGGCGTCCTTATTCATCTGCTGAGCAAGCACGAAAACACTGTTCGCTGTGCTCACCGTGGCTGTCGCCAGTGCTTCGATCCCCACTGTTATTCTCCTTCGCTTCCGGACTGCTCTACATCTTCCCCATTTCCGAGGCCTGCGAACAAGTCAGTTTCCGGCAAAGAGGTTTGCACTCGTGTTTGTGCCAACTCGAATTCCTCGGTCGGCCACACCTCCTGCTGCACTTCGACGGGGCTGGCAAGAAAAGCACCGGCCGGGTCGATCTGTGTCGCGTGCGCAGTCAGTGCCGCAGCTCGGTGCGCGAAGAAGTCTGCGCAGGTCACCTGAGTTGTCACGCGCTGCATGATGTCGGAGGTGTTTTCTTCCCAGCGCTTGAGCATGGGCTCGTAGGGGCTGGGCTTGCCTTCGTCGATAAGCCGGTCGTGCAGGAGACGCATGCGCTGCGCGACGAACCCGTGGGTGTAATAGAGCTTCAGTGGTGTCCACGGCTCCCCGAGTTCAGGCGCGAAGTCAGGGTTTCCTGCTTCTTCCCACGCAATCATGGAGGTTTTGTGCACCATGATGTGGTCGGGGTGCGGGTAGCCGCCGTTTTCGTCGTAGGTGATGATCACGTGCGGCTTGAACTCACGAATGTGCCCCACCAGCACTTTCGCCACCTCAAGCGGATCCTCGAGCGCGAAGCAGCCCTCCGGCAGCGGCGGCAATGGGTCACCTTCCGGCAATCCGGAATCCTCGTAGCCCAACCACTCATGTTCAACGCCGAGCGCGGCCGCGGCTTGCGCCATCTCTTCACGGCGGATCTCCGTCATCCGCTCGATGACACCCGGCCTGTCCATCGCTGGGTTGAGAATATCGCCGCGCTGCCCTCCTGTGCAGGTGAGCACCTTGACGCGGTGCCCCTCGTGGGAGTACTTCGCCATTGTCGCTGCACCTTTGCTGGACTCGTCGTCCGGGTGTGCGTGAATGGCCAGCAAACGGTATCCCGTCACTTAGTGTTCCACCTCTACTTGGGGTTAAGGTTGATTGCCAGACAAGTTTAGTACCTAGTGCAACGAGGAAGAGCAAGCACCGTGGCAGAGACCGATTCTTCGACGGACGCCCACGCTGGACGCACACGCGCCCGCTATGGCACCAGCACAACCGAGGCCGCGCCGTCGCGTACACCGGGCCGAATTGTCGCGGTCATCAGTGTCTTACTGGTCGTGCTCATCGCGGTGTTCGCTGTCCGCTACGTCATGCAGCAGCGCTCCCAACCTATTACCGCATCGCTCATTGCGCACGAGCGTATCGACGAACAAACCTCCCGCGTCTGGTTCGACGTCTCCCGCAACGACACCTCTGTCCCCGGCTACTGCATCATCACGTCGCTGAATTACGAGATGGCAGAAATCGGTCGTCGCGACGTGGTCATCCCTGCTGGCGGTGACGAGGAAACCCGCATGTACGTCGACATCCCGGTCCGCGATACCCCTGTCTCCGGTGGTGTGTACGGCTGCTCCACCACAATCCCGTCCTACCTTGATGCGAGCGAGGAGTTTGTAGAGGCGAGGTAGGGGGCGTCGATAAGCGGTGCTCATGTTAGGATCCGAACGTCTATTTAATCGAACGTGAGGAAACGAGGGTTCATACTCCATGGCTGAAACGCAGCAGCAGTACATCACCCCGGAAATGAAGGCCAAGCTCGAGGCCGAGCTGCAGCAGCTCATCGACAACCGTCCTGTCATCGCCGCTGAAATCAACGAGCGCCGCGAGGAGGGCGACCTCAAGGAGAATGCTGGCTACGACGCAGCTCGTGAGCAGCAGGACCAGGAAGAAGCTCGCATCAAGCAGATTTCCGAACTGCTGGCGAACTCCACTACTGAGCGCGCAGGTGTCGTCGATGGCATGGCTGTCGTCGGTTCTGTCGTCCACGTCTACTACAACGGCGACAAGGACGATAAGGAGACTTTCCTGATCGGCACCCGTGCTGCATCGACCGACAACAAGGACCTGGAGACTTACTCCGAGCAGTCCCCACTCGGCGCAGCAGTGCTTGGCGCCACCGAGGGTGAGACCCGCACGTACACCGCTCCGAATGGTCGCGAGATTTCCGTCACGATCGAGTCCGCGAACCCGTATGATTCGGTTAAGGCTAAGACCCCGCGCGCGAACTAGTCGCGCCGCATAACAGCATTTCAACGCTTTTCGACGATTCCGTGGCCCCGCCGCCCCGGATACTCAAGTGATAAGGACTCCGCAGTGATTACCCGCACTTCCCGCAAGGTTGCCGCCCTCGCTCTCACCGCTGTCACCGCTCTCGGTGTGACTGCGTGCACCCCTCCAAACCAGAATGATTCGGAGCAGAAGGTCGACACCGCCACGAGCCAGAACCCGAATTCCCTGAAGGGTGAGGGTGCTACCGGCACCTCTACCGCATCAGCTACCAATGTCGCTGACGCGAACGCTTCTGCCCAGGAGACCACCAGCGCACAGCGCGAGGAAGCTCAGGCAGCTGCTGACGGGACCCCGTTCTTCCTCGACTGCAACGAGCAGTCTCAGGTCAAGCCGTCCATGATTTCCTTGAACTGCAAGGACCAGGATGACTTCGCTGAGGACATCGTTTGGGAAGAGTGGACCGACGAGATTGCTCGCGGCACCGCGACCCGCAACTACAAGGACATGGACCGCGTCGTCGAGAACGCACAGGTGATCCTGTCTGCACCGGAGAATGTTGACGGTGTTCTGGCATTCACCCAGATCTCTGTTGATGGCGCGAACGTTCAGCCGCAGACGCAGTACTAATCGTCTACTGAGCGCACTGACTCCAGCCCCTGCTCCACTTCTTGTGGGCGCGGGGGCTTATCCATTGGCACCGAACAAAAGGTGCATGGCTCCGTACCGGTGGGTGTGATTCGGCACCGGTTTTCCGCGTGGTGAAACCCAGATTGGGCTTCCGCGTCGTCTT
>ERZ1031176.173-NODE-173-length-11866-cov-47.893404_pt1 | contig 11866 bp, 9 predicted proteins | sample MGYA00518586_ERZ1031176 | MGnify/ENA primary metagenome ERZ1031176 (study PRJEB33718, sample SAMN03159775) | human skin metagenome | collected 2014-05-20 | study: EMG produced TPA metagenomics assembly of the PRJNA266117 data set (Human skin bacterial metagenome... | reverse complement strand
GAGATGCTCAGGAGTCTCGTGGGCTCGGAGATGTGTATAAGAGACAGGCCATGGTCAGGATCGAGCCGACCACGAGCGCCACCAGGGTGATCTTGCCAGGCATGCCGGTGAGCAGCTCCTCGTGCAGGATGGCGTCCAGCGCCGTCTCCTTGGCCACGAATCCGAACAGCGGCGGGATGCCAGCCATGGAGGCGGCGGAGATAATCGCCAGCGTGGCCAAAAGCGGCTGCTTTCGGCCCAGTCCGGACAGCTCGTGGATGTCGCGGGTGCCGGTGGTGTGGTCGATCGCGCCGACGACCATGAACAGCGTGGCCTTGAACAGCGAGTGTGCGAACGTGATGGCCAACCCCGCCATGGTGGCCTCGCGTGAGCCCACGCCGATGACGGTGGTGATAAAGCCCAGCTGGCTGACGGTGCCGTACGCCAAGATCAGTTTCAGGTCCCGCTGCTTCAGCGCCATCCAGCCGCCCAGCAGCATGGTGAACCCGCCGGTGGACAGCACCACCAGGTGCCAGGTGTTCACCGCGGACAGGTCCGGCGCCAGACGCGCCACCAGGTAAATGCCGGCCTTCACCATGGCCGCGGAGTGCAGGTAGGCCGACACCGGGGTGGGTGCGGCCATCGCGCCGGGTAGCCAGAAGTGCCAGGGAGACTGGGCGGACTTGGTCAGCGCGCCCAGCATGATTAGCACGATGGCGGCGGAGATCGCCGGCGTGTTTTCAATGTCGGTGATCTGGGGGATGTCCGACAGCTTCCAAATCTGCGCCTTAAAGCCGAGCAGGTTAATGCCCACCAGCATGGCCAGCCCGCCGAGGGTTGTCACCATCAGCGCCTGCATGGCGGCACGTCGAGAAGATGCGCGCTCGCCGTAGTAGGAGACAAGCATGTACGACAGCACCGACGTCAACTCCCAGAACACGTACATGAGCAGGAAGTTGTCGGCGATGACCAGGCCGTACATGACCGTGGCGAAAAATGTCAGCTCGAAGCCGAACTTGGCCAGGCGCCGCGGGTTGGAGTCGAAGTACCCCCAACAATAAAGCAGCACAAGCGCGCCGATACCCAGGATGATCAGGCTGAACAGCCCGGCGAGGGCGTCCAGCCGGAATTCTAGGTTGAGGTTCGTTGACGGCATCCATGTGAACACCGCTTTGACCTCGCCGCCGTCGCGGAACATTCCGGTGGCGAACAGGCGCGCCACCCAGATGAACCCGCTCAGCGGAACGAGTGCGAGGATCCCGAACGCGGCGCGGCCCACCGTGCGGATGAGCACAGGGGCGACGAGCGTGGCGGCGGTGAGCGCGATGAGCAGTATCAGCACGAGGTGCGCGGCCCTCCTCTGGTCGTGTGCGTGCAGGGCACACCGCGCCTCAAGCGGGGGAGCTCATTGAGTTCACACAGAAAACACTCACTCCAGCGGTAACTGGGTATCTACGCGTCAACACCGGTGGCGCGGCCGTTAGAAATTCACTGTAGCGATTTTTGATGCTACTTGCCGTAGCGCTGAAGGAAAGTCGCCTCCGCCACCGCGATGCGCTCGATCTCTGTCGGATCGACCGATTCGTCGACGCCGTGGATGCCGCACATGGGCTCCTCCACGCCGTAGAGTGCGATCTCCGCGTCCGGGAAGGTGTTCTGCAGCGTAATGGTCAGCGGGATGGAGCCGCCGGAGCCGACCACGGACAGCTTGTCGGCGCCGTAGGCCTCCTTGAGGCACTCGCCGAGTGTGGCCACCGCGCCGGCCGACGGATCCGTCGCAAAGGGCTCGTTGACCCCGCTGACCTCAACCTCGACCTTCGCGCCCCACGGGGTGTGGGACTTGATGTGTTCCTCCATCTTCTGCGCGATCTCGGCTGCACTCTGGCCGGCCGGCACGCGCAGGTTGAACTGGGCCTCCGCGCGCGAGTTCACCGCGTTCATCGCTTCGGCCACCGGGGTGGAGGTGAACCCGATCATGGTCACCGCCGGGCGCGCCCAAACCAGGTCGGCGGGGTCGTCGTCCGCGGTGCCGAGCAGCTGCACGCCCTCGAGCACGGTGGCGTCGGCGCGGAAGGACTCGCGGTCGTAAGGGTCGCCGTCCCACTTCGATGTGGTGTCGACGCCGTCGATGGTGGTGCGGCCGTGCTCGTCGAAAAGCGAATTCGCAATCACCACGAGCGCGTGCGCGGCGTCTGGGGCGCCGCCGCCGAAGCTGCCGGAGTGGACCTGGTTCGCCAGCGTCTCCACGGTGACCTTCACCTGCGCGCCGCCGCGCAGCGAGGTGGTCAGCGTAGGCACGCCTGCGGCGACGTTGCCGGAGTCCGCGATGAGGATCGCGTCCGCCTCGAACACCTCCGGCTTTTCCACGATGAGCTTGCCCAGGCCGTCCTTGCCGCCGAGCTCCTCGGAGCCCTCGACCACGACCTTCAGCCCCAGGTCAGTGCCACCGTTTTCCTCCAGCAAGCGCAGCGCCTCCAAGTGCATGGCCAGGTTGCCCTTGCAGTCCGCGGCGCCGCGGCCGTACCAGCGGCCGTTTCGCTCCGTCAGCTCGAACGGGCTGTTTGTCCAGGCGTCCGGGTTGTTCGCGGGGACCACGTCGTAGTGGGAGTACAAAAGCACCGTCGGCGCGCCGTTTTTGGGCTCCCGCTTGGCGACGATCGTGTCAGCGTCATCCACCGTCGGGTAGCGAGTCACGTCCAGCCCCAGATCCTCCAGGGCGTTGACTGTCCAGGCGCAGGCATCCTCGTGCTGATCCGCCAGCTCAGGCGTGGAGTGCACCGAGTTGAAGGAGACCAGCTTGGACAGGTCGCTGAAGATGCGGTCGCGTTGGGGGGTGTAGTTCTGTGTTCCGTTCTGTGCAGTCATGGCACCACGCTAGCAGCGTTGACGGGGCCGGTTCGGCGGAATTGGGGGCGGTGTTGGGCGGTGTTGGGCCGCAAATGCTTACCCCAGGATGCTTACCCCAGGATGCTTACCCGGCTAGATGCTTACCCCAGGATGCTTATTGTTCGAGTAACCCCCGGCGTTCTCGCCCGCGTTACTCGAGAAGTAAGCATCCTGCAGTAAGCATCCTCGAACCGGTAAGCATCCAGCAGGCACAACCACGCCCCCTTGCGCTCCTTGCACTCAACCCCGTCGAGTGCTAAAAATGTGGCTGGCACTCACACAAACCGAGTGCCAATAAACGAACAAAAGCGGGTGAGGCTGAGACCACTCGTCAGCCGTGCCGTCGCGGGCGCCTGCTTGCACCGACGAACTGAGTGACCGTCCACGTACGCCTATTTACAAGGAGTGACACACTCACATGGCAAAGATGATTGCATTCGACGAGGAAGCGCGCCGCAGCCTCGAAAACGGCCTGAATACCCTGGCTGACGCCGTGAAGGTCACGCTGGGCCCGAAGGGCCGCAACGTGGTGCTGGAGAAGTCTTGGGGCGCCCCGACGATCACCAATGACGGCGTGACCATCGCCAAGGAGATCGACCTCGAGGACCCGTACGAGAAGATTGGCGCCGAGCTGGTCAAGGAAGTTGCCAAGAAGACCGACGACGTCGCCGGCGACGGCACCACCACCGCTACCGTGCTCGCACAGGCGCTCGTGCGCGAGGGCCTGCGCAACGTCGCGGCTGGTTCCAACCCGATGGGCATCAAGCGCGGCATCCAGGCTGCCACCGACAAGGTGTCCAAGTACCTGCTGGACCAGGCGAAGGAAGTTGAGACCCAGGAGGAGATCGCTTCCACCGCTGGTATTTCCGCGTCTGACCCGGAGATCGGCAAGAAGATCGCCGAGGCGATGTACGCCGTGGGCAACGGTGCCGTGAACAAGGAATCTGTGATCACGGTTGAGGAGTCCAACACCTTCGGCGTGGACCTTGAGGTCACCGAGGGTATGCGCTTTGACAAGGGCTTCATCTCGGCATACTTCGCCACCGACATGGAGCGCGGCGAGGCAGTGCTTGAGGACCCGTACATCCTGCTGGTCTCCGGCAAGATCTCCAACGTCAAGGAGCTTGTGCCGGTGCTGGAGCAGGTCATGCAGTCCGGCAAGCCGCTGCTGATCGTCGCCGAGGACGTCGAGGGCGAGGCCTTGTCCACCCTCGTGGTGAACAAGATCCGCGGCACCTTCAAGTCTGTGGCGGTGAAGGCGCCGGGCTTCGGTGACCGTCGCAAGGCAATGCTGCAGGATCTGGCCATCCTCACCGGTGGCCAGGTCATCTCCGAGGAGGTCGGCCTGTCCCTGGAGACCGCCGGCATCGAGCTGCTCGGCCAGGCCCGCAAGGTTGTGGTGACCAAGGACGAAACCACCATCGTCCAGGGCGCCGGCGACCAGGCGCAGATCGATGGCCGCGTGAAGCAGATCCGCGCCGAGATCGACAACTCCGACTCCGAGTACGACCGCGAGAAGCTGCAGGAGCGCCTGGCCAAGCTGGCTGGCGGCGTTGCGGTGATCAAGGTCGGCGCCGCCACCGAGGTGGAGCTGAAGGAGCAGAAGCTGCGCATCGAGGATGCTGTGCGCAACGCGAAGGCTGCCGTTGAGGAGGGCATCGTCGCCGGCGGCGGCGTGGCTCTGCTGCAGGCCGCCAACGAGCTCGCCGACGACCTCGGCCTGGAGGGCGACGAGGCCACCGGCGTGAAGATCGTCCGCGAGGCCCTGTCCGCGCCGCTGAAGCAGATCGCGCTGAACGCTGGCCTGGAGCCGGGCGTGGTGGCCGACAAGGTTGCCAACCTTCCGGACGGCGAAGGTCTCAACGCCGCCACCGGCGAGTACGTGGACATGCTCGCCAGCGGCATCGCCGACCCGGCGAAGGTGACCCGTTCTGCGCTCCAGAACGCCGCGTCCATCGCCGCGCTGTTCCTCACCACCGAGGCTGTCGTGGCTGATAAGCCGGAGCCGGCTGGTGCGAACCCGGGCATGGACCCGGAAGCTATGGGCATGATGTAAATCAGCCCTAAGGCTTGAAGCGCGTCCTTCGGGGCGCGCTTTTTTCTTGCCTATCGACGCCCCTTCGGCGCACCCCCGGATTGGTGTAAAACGTCACAGGCGGACGGCAGTTTTGGGCGTGTACAGATCGTCCTTGCGGCCGAATGAGTTACACGTTCTGCCACCAATTCAATTGGTGTTCACTTTCCGGTTTCGGTCAGGGCAGGTTATCGGCCCGGTCGCGAAAAGGTTACGTTTCGGTGAACGCATACCAGCTTAAAGCTGCCTGTGTGGTGCAAATCCTATTTTGAGAATGCGCTTGACGTAGCTGGTCGATGTGGCAAAATTCCTCCTGTGACGCCCACCGGGTGTCAGTACCTGTCAAGATTTGCCAGACACACACTGGCACCTATCGAAAAGGGGAAATCAATGCCTTTCGATCTCAAGTTCATCCAGAAGCAGCTGAAGACCTTCAAGACCTTCGCCACCAACCTGGCTGATCTGTTCCAGAACACCCCGAAGACCATCAAGAACTTCGCTGACAAGGTCTCCGCGTAAGCCTTCACCTCACTCAACACAAACTTTCTTTAAAGGAGAATCATCATGGACAACGCATTGACCAACTGGGTTGCACTTTCCTCCGGTAACGGCGCCAACGGCGTCACCCAGGTTCCGGGCGCTCTGCTCGACCTGCTTCGCGAGCTGGGCAAGCTGGCTGGCAACATCGCTGAGCTGATCGGCTTGGTCGCGTAACTGTAACGCGCACTAGCCGAAGGCCCCGTCGCAAAGCGGCGGGGCCTTTTTGCATTCCCGCATACTTCTCGGGCGCACTGCGCCCGCGCCGAATACACTGAGAGTCATGGCTGACAATAAAGACGACGAACTGCCGATGATCGACCTCGCCGAGACCGAGGGCTGGGTCGTCGACGACACCGACGAGGACGATCCCGTCCTGCTCATGCCGGACGGCACCGCCATTCAGACATGGCGCGAGAATTACCCCTACGACGAGCGTCTTTCTCGCGACGACTACGAGAAGGAAAAGCGCGCCCTGCAGATTGAGCTGCTGAAGTGGCAGAACTGGACCAAGGACACCGGCCAGCGCCACATCATCCTCTTCGAGGGCCGTGACGCGGCCGGCAAAGGCGGCACCATCAAGCGCTTCAACGAGCACCTCAACCCACGCGGTGCACGCACCGTGGCGCTGGAGAAGCCGTCACCGCGCGAGTCCACCTCCTGGTACTTCCAGCGCTACATCGAGCACTTCCCGGCAGCCGGCGAGATCGTCTTCTTCGACCGCTCCTGGTACAACCGCTCCGGCGTCGAGCGCGTCATGGGCTTCTGCACCGAATCCCAGCACGCCGAGTTCCTTCGCGAGGTGCCCATGCTGGAGAACATGATCTTGGGCTCCGGCATCTCCCTGACCAAGTTCTGGTTCTCCGTGACTCAGAAGGAGCAGCGCACCCGCTTCGCCATCCGCCAGGTGGACCCGGTGCGCCAGTGGAAGCTTTCCCCGATGGACCTGGCCTCCCTGGACAAGTGGGAGGACTACACCCGCGCCAAGGAGGAGCAGTTCCGCTACACGGACACCGACGAGTCGCCGTGGATCACCATTAAGTCCAACGACAAGAAGCGCGCCCGCCTCAACGCCATGCGCTACATCCTCTCCAAGTTCGAGTACACGAACAAGGACCACGAGGTTGTCGGCCAGCCGGACCCGCTGATTGTGAAGCGCGGCCGCGACCAGATCGGCGATTAAGCGCACGTCGCTTTAGGGGCGCCACCTTCGGCCCCCTCCACCTCCCGATAGTCCCCGAGAGCGGAGGGGGCGCTTGCGTGACTTATAAAATTATGATAATCCATTCTCGGAATGTTTGAAAAGTGATCCGAGAAGGGGACCGCATGACCCGCACCATCTCCAGCCGTGTTGCTGGTATTTCTCTCGCAGTTGCTCTCGCAGCGGGTGCCGCGGCGCCGCTGCCGCTCGCACTCGCCGCTGACGCGGGTACCGACTTCGGCAATGCTGTGACCGTGTCGAACACGGATGTGCAGCAGCTCATCGCCAACGTGGCTTCCCAGGGCGAAAACCCGGTGGCTCTGAATCTGCACAAGTACATCGGGGACCCGGTGGCCACCCAGCCGGAGTACACCGGCGGCCAGGCCAACAACGTCGCAGATGGGCTGACCCCGGCAAACGGGGTGGAGTTTACCGTGCGCCGGGTGAACAATATCGACCTCACCACAGTGGCGGGTTGGCAGCAGTACTCGCAGCTGCGTAACGCCTCCACGCCGGATGCGGCCAACCTGGGGCCTGCGACCACCCTGACCACGGCGAACGGCGTGGCCACGGGCAACTTCCCGGTGGGCGTGTACTACGTCGAGGAGACGGTGACGCCGGCGGGGGCGACGGCGGTCGCCCCGTTCTACATCGCGCTGCCCCTTCCGCTGACCTCCGGTGAGGGTACCGATCAGGTGGTCACCGGGTGGAACCGGGACGTCCACGTGTACCCGAAAAACCAGCAGGTCACCGGTGAGAAGACGGTGGATGATTCTCGCGTGTACGCGGGCGAGAACATCAAGTACACCGTTTCCGGCTCCGTTCCGGCGGTGCCCGCCACGAACACGTTCGACGGCTACGACATCGTGGACGACTTCGACGAGACCCGCTTGGACGTCGTGGACAGCACCATCGCCGTGACCCTCACGGGTGGCACCACCCTGGCCAGCGGCACCGATTACCAGGTGGTGCAGGGCAACGGGAAGTTCGGCGTCTCGCTGACCAAGAGCGGCCTGGACAAGTTGGTGGCAGCACGCAAGGCGAATGGGGAGCAGACCCGCGTGGTGCTCAGCTACGAGGCAACGCTCAAGGACGGCGCGACCCCGGGTGAGGCGACGAACTCGGCCCAGATTTACCCGCCGAACACCGCGAACACCAACGCCCAGTTCACCCGCGACGTGATCAACGTGGACAACCCGGACCGTAACGTCACCCCGATCGACGTGCCGGCGGTGAAGACGGTGCTGGGGCAGATCACGATCAATAAGGTGGGCGAGAACGACGCCGCCCTCGCGGGTGCGAAGTTCCAGCTCTACCGCTGCAACCCCGGTACCACCGAGACCAACGCGGGCCCGATCACCGTCAATGGCACGAACACGTGGACGACGGGCGACGACGGTTCCGTCATCCTGCCGGCGATCCAGGTGGAGGACTTCTACAACAACGCTGCACAGGATGACGCGTTCGACTACTGCGTGGTGGAGACCCAGGCTCCGCGCGGGTATGCGCTGAACCCGCAGCCGGTGGCGGCCTCCATCACGGACGCCAACCGCACGAACGCGGTGAGAATCACCAACGTGAAGGACAACACGGCTATCAACCTGCCAACCACGGGTGAGCGCGGCACCTTGTTCGCGGTCATTGGCGGTGGTCTGCTGGCACTGCTGGCCGCGCTGTACTTCGCACGCCGTAACCGCGCGGCGTAGCCCGTTCGGGTGAGGTGGGCCGTGGCGGAGGAACCGGAGGTCGTCGATAGGCAAAAGCGCTCGTGGAAAGATGTGTTCTGGGCGCTGGCGCTCATCCTCGGCCTGCTGGGGATGCTGTACCCGGTGACCTCGACGCTGGTGAACAACCGCTACCACTCGATCATCGCGGAGCGCACCCGCGCGGAGACGGCGCAACTGCCGGATCAGGAACGCGACGGGTTGTGGGAGGCGATGCTGGCGTACAACCGGGACATCACCGCGCAGCCAGTCTCGGAGCTGAGTATCGGCGGCGACCACACCTCACCCGACTACCGACGCTACCTGGACACCGGTCTGGCGCCGGGCCAGGATCAGCTCGCACAGATAGTCATCCCGTCTGTCGGGATCGCGTTGCCGGTGTATCACGGCACGTCCGATCGCGTGCTGGCGAGGGGTGCGGGCCACCTGTTCGGCACCACCTTTCCCACGGGCGGGGAGGGGTCGAACACGGCGATCTCCGCGCACACGGGGTTGGTCAACGCATCGATGTTTGACAACCTGCCAAAACTCAAGAAGGGCGAGGACATCTACATCCACGTCCTCGGGCGCACGCTGCGTTACCAAATGGTGGGCTCGAAAGTGGTACCGCCGGACTCGCTGGACGCGATCCCGTTACCCGGCGAGCCCGGCGACCACCTCTACCTGATCACCTGCACGCCGTACGGGCTGAATTTCAACCGACTCGTGGTCGACGCGGTCCGCGTGCCCGTGGATGAGGAGGCGCCGAGCCCGCAGACCTCGAACACGATCATTGGCTGGCAGTGGTGGATGTGGCTCTCCGTGGGATTTGCCCTGCTTGTTCTGCTGCTACTACTCATTCCGCTGCTTCTGCGGCGCAGGAAGGATGAAGAACATGAGGATGCTTAAGCGCCTCGCGTCCGCGCTCACCGCCGCGGCGCTTCTCACCGTGCCCGCGTTCGCGTCCGCGCAGACCACCACACCGCAGCCGTCGCAGTCGCAGCCCGAGCCTTCGCTTATCGACGCCTCCGTGACCACGCCTCCTACAACCACTACCGCCTCGGAGACCACCGCCGCGACCTCGGCGCCGGTGACCTCGCCGACCACTGCTGCCGCCACGCCAACGTCCTCGGCCCCGGTGTCCAGCCCGACCAAGCCGACCACCACCACGCGTCAGATCGTTCCCTTCGCCGCGCTCACCCCGCAGGCGAACCAGATTGTGACCAAGTGCGATTACCGCTCGGGCGCCGCCACTGAACAGGGCCCGTACGCCAACAACATCTGTTGGCTGGACTTCGGCCCGATCTTCAGCGGTGCCGCAACCAGCGGCAATGCACAACCCGGCGGCACGCGCCTGCCGAATCTCGCGCCGGCAGCGACTTCCGCCGGGCAACCCGTGTTGGTCAACGTGGGCGGGCCCCGCAACGTGCAGCTCACGTTCAACCTGAAGGTACAGACGGTTGCCGCGACCGATACGAACAAGCAGCAGCTTGCCAGCGGCACCACGTTCGCCCGCGACACCCTGACGCGCATCGGTGCGTACTCCAACGTGCTGTGGAACCAGCAGTTCTGGGGCAACCCCGCGAAGAACCCGGGGTACTACCTGGCCACCGATCCGAGCGCGCAATCGGCCCGCCCGATCATCGGAGCGTCCAGGATCGCAGAACCCGTGGTGTTCCGCTTCGACGACATCACCATCTATGAAGACGGTGTGCCCCTGACCCGCGACTACTCCTTCGTCATGGCGGATGCGGAGTCCGTGAACAACGGCGAGGAGATCGGCATGGTCGCCGACACCATTGTGAACCCGCTCGCGTTAGTCAACCCGCCCGGGAGCAACCGGGTGTGCTCTGGATCTTCGCGGCTGCCGCAGTTTGGCACCAGCGACACGGGCGGCTACTTCAACTGCGTGGGCGGCGGCAGGGACGCCTCCGCCTTCTACCTTGCCCAGGCGTTGTCGCCCAAGACCGTCGAGGCGGCCATTTGGCGCACGAACGGCGCGCAGGGCTTCGCAATCGGGCTGGGTACCAGCGCCGTCGAGGAGCAGCAGAAGGTCGAAGCCGTCACGCTGCCCGATACCGGCGCCCGGGACGACACCACCTTCACCATGGACGTCCAACGCGCCGAGCTGAACGGTACGACCGCGGACGAAGCCCCGCTCATCACCGCCACCCAGCGGGCCAACCAGCCCGTGGAGACGAAGAAGAGCACCTACCTGTACGACGGCTCCTCGCCCGTCCTACGCTTCACCTCCCGCATCGCCGCGTCCGACGACCGCCTCAACCGCGCCGCGCGCTACGGCCAGCCGCGCTGGACCTGCTACAGCCAGGCCGGCAGCGCGCGCACCCCGATCACACCGACGGTGATGCCGGAAACCGAAGGTGGTCTGACCACGGGCTCGGTAGCCTCCATCACCACTACCGGGCCCGGGGACTACCACTGCGAGGTGCTGTGGCCCGCATGGACCACGCACGGTCAGCTCAACCTTTCCAAGCAATTGCTTGGCGACGCCTCCGGCCCCCTCGCCCAGACCCCATTCACCATCACCGCCGTGTGCGCCCTGCCGACTGGCGTGGACCCGCGCCGCTACACCCAGGCCTTCGGCGTCCCCGTTGATCCGCAGAACCGGATCACCGTTCCGCTGACCGTGCTGGCGGGACAGCCCGCCGTGCCAATCTACGCGCCGGTGGGAAGCAGCTGCACCTTCTCCGAGTCCGCAGCAGACCAGCCCGGTGCAACCCACACCCTCGCCTGGCGTGTGGATAACGGCGCGGAGTCCACCGCGCCCACCGTGACCGTGGCGGTAGGGGCCGCACCGAAGACCGTGACCGCCATCAACCGGTATTCCCCGATCCTCACGTCCGCCTCCGTGCGTCGCAACGTGGTCGCACCCGCCGACGCTGCTGGTCTTGCCGGTGCGTCCAGCCCCGTCGCCTTCGACTGCGGGACCCGCACCATCGGCGGCGCCACGGTGCAGCTTCGTGGCACGGTGAACGCCGGATCAGAGCCAACCGCACTTCCTGTTTCTGCTGTGCAACCCCCCGCTGGCGTCACTGCGGCCCAGCTGGGCCTTGCCGGAAGCCCGGGCGTGCTGGCGATCCCCGTGGGCAACGTGTGCACCTTCACCGCGACCGCAAACACCCTTCCCGCCCCGGGGAAGTACGAGTGGTCGTTTGAAGCAGCATCGGTCACCGCTGCTGAGGGCCAACGTGCCGACGCAACGGTGACCCTCACCGCCATCAGCGCCTCCCAGGTCATCCCGTTGCTGCCCCTTCCCGCCACAGGCAGCAGGCCGTACCTTGTGGTGCTCACCCTGCTGAGCGCGTTGCTGCTGGTGGCAGTGGTGATTCGCAACTTCAGGCGGCGGTAGGGGAGGGCCCGCCGGCTCACCTTGCGCGTGGGCGGGATCCTGCGCCCGCCCACCCGCATCACTTCATTCCTACCCCCGAACCGGCCCCCGCTACCTTAAGGGCACCTGATATTTTC
>ERZ1031176.171-NODE-171-length-11930-cov-7.330947_pt1 | contig 11930 bp, 12 predicted proteins | sample MGYA00518586_ERZ1031176 | MGnify/ENA primary metagenome ERZ1031176 (study PRJEB33718, sample SAMN03159775) | human skin metagenome | collected 2014-05-20 | study: EMG produced TPA metagenomics assembly of the PRJNA266117 data set (Human skin bacterial metagenome... | reverse complement strand
TAATCGCTCGGCAATGCATTCGCCACAGAACCTAATGCGCCAATTGCTTGGAGTTCTTCCCCGTCCACTCCCATCACGAGCAATTCGCGAGTGGGCTGCAAAGACAGCTTCGCAGCCAGGGCTTGTGCGGCGGGAAGGTCACCGTGGGCCCACAAACCAGCATCGTTGAGCGCTTCCAGCACGGTGTGCGCAAGCATCAAACCATAACGATTCCGGCGGGCGGGCGGGTCGACGACCAATTCGACTGATCCGTCGGGGGCGCAGGCGGCGAGGGCGGTGAGGGTGCCGTCGATAAGCAGTGCCCAATGAGTATGACCTTTGGGGCGGTCGATGCCGGTGACGAAGGCCTCGGAAAATGCCTCCACCCCATCGGCCTCATGCGCGCGCTGAAGCAATGCGTGCGCGTCGCTGACCAGCGCTGCATCGGTGGAAAAGTCGACTTTTCGGACGGCGTTTAAACCCTGTGTCATGCCCCCAGGCTACGGTAAAGACATGAAGGCGAAGGGGTTGGCGTATACGGCGGGCACGCTCGTTGGTGTCGTCGCGTTGGCATTCGGTGTTGATGCGGCGTACGCGGCACACGTGGAGCGCACGCTGGCCTCGTATGCACGCGAAGCCGATGATTTGCCGGCGGACCCGGATACGTATGTCGGGGGTTTCCCTTTCGCACAAGTGGTTGCCACTGGCAAAGTGCCACGCGTGAGCTTCCAGGCGCTCGACGTGCAGCTGGACGGCATTGGCATCGTGAATACCCGCACGGATATTTATGACATCGTTGTCGATGCTGAGCGTGCTTTTGCCGCGGATTTTGCGGGAACTCAAGCAAAGCGCGTGGAGCACACGCTTTCGCTCGATGGCGTTGCTTTCGGCCAGTTGCTGGGCATGACGGACTTGGATATTGCTAATCCGTACGACATTTCACCGACTGGTGGCAGCGCTAGCGAGGCCCAGCTCACCGGCACTGTGCCCGGCACGAGTGAGAAAACATCAGCGGTGGTCGCCCTGCGTATCCACGGATCGACGTTCCGCATGGAGCCAAAGCAGCTTATCGACGTCCCGGCGGGCCTCGCCCCAGCCGTCGAGTCCGCTTACACGCTCGAACTAGACACACGCGACCTCCCCATCGGCGCTCAGGCCGACATGGTGGAGGTGGCCGGCGGCTCAATTCGCTTCTCCTCACAAGAGCATGCGGTGACGGTGACGCCGGGGCTGTTGTCCCCCATCGCTAAGCCAGCCAATGGGTGACTACGCTTGACGGACATGAGTGAAAACACCGACAACAACAAGCTGAACGGTAATGACGCGGTCAACCTAGCTGCTGAGCAGTCGAAGGGCACCGCACACCGTAATATCCCAGGTCTTGGCCTGGATGAGATCCCGCTGCCGGATGACACCGCTAACCTGCGCGAAGGTCCGAACCTGCACGATGGCCTGCTTGGCCTGCTGCCGCTCGTGGGCGTGTGGCAGGGCACCGGTCAGGCTGTCGAGTTGCCGGAGTCCCCGGATGAGGAGGGCAAGGAATACGCCTTCGGCCAGCAGCTGGTCATCTCCCACGACGGTGAGAATTACCTGCGCTTTGAGTCCCGCATCTGGCGCATTGATTCTGAGGGCAACCCCACCGGCGCTGACCAGCGAGAGACTGGTTTCTGGCGCATCTCTCTGAAGGACGAGATCGAGGTCACGCTGACCAATTCCCGTGGCCTGGTGGAGATCATGTACGGCGAGCCGGTCAACGAGCGCGCTTGGCAGATCACGTCTGCATCCACCATCGCGACGGAGCAGGGACCGGCTAACCACGGCCCCGGCAAGCGCATGTACGGCCTGATGCCGAATAACAACCTGGGCTGGGTCGACGAGCGCGTTGCTGCTGGATCCACTCAGGATGATCTGGTGTTCATCCCGTACATGTCGGGCGAACTGAAGCGAATCGCCGGTTAATCACCTGCGATATCGGAGGCTAGGGCTGCGTTGATCAGCGCGCGCACCTTAGCCTCTTCTTTTTTGCCCGGTTTGGGAAGTTCTTCCCCATCGATCGCGGTGACGCGCACACCACCGCGGACAGAGCTGACCAACCACACTTGGTCGGAGCTGAGCAGGTAGTCGATGTTGATGTCTTTTTCTTTGCAGCGCCAGCCCTCTTTCTCCCCTTGCGCGAAGATCGCGGCCTGCGTCGTTCCGGGCAGGACATCGCCGCCAGTGATCGGGGTGCGGAGCTTATTGCCACGCACGACGATGAGTGAAGATGTCGCGCCTTCAAGCACGCGCCCGGTCGAAGGGTCAACATAGACGACATCGTCGAAGCCCCGGCTCTTCGCCCAACGAACTGCGGACATCGCCGCAGCATAGTTGAGGGTTTTCGCGCCGACGGTGAGCCACGGGGTGTCTTCCGTGGCGGCGAGTGTGTAGCCACGCGGCGCGGTCATCACCTTTGCGCCGCGCTCGCGCAATTCAAGTTGATCGCGCGGGACAGGACGAACCGTCACCCACGCACTGGGCACCCCGGTGGATTCACGGCCACGGGTGTAGGTCCACTGGCATTTCGCCTCCACATCTTCCGCGTCGAGGCCCGATTCACGGATGAAGTCCGCGACAGCTTGCTCGGTGCCACGCTGCCAGGTCTCCCAATTCGGTGCAGGCAGATCGAGCAATTTCGCTGAATTGTTAAAGCGCGCGAAGTGCGCCTTGAGGTGTGTCGGCTTTCCACCGGTGACAAGGATGGTTTCAAAGCATCCATCACCACGCGTGACTGCGGCATCGTCCCAGTACACATGGGGCAAATTCGCATTCTGCCGACGCATGGAACCGCCGAACGGTTCAACGAGGTAAATGACAGCTTGATTGTGTCCCATACCTGCCCATTATGCCCGCGTAGAATCGCTTCTGTGAATACCTATCGTTCGCCCCTACTGAGTTTCAATGGAGCGGCCGAGCTCCCCGACGCCACGAGCACGCTTATCGACGCTGCCGGTGTCCCCTGGCACTACTCCGACCCCCTGCGCGAGCAGCGTTTTGTTTCGCGAGGCGGTGTCGCAGTTGACCGCAGCCACCGCACTGTCATTCGCGTCGCTGGCCCAGAGGCCGCAGCATTCCTGAACAACCTGTTGTCGCAGAAGCTCGACGACGTCCCTAATGGTTATTCCGCTGCTACCTGTGACCTGGATATGCAAGGTCGCATCCTCCACCATGCGGATATCACTCGTGTTGGGGATGCGTTCTACCTGGACACGCCGTCTTATTCCGGGCAATCTCTGCTTGATTACCTGACCAAGATGATCTTCTGGTCTGATGTCACGGTTGAGGAAGCAGACCTAGGCATTATCACCGTGCTCGGGGCACCGGCCTCCTTCGAGGTACCGGAGTCCCTCGGCGCCGAGTTCACCCGCAAGGTGGAGTGGGCAGGCGCCCGACGCATCGACATCGCAGTCCCCCGCGAGCAGCTTGCTACTGCCTACCGCACGCTCACCGGTGCTGATGCTGGCGTTAAGCTCGAGCGCGCTGGCCTCATGGCGTTCACCGCTGAGCGCGTCAAGGCCCTCGAGCCTGAGCAACGCGCCGACCTAGATGCGAAATCCATCCCGCACGAAGCACCCACGCTCATCGCACGCGGCGGCCGCAAGGGAGCCGTTCACCTGGATAAGGGCTGCTACCGCGGGCAGGAAACTGTCGCACGAGTAGAAAACCTCGGACGCTCCCCGCGCCTGCTCGTGCTTGTCCACCTCGATGGATCAGCACCAGCAGAACCGGAAGCGGGCACAGCAATCACCCTTGGTGGGCGCACTGTTGGCAGGCTCGGCACAGTCGTGCACGACTGTGATTACGGCCCGATCGCGCTCGCATTGGTAAAGCGCTCAGCGCTCAATATTCCCGATGCAGGGCAGGGTGCAAACATCGTCCTCGAGATCGAGGCCGGCGATGAAGAAAATGGCACGATGACCGTCACCGCGGCGGTGGATATTGATTCCTTGCCGGCGGATGAGGGCGAAAAGGCGGGCCGACGCGCCATCGATAAGCTGCGCGGGCGTGGCCAGTAGATACGCGTGATCCCCGCACCTCCTACGTCGCAAGCGACGTGGGGTTTCACGTGCGGGGATTCAAACGGATCTAATTAACGGTCGTCTTCGTCAGCGTCCCAGTCCGCGTACTCGGCGTACTGTGGGTCGACCTCGTACTCATCATCCGAGTCGTAATCGTCGTTCCACTGGTTAGAAGGGGCCTTGCCCGCGAGCTCCCGCTGGAGAGAATCGAGATCCATCTCGGGCGTGTTGTACTTCAACTGGCGTGCGACCTTGGTCTGCTTTGCTTTGGCGCGTCCGCGACCCATGGCGTGACCCCCTTGAGGTGTCTAAAGGGCGGCTCGATTTATCGGCGGCCCTTTTGAAAACGTCTGAAAATTTGTCCTGCATGCCATAATAGCGTGCAAGTCAAATTATGTCGCGCACCGCCTCTACCTGCGCAAATGATTCGGCGGTTCCATTTACGCAGTCTTGGTTATCAATCAGAAGGTTTAATGAACGTGCGAACCGACCAGCGTTGCACGCTTACCGCCATCTTCCTCCGTGGCATTGCGCACGACACCGAGTTCCCAGCACTCCACGTGGCGTGCTGTGAGCATGGCCAGCGCACGATCACGGTCCTCCGGGGCGACGATAGCGACCATGCCAACGCCCATGTTGAAGGTCTTTTCCATCTCCTCGTCGGCGACCTTGCCCACGGTGCGGATGGTGCGGAAGATCTGCGGCGGTTCCCAGGATGTGCGGTGCATCTCTGCGATCTTGCCCTCAGGGATGATGCGCTCCATATTGCCCACCAGACCACCACCGGTGACGTGGCAGAAGGTGCGCACCTCGCACTCGCTAGCCAGCGCCAGGCAGTCGAGGGCGTAGATGCGTGTCGGCTCCAAAAGCTCCTCGCCGAGCGTGCGGCCAAGCTCTTCAATGTGGCCGTCCAACGGCAGCCCAGCCTTTTCCAGCAAAACGTGGCGGGCCAACGAGTAGCCATTGGAGTGCAGACCAGAAGACGCCATGCCGATGATCACATCACCCTCACGCACACGGTCAGGGCCCAGCAGCTCATCAGCTTCAACAACGCCGACTGCAGTGGCGGAGACGTCATATTCGTCCTCCCCCATCACGCCCGGGTGCTCAGCAGTCTCGCCACCGAGCAGAGCACAACCAGCCTGGACACAACCTTCGGCAATGCCCTCGACGATGGTGGCCACCTTCTCCGGCACGACCTTGCCCACCGCAATATAATCCTGCAAGAAGAGCGGCTCCGCGCCACAGACCACCAGGTCATCAACACACATCGCCACCAAGTCGATGCCGATCGTGTCGTGCTTGTCCATTGCCTGCGCGACCGCGAGCTTGGTACCCACGCCATCAGAACCCGCCGCCAAGAGCGGCTCCTTGTAATTGCCCAGCGCGAAAAGTCCTGCAAATCCGCCGAGGCTGCCACGCACCTCTGGGCGGGTCGCGCGCTTTGCGTGCGGGGCGAACAGCTCGACGGCCTTATCGCCGGCCTCAATATCAACGCCGGCGGCGGCATAAGAAACAGAAGTGTCCGGCTGCTGGTTTTCCGGGGTGGTCATTGAACTACATCCCTTCCTGAATGCGCCGAACTGCATCGGCATTAGCGTTATTCTCGGGCAATCCGAGTGGGTAATGGCCGTCGAAGCACGCGGCGCAAAGATTATTTGCAGGCTTGCCTGTCGACGCAATCATGTCATCGATACTCACAAATACGAGCGAATCAGCCCCGATAACCCGGCAGATATTCTCCGCCACAGCCTCATCGTTACCGCCAGCATTATTGGCAATAAGCTCACCCGGGCTGGCGAAGTCAATGCCGTAGAAACACGGCCACTTCACCGGCGGAGATGCGATGCGCACATGCACCTCCGCTGCACCGGCTTCGCGGAGCATTCGGATGAGCTTGCGCTGCGTATTACCGCGCACGATCGAGTCATCCACAACGACGAGGGACTTGCCCTCAATGATTTCGCGCACAGGGTTGAGCTTCAGCCGCAGGCCCAGCTGGCGCAATGTATCCGAAGGCTGAATGAAGGTGCGGCCAACATAGGCATTCTTCATCAAACCCTGCGCGAACGGAATACCAGATTCTTCGGCATATCCGATCGCAGCTGGCGTACCGGATTCTGGCACCGGCATGACAATGTCACCATCGACCGGAGCGACATGGGAGAGGCGACGACCGATCTCCAAACGCGTCGCATTCACGGTGGTGCCTTCCACCACCGAATCCGGACGCGCGATGTAGACGTACTCAAAAACACACGTCTTCGGAGTCGGCGCGGCGAATTTCTCCGAATGAATCCCGGAATCATCAATCGCGATCAGCTCGCCTGGCTCAATATCGCGAACGAACGACGCACCGGTGATGTCCAGCGCCGCGGTCTCACTAGCCACGACCCAACCCTGCTCCAACCTGCCCAGCGAAAGCGGACGCACACCATGCGGGTCACGCGCCGCATACAAGGTCTTGCCATCGGTGAATACGAGGCAGAACGCGCCCTTGAGCGTCGGCAGAAGGTCACGCGCAGAATCAAGCAGAGTGCGGTCGTCCTTCACCCCGTCGGCAAGCAGTGCGGAAACAACGGCCGTATCCGAGGATGACCCCTGCCCCGCAACACCCCCCTGCGGGACGAGCTTGCGACGAATCGCCTCATCCTGCAGCGTCTTGTAATTCACCAGGTTGCCGTTATGCGCCAACGAAACATCCGTGCCGTCCGGCGAGGTCCGGAACATCGGCTGGACATTCTCCCAGTTCTGCGAACCCGCAGTGGAATAACGGGTGTGGCCAATCGCCACATCGCCCTGCAACGCATCCAAAATCGCCTCATCAAAGACCTGCGAGACCAACCCGCTGTCCTTGAACACAACGATCCGGCCCTCATCGCCCACCGCGATACCAGCCCCCTCCTGGCCACGGTGTTGCAACGCGAAGAGCCCGAAATACGTCAGCCTGGAGACATCCTCACCCGGTGCCCATACACCGAATACACCGCACTCCTCGCGCGGCTCATTCTCCTCGGCTTCCAAATCTGGCAGTGCACCAGCATTGACAGCATCGACAGCATCAGCATTTAGGCTTTGCACGAGCTCAACCCTAGTGGATTCACCGACCTAGAGGGCAATCACCGGCAACCCAACAGCAACCTCGCCGGCGCGAGACCCCGAAGCAGACACCCTCCCATCAGCCACCGCCGCGTCATAGTCCAACTTCCCCGTGGCTAGCTGCAGCCATACCTCCGGTGCCATCTCCACCACATTCGGCGGAGTGCCACGAGTATGTCTTGGCCCCTCCACACACTGGACAGCCACAAACGGGGGCACACGCAATTCCACCGTGTGGCCGGGAAGCTCGGCGGCGAGGGCACGCACCGAACGTCGACAAGCATCTGCGATCAAGCTACGAGCAGGAACAGGCGCTCCTTCCGGGTCCTCAATCCACTCGCGTACAGCCTCTACCGCGGCCCGCGTCGCCTTAGGGTCGTTCTTAGGAGCCATGAATTCATCATAGGTATTAAACTCACAGGAATGACCGAGACTGCGGAAACTGTACACAAGCCCTCATCCATCACTCTCCGATTCATGGCGGCGCCCACCGACGTAATCCACGCCGGTGCGCAAGGCGTTTCCGGCGGCCGCGTTCTGGAGTGGATCGACAAAGCCGCATACGCATGCGCCGTGCAGTGGTCCTCGACTTACTGCGTCACCGCATACGTAGGCCACATCCACTTCACCCGCCCCATCCCGTCTGGCCACATCGTCGAAGTACGCTCCCGCATCGCCATGACCGGACGTTCCTCCATGCACATTGTCAACGAAGTGCTCTCCGCCGACCCGCGCGAAGGTGTTTTCACTCGTGCCTGCGACTGCCTGGTCATCTTCGTGGCCAAGGACACCGAGACCGGCAAGAGCAAGGCTGTGCCGACCTACGTCCCACAGACCGAGGAAGAAAAGCGCGTCGAACAGGCAGCCAAGTCGCGCCTTGACCTGCGTAAGAACATCGAAGACGAGATGCTCAAGCAGTCCTACGAAGGTGAATCCAAAGCCCCGCGCATCATCCACCGCTTCATGGCCAAGCCGACCGACATCAACTGGGGTGGCAAGGTCCACGGCGGCACCGCGATGGAGTGGATCGACGCCGCTGGTACGTCCTGCACCATGGAATGGTCCGGTGAGCAGACCGTCGCTGTTTACGCCGGCGGCATTCGCTTCTACCGCCCCATCGCCATCGGCGACCTCATCGAGGTCGATGCCCGCCTCACCCGTACCGGTGAGCGTTCCATGAGCGTGACCACCCACGTCCGCTCCGGTGACCCCCGTGGTGGACGTGAAAGCCTCGAAACCGCCATCCACGCCACCTTCACCTACGTGGCCACCGGCATCGACGGCGAACCGCTCCAGGCACGCACCTTCGTCCCAGAGACCGAGGCCGACAAGGCCCTGTGGGACCACGCTGAGGTACTCAAGGGACTCCGCGAGGAATTCCACCCGATCCCGCTGGTGACCCCAACTCCGGCACGTCAGACCACCGACTAAGGTCACGCAACGTGCGACATTCGTGTGGCACAGCGCATATGAAAAGGCGCGGGGATTTTCCCGCGCCTCTTGTCGTAATTACCTGTTAGCTACTGCGACTGTCTTAGACCGCCGCATTCGGCGCATCAGCGTGAGCGAACAGACCCGGCAGGGTGCCTGCCCATGCGGTGCGCAGAGCCTCCATGCCAACGGACTGTCCAGCAGCCGGAGTGCCCTCAGCAAACGTGATCTCACCGCTCAGGTTCGTCGAACCGACCACAGCTGCCGGGATGCCCAGCTCCACTGCCTCAGCGACAACACGGTCAACGCGGTCCGGGCTGCACGCCACGAGCACGCGAGAAGCGGACTCGGAGAACAGCGCGGTGAACGCGTCTTCGTGCACGTCAGTCAGGTTGAGCTCTGCACCCTTATCGGTGTCCTTGATCATTTCGAAGACAGCCTGGCCCAGACCACCTTCGGAAAGGTCATGGGCAGCGGTGAGGCCGTCAGCCTTATCACAGAAGAAGTCTGCCAGCTTCGCCTCATTAGCAAGATCCACCTGCGGCGGCAGGCCAGACAGACCGCCACCGGAGATCTCTTGCCAGATCGAGCCACCGAATTCATCCTTCGTCTCACCGAGGAGCACCAGGACATCGGAGTCCTCGTTGTTGACCACACGGTGGCTCACCGAGTGCGCCACATCCTCGATCACACCGAGCACACCGACCACCGGCGTCGGCAGAATCGGCACATCACCAGTCTGGTTATAGAACGACACGTTGCCGCCAGACACCGGAATACCCAGTTCCTTCGCACCATCAGCCAGGCCATGAACAGCCTCACGGAACTGCCACATCACGTCCGGGTTCTCCGGGGAGCCGAAGTTCAGGCAGTTGGTCACAGCGACCGGACGAGCACCTGTCACCGCGACATTGCGGTAAGACTCGGCCAGCGCGAGACGCGCACCCATATTCGGATCAAGGTAGGAATAACGGCCAGACGCATCAGCGGAGACAGCGACGCCTCGGCCCGTCTCTTCGTCGATACGCAAAACCCCAGAATCCGCGTGACGTGCCTGAACGGTATTGCCGCGCACGTAACGGTCGTACTGCTCAGTGATCCAGTCGCGCGAGCACAGCGCCGGGGACGCGACGAGCTTCAGCCATGCATCCGCAACTTGCGCAGGCTTATCGACGTCCCCCTGCTCCTGCACCCCGTCCTGCCACTCCGGGCGCGCCCACGGACGCTCATAAACCGGAGCTTCGTCCGCAATGGTCGACGGCGGCGCATCAAGAACGATTTCACCGTTGTGCTCAATGACAAGGCGATCATCTTCATCGGTGACCTCACCGATCTCCGCGCAGTTGACATCCCACTTCGCGCAGATTGCCTTGAATTTCTCCACATTCTCCGGAGCCACGACAGCGCACATACGCTCCTGAGACTCGGAAGCGAGGATCTCCGCTGCAGTCATATTCACAGCACGCAGCGGAACAGCGTCGAGGTTGACGCGCATACCACCATCACCGGCAGCTGCTAGCTCCGACGTAGCACACGCCAGACCCGCACCACCGAGGTCCTGGATACCGACAACGACATCAGCGCCGTAGAGCTCCAGGCAGCACTCGATCAAGACCTTCTCCGCGAACGGGTCACCGACCTGAACAGCAGGAAGCTTGCGCTCCGCGCCATCTTCGAAGCTCTCGGATGCGAGCACTGACACGCCACCAATGCCATCGAGCCCCGTGCGGGAACCGAACAGCATCACCTTATTGCCGGTACCGGATGCGAATGCGAGCTTCAGATCCTCGACCTTGAGGGTGCCCACACACAGTGCATTGACCAGCGGGTTACCTGCATAGGTCGCATCAAAAGAGGTCTCACCACCGATATTCGGCAGACCAAGCGAGTTGCCGTAGCCACCAATGCCCGACACAACGCCCGGAAGGACACGCTTCGTGTCATCCGCATCGGCCGGACCAAAGCGCAGCTGGTCCATCACCGCAATCGGGCGAGCACCCATAGCCATGATGTCGCGGACAATGCCACCAACACCGGTCGCAGCGCCCTGGTAGGGCTCCACATACGAAGGGTGGTTGTGGGACTCGACGCGGAAAGTCACCGCGTCACCGCCGCCAATATCCACCACACCTGCGTTCTCACCGATGCCAGCGAGAATCTTCGACGCCATCTCCTCGGTCATCGTTTCGCCGAAGTAGCGCAGGTGCACCTTGGAAGACTTGTACGAGCAGTGCTCGGACCACATGACGGAGTAGACAGTCAGCTCCGCATCCGTCGGGCGACGGCCCAGAATCTCCTTGATGCGGGCGTACTCATCATCTTTCAAGCCCAGTGCAGCGTACGGCTGCTCGTGCTCTGGCGATGCCTTCGCGGCTTCAACAGTGTCGTTGTGCACGCCTGTGTTCTTTCCTTGCTGAGCAGTCACGCGAATCAAGCTCCGATCTTCGAGATTTCGGCGATGGCGGACTGAATCAGTCCCAGCCCATCAGTGGACGGCCCGGTCAGCAGGTCGATGGCGTGCTCCGGGTGCGGCATCAAGCCAACGACACGGCGATTCTCGCTGGTTACACCAGCAATACCGTTCATCGAGCCATTGAAGTTGTCGGTGTAGCGGAACACCACACGACCCTCTGCCTCCAGCTCATCGACGGTGGACTGGTCCGCCTGGAAGCGCCCCTCACCGTGCTTGGCCGGCACGAGAATCTTCTGCCCCGCCTCGAACTGACTGGTCCATGCCGTCTCAGCATTGGCCACCTCGAGGAAGGTATCCGTGCAGTGGAAGTGCAGACCCTTATTACGAGTCAGCGCACCCGGCAGCAGCCCTGCTTCGGTCAAAATCTGGAAACCATTGCAGATGCCCAGCACCGGCATGCCCTTACCGGCGGCCTCAACGACAGCCTTCATCATCGGCGCCATCGCCGCGATCGCGCCGGAGCGCAGGTAGTCACCATAAGAGAAGCCGCCGGGCACGATGACAGCATCCACACCCGTGAGATCCTCATCCGCATGCCAAAGCGACTTCGGCTCTGCTCCGCCGAGGCGGACAGCGCGCAGCGCATCCACATCATCCAGCGTGCCGGGGAACGTGATCACCCCGATGGTCGCTGTCATGCTTAGGCCTCCTCTTCACGCACGACGACGAAGTCCTCGATCACCGTGTTAGTCAGCAGCGTCTCCGCAATACGGTTCAGCTCCTCATCGGTGACAGAGTCCGCGACCTCCAGCTCAAAGCGCTTGCCTTGGCGGACATCGGTCACCCCATTCACTCCGATACGACCCAGTGCCCGGTGGACGGCCTGACCCTGCGGATCCAGAATTTCGGCCTTGGGCATGACATTGACGACGACTCGTGCCATGAGAATCCTT
>ERZ1031176.170-NODE-170-length-12091-cov-6.981057_pt1 | contig 12091 bp, 8 predicted proteins | sample MGYA00518586_ERZ1031176 | MGnify/ENA primary metagenome ERZ1031176 (study PRJEB33718, sample SAMN03159775) | human skin metagenome | collected 2014-05-20 | study: EMG produced TPA metagenomics assembly of the PRJNA266117 data set (Human skin bacterial metagenome... | reverse complement strand
CAGGAGTCTCGTGGGCTCGGAGATGTGTATAAGAGACAGGGCATTGCGCGTAGCTATCCCGCTGCTCTATGCGGTGATGGCTTTTGTCCTCCTCCGTTCAGCCATGGTGTTCCCACAGGTGAACCCCGGTACGGACTTCACGCCCATCTGGACTGCGGCTAATAAATATCTCTCGGGTGAGCCGGTATTCAATTCCGACTACACGATCGATATGCCGCACTACCTGTACACACCCGCTGGAACGGTACTGATCGCACCGGTCGCGCTGTTCGGTTCGCAGGAAACGGCGCGCGCAGTGATGGCTGCCCTTGGTGCGCTCTGCATCATCGCCGCCATCGCTTTGGCCGCGCGCATGGTTCGCCCTCGCTGGTTCCACGTGATTGTTCCGATCGCGGTGAGCTTCTTCTTCATCACTCCGGAGCCGGCACGCACCACATTGGCGTTGACCAATATCAACGGATTCATGCTGCTGTTGCAGGTGCTTTTCATCTGGTTCTCGCTGCGCCTCCGGGAAAAGAATGTCGGCTGGTTGAACCATTTCAATCGCCCCGAAGCATGGGCGGCGGGTGCGATCGCGGGCGTAGCACTGTCGATCAAGCCTCAGTTTGCGGTCCTCTTCATCGTGTCGCTCGCCTATTGGCAAGTAGCTGTTGTGGTCATCGCGGTTCTCGTCGCCGCAGGATTGTTCGCGCTTGGTTGGTTCACCATTGCCGAGCCAGAGCTGTTCTTCACCAATCTCGTCCCCTACTTAAGCGAACCCCGCCCCCGATTCAACGGTTCCGTTGGTGGCCTCGGCATCGTTCTCGGGTGGCCGGATGCGGTGGTGACTGTGCTGACGCTGCTCGTTATCGTCGCAACGCTTGGTGCCGTTGCTTTGCTGTGGCGGTGGAAAGAATTCGACCCGGTGATGTTCAGCTTCGTCGCCACGGGCGTGTGCTTTGCCGGCGGTTTCATGGCGAGCGGATTGATGCAGAATTACTACTCCATCTGGCTCATTCCTCTCGTGCTCACCATCGCTCAGCGTAAATCCCCGATGCACTGGCCCATCACTGTTCTCATCCTGCTATTCATGTACGCCAACTGGACCTGGCCGGATACCGGAAACCCAACCGCCGGCCTCGTTCTGGCGTTCCTTCCGTCGTTCATGTTCATCGCGTTACCGCTTGCAGTCGCGGCGTGGGCGGCAGTGAATCGGCCGGAAGTACATGCAGGCAGGCACTCTATCGAGCAGCCGTCAAAGATCAGCTGATCGTGCCCGCGATTCTTTAGCGCCACGCCACGTGATAATCGCGCCGGCGACCGCGATGAGGACGATGCCCGCGACCATGGACGCAGTCAGCTCGTCGCCGGAGAAGGCCCAGCCCAGAATCGCACCGATCACGGGATCAAGGGCAAAAAGCGTGCCGACGACTGCCGCCGACACAATCCCTGCCGCAATCGTGTCCATCACGTAGGGGATCACGGCGCCGATGAAGCCGGAGATGATGAGGGTGACCCACATGGGGCCGTCGATAAGCGAAACTGCGGGGATTGAAAATGGCATGAGAATGAGCGCGGCAACGACCACTGACAATGCGAGATCCGGCAGGCCACCGCTTTCGCTGCCGCCCATGCGTTCGGCGAAGAGTGTGTAGGCGCCGAAGAAGATCGCGCCGGTGACAGCGAAGCCGATACCGACGATGTCCAGGTCATTTGATGGCTGCGCGATGAGCGCGACGCCGATGAAAGCGCCGATGGCCCACAGGCGGGAGCGCCACATTTTCAGGCCGAGGAACGACACGACGCACGGGCCGAGGAAGTCGATCGTCACGGCGACACCCTGCGGGAGACGCGCGATGGCGGCGTAGACCATCATGCTCATCATGCCCATGGCCACGCCGTAGACCACGATGTTGATAGCACGGGCGCGCGTCATGCCGGTCAGCCTCGGCCGGAACAGCGCCACCATGATCACCGCCGCAGCCGCCATGCGCAGGCCCGACACACCCGGCGCGCCGACGGTGGCCAGCATGTCCGTGACCATCACGGCGGCGGCCTGTGTGCCCAGCGACCCGATGAGCACCATCAGCACCGGGGCCGCCGGCAGAGCAAGGAACGTATTCATCCCCTGCCGGGTCAATCGAGTTTGGCTACTTTCGCGCGACACCCGGGAAAGCGTAGTGCATGCGGGGAAGACGGAGCATTTCGCCAGAAGGCCCATCGCGTCGAAATAGTAAAGATAGTAAAAATAGTAAGAGATAGTAAGGAGATAGGATGCCAGCGATCCAGAGACGTCCGAAAAACCCCTTCACCGCGACAGTCGGAAAGACACCTGCGGTTCTAGCGGGACGCGATGAATATCTCCACGATTTCGACGCCGCCATCCAAGATGGCCCCGGAAGCCACGAACGTATCTCCATCATCACCGGCCCGAGGGGTGTGGGCAAGACTGTTTTGCTAAATGAATTCGAGGCAGTGGCACAATCTCACGCCTGGCACGTCATCTCCGAAACCACCACCCGAGGCTTCAACGAACGCATACGCGACCGTGCATTCAAGCTTGTGCAGGAGCTTTCCGACGAGCCCAAACGTCGCCTGTCCGGAATCAAAATCCCCTACCTCGGCTTTGACACCGAATCTGTTTCTACTTATTCGCCCACTCCAACCTTGCGGTCAGTGCTCGATGAACTGTTTGACTACCAGACAGAGATCGATGCTCGCCTCGGCCAAGAACCAGTGGGGCTGCTGATCACCCTGGACGAACTGCACTACGCCCACATGGATGAGATCATTGAGTTCGGCACTACGATCCAGCATCTCGTCCGAGAAGACCGTGAAATCGCAGTGGCGATGGCTGGCATTCCGGGCGCTGTGAAACCCCTCCTTGCTGCTGACGAAGGGCGTAACCCAGTGACTTTCTTGCGCCGCGCAAACAGGATTGAAACCGGAATGGTCTCGATCGAAGAAGTGCGGATGGCATTGGAGGAAACCACCGCGCAAGCTGAAGTCTCTTGGACTTCTGAGGCTCTCGATGCTGCATCGAAGGCGACCGGCGGATACCCGTTTATGATCCAGCTAGTCGGACAGCACGCTTTCCGTAACCTCACCGACGATGTGATCGATGAGGATGCGGTGTCGCATGGCATCGGCGCTGCCCGAAGGAAACTTGGGCAGCTCGTGCACGAACCATCGCTTGCTGACCTTTCTGAGGTCGATCGCACCTTCCTCACAGCGATGTCCACCGACGATGGCCCCTCACGTATGTCTGACGTCGCGGCACGCATGGGCGTCGATTCGCAATACGCGGGAAACTACCGTAAGAGGCTTATCGACGCCGAGATGATCCGCCCAACATCCCACGGCTTTGTCGACTACGAGCTTCCCTACATGCGTGAGTACCTACGCTCTCACCACGCGACCGATGCGATGGAGCAATTCTCCATCTGGCCGGAGTGAGAACGTAGCTACTACACCACCGCGTAGACAGCCCAGGTGAGCAGGAAGCCGATGACACCGAAGATTGTGGATGTGGTTGTCCAGTAGCGAAGGCCCTGCTTGACGTTGAGTCCGAGGTACTTGGTCACGATCCAGAAGCCGGAGTCGTTGATGTGGCTGAGCCCCAGGCCACCAAAGCCGATGGCGACCATGACGAGTGTGGCTTCAACGCTGGTCAGACCAGCATCCGCGATGGGCTGAGCGACGAGGTCGGCGGTGGTGAGCAGCGCCACCGTTGCGGAGCCCTGCGCAGCACGAAGTGCTGCGGCCAGCAGGAACGCGGTGAGGATCAGTGGCAGGCCGGTGCCGGCGAGGAGGTCCGAAAGGACCTGGCCAATGCCGGATTCGACGAGCACATTGGCGAATGCGCCACCAGCGCCGGTGACGAAGATGATCACGGCAACGGCAGGAAGTGCGGAGTCGAGAACATCCGAAGATTCCTGACGGTTCCAACCACGCTGGCTGCCCAGGACAAACCAGGAGACGAGCACAGCGATGAGGAGTGCCACCGGGGAAGCACCGATGAAGGAGGCAATCTCGCGGGCAACGGAGCCTTCTTCCAGGGCCATGGCGCTGGTCGTGCCCAGCATGATCAAAATGATCGGCAGGAGGATAAGGCCGATGATCGTCCACGGCGATGGCGGGTTTTGCACCTCATTAACACCGGCATCTTCAACCGGAGACGTGGAGCGCTCAATAGCGCTGACGTCGATACGGCGAACGATCAGGTAGCCCAGTGCCACGGTCACAGCGGCGATGGGAAGGCCAATGGTGAGGAGGAGGCCGGCGTCACCGTCGAGAAGCTCAGCAACTGCAACGGGGCCTGGGTGCGGCGGCAGCACAACGTGAACGGTGAGCAGCGTGGCAGCGACGGGCAGGCCGATCTTGATTGGGTTGATGTTCGCTACGGCGGCGAAGCCGAAGATGATCGGCGCGAGAATGATGAAACCGACGTCGAAGAAGACCGGGATACCCAGGATAAATGCGGCGATCACCACGGCGGCGACGATGCGCTTACGGCCCAGTTTGCCGGTGAAGTACTGGGCTAGTGCGGTAGCACCACCGGATTCCTCAATGATCTTGCCCAGCATGGCGCCGAGGCCAACGACTACGGCAACGGAGCCGAGAGTCTTGCCCACACCGTCGGTGACCACACTGACCGAATCAGCGAACGGGATGCCGGAGAGCACCGCCGTGGCGAGGGAAACAAGGAGTAGTGCCACGAAGGCGGGCATGCGCACCCAGATCACCAGGGCGAGCAGGACGGCAACGGCCGCGAGGCCGAGCCAAATCAAACCAGTTCCGGTAATCATGCGTTATCACCCTTCGGGCCGGTCGGAGAAGAAATGGTGATGATGGACGAATCGTCCTTCGCAGCCATACCGCGGGCAAAGGCCTGCAGGTACTGCTGCTCCGCGGAAGCAGCGACGGGCACGGCAATGCCAGCGGACTTCGCGGCAGCGGTGACGATGCCCATGTCCTTGACGAAGATGTCGATGCGGCTCTTCACCTCCGCACCTTCCTCGGTGTAAGCATCGAGCATGCGCTCGCCGCGGTCACCAAGCATGAAGGATGCGGCGGCACCGCTCATGAGAGCATCGAGCGTGGCTTTCTGATCCAGGCCAAGCTCGCCAGCCAGGGCGAGGGCCTCACCAGCAGCGGCAATGTGCACGCCGCAGAGCAGCTGGTTCACGGTCTTCAGGGCCTGCCCCTTGCCCGGCTTGTCACCGACGATCACCAGATTGCCGGCCATGGCCTCAAGCACATCGCGGTAACGGTCAACAACGTCCGGTTCAGCACCGACAGTGACCAAGAGGTCGCCTTCGCCGGCGCGTACAGGGCCTCCGGAAACGGGGGCGTCGATAAGCGAAATGCCCTTTTCTGCAAGCAAAGCTGCAGTTTCTTCAACGGCTGCGACGCCAACGGTGGAGATGAGCAGGATCGCGGCGCCGTCCTTCATGCGGTCGGCGATGCCAGCTTCCCCGAAGAGGACGTCGTTGAGCTGCGCGTGGTTGCGCACGGCGAGCAGAACAATGTCGGCGCCTTCGACGGCCTCGAGCGCGGTGTTGAAAACTTCCAGGCCTGCCTCGCGGCCGAGCGCCAGGCGTGCTTCGGCGATGTCCACGCCGCGGACGGTGAAGTCGTGGTTGCGCAGGTTCGTAGCAATCGGCAGGCCCATAGCGCCGAGACCGACAACGGTAATGGTGTGCTGTGACATGGTGTGCTCCTTTAGTTGAGTGAATCGGTGGAAAGGCCGGCGACGACCTCGGCGAGCGAGTCATCGGTGCCCACGTTTCCAGCAAAGACGATGTATGGGACGCCAGCGGCAGGGCCGTCGAGCAGCTGCCACATGGAGATAATTCCGGGCTGCATCGGGCCGATGACCATCGCGCGAGTCATTTCCAGGCCCTTTGATGCGACGTCGGAGGACGTGATGCCGCCCTTGGCAATGACGAAGGCGGGCGTGACGCGGTTAACCACGCGGTTGACCACCGTGACCAGGGAATCGGAGACCTTGCGAGCAATCGCGAGGGACTCATCCGGGGTGGCGCCGCGCACGAGCTCACGGGAGGTGTGGAAGATGACGTTGCCGCGGGTGAGCAATTCCTCGATCTTGGCGCAGAGCTCCGCGATGTACTCCTCGCGGCCCTCCCCGATCACGCGCGCGACATCCATCTCCACGACGGGCGCCTCATTGGTTTCCTTCAGCCGCGCAAGCTGACGTGTGGTGGTGGGCACGTGCGAGCCGATGACGATCAGACCACCGGCCACGTTGTCCGTGTTCTGACGCAGCTGCGCCACACGCTCCGGTCGCACCGGCTCCGGCACATCCTGGCCAATCCGCGCGCGCACAAATGGCGGACCGACACGGTAAATGAAGTTCTTACCAGCGCGTTCAGCCGCGATCAGGCCGAGCGATAGCAGGCGGAGATCATCTTCCGTGACAATGTCCACGGCGATCGGTGTGCGGTCGCGCGCTTCAAGCAGAAGCTTTTCGACGCCTCCTTGCTCCCCTCGCACCACATCCAGCGGAATCTCAATCACATCGGTGGCTTTCACCGCGCCGTCTGTTTTCTCTTCTACCCAGTCAGCGATGCGGGAGTGTGTGTAACCGAAGGTAGCGTCCTGGGCGAATTCGGTGTCTTCCACCTTCTGGTAGCCATCCGTGTCATTGCCGGCGTAGTGAACACCACCGACGGTGATACGGCCAGCGTCGCCGAAAGCAGGGACGATGACGTAACCATCGATGGTCTGACCGTTCGCCTCAGCGACTTCCGCAAGCGTGTCCGGCTCCAGCGGGTAGTGGCCACGCAGCGTGGAATCGGAGCGGGAAACGAAGGCAACCTTCTTGTCCAGCTTCTTCGCTGCTGCGATTGCTGCACGCGCAACGTCAAGGTTGATCGCGCGGGCATCCGCCGGATCCAGCGAGCGGGAGTTGGTCATGACATAGATCGCCGGGACGTCCTGCTGAAGCGCCCAGACCATGTCGTCTTCTTCCCAACGGGTCAGCACCGGGAGGTCAGCGACGGATTGGGTGCCCGTCGGGTCATCGTCCAGCACGACCAGCATGGTGTCGGTGGCCGGGATGTGAGATGCGGGAATACGGACTGGGTCGGGGTAGTCCGCAACCAGGGATTGCAGAGAAACCATTGTGGCTCGCTTTCTTTTCGCCAGATCCTCAGACCTCTGAGGAGTTAGGTGAAAGCGTAATGCCTAGGTCGCAATTAACCACAGACTGTGACTTGCCCCACAGGAGGACTACCCCCGATCGCCACCCCGACCGGAACCTCGAAGGTCCGTCCATGTCTGATCCATATGGGCCCGCATGGCATTCTTTGCCCCCTCGGCGTCCCCCGCCGCAATGGCCTTCAGGATCTGACGATGATGCCAATCCGCCCGGGCACGCACTTCTGGATCCGCAGTGGTCCGCCGCCGCGAATCTGCGAGGGCCCCCTCAAGCGGACGCATCACAGACATGAGGAAGGGATTCTTGGTGGCTCGCAGGATCTGGTTGTGAAATTCAACATCCGCCCTGTTCACACCCTCAAGATCACCTGCTGCAGCGGCTTCGGCAAAGCGCTCGAGGCACGCTTCGAACGCTTCAATATCTTCAGCCGTGCGGTTATTGGCTGCATGGCCACATGAACCGACCTCAATCATCCGGCGCACTTCAGTCAGACGCTCATCCACCTCTGACTGTGGCAATACCTGACGCCAGACTTCCACCAAGGTTTCTACATCACGCCACTGACTACGTGGCAGTACGAACGTGCCACGCCCGTGGACAACTTCGAGAACACCACGGTCGGCTAACGCCCGGACAATCTCACGCATGGTTGGGCGTGAGACCTCGAGAAATTCTGCCAGTGCCTGCTCGCCAGGCAAGGCTTCACCTTCGGGGAAATGGCCACTCGCAATGGAGTTGACCATTTTCTCGATCCCCGCGGTGACCAAGTCTCTCCGCACAGTCAGCCCCTAGTGCCCGCGCGGCTGGTCGATCGCCTTGCCGTCCTCGAAGTAGGTACGGACGTGGTTGTCGAAGACGGACAGGGCAGCACCGATGGCCATGTGCATGTCCAGGTACTGGTAGGTGCCCAGGCGGCCGCCGAAGAGGACCTTGTTCTCGCGGGACTCGGCAGCGGCAAGCTCGCGGTAACGCTTGAGCATCTCGCGGTCTTCGGGGGTGTTGATCGGATAGTAGACCTCGTCGTCATCCTCAGCGAAGCGGGAGTATTCCTTGACGATGACGGTCTTGTCATTGCCGTAGTCGCGCTCCGGATGGAAGTGACGGAACTCGTGGATGCGGGTGTACGGGACGTCCGCATCGTTGTAGTTCATCACCGGAGTGCCTTGGAAGTCACCGGTTTCAAGGACTTCCTGCTCGAAGTCAAGGGTGCGCCAGCCAAGGCGGCCTTCGGAATAGTCGAAGTAGCGATCGAGCGGGCCGGTGTACACAACTGGTGCGTCAGGGGACTCGGCGCGGACGGATTCGCGGACGTCGAACCAGTCGGTGTCGAGCTTGACGTCGATCAGGTCAGACTCGGCCATCTTTTCCAGCCAGGCGGCATAACCGTCGACAGGCAGGCCTTCGTACTTGTCGTTGAAGTAGCGGTTGTTGAAGGTGTAGCGCACGGGCAGGCGAGAAATGATCTCCGGCGGGAGATCATTCGGATCGGTCTGCCACTGCTTGGCGGTGTAGTGCTTGACGAAGGCGTCGTAAAGCGGTTTGCCGATCAGCGCGATGCCACGCTCCTCCAGGTTGGTAGCTTCGGCCGGGTCCTTGCCCTCGCGCTGCTCCTCAATGAGCGCCTTAGCCTCGTCCGGACTGTAGTACTTGCCAAAGAACTGGTTGATCAGGCCAAGACCCATCGGGAACTGGTACGCCGTACCGTCGTGCATGGCGAAGACGCGGTGCTGGTAGTCAGTGAAATCGGTGAAGCGATTGACGTACTCCCACACGCGGTCATTGGAAGTGTGGAACAGGTGCGCACCGTATTTGTGCACCTCAATGCCAGTTTCGGGTTCGTTTTCGGAATATGCGTTGCCGCCGATGTGGGAGCGCTTTTCCACGACGAGCACGCGCTTGCCCAGCTCGCTGGCTGCTTGCTCGGCGATGGTGAGGCCGAAGAACCCGGATCCGACGACGATGAGGTCATAAGTCATGCCTTAAAGGCTAGCGGGGAATTGGCCGGGCAACAGGCACGCGACACGCCGAGACCACATTGATCACAGTTGTCACATGCGTAGCTTAGGATCTAGATTAGTCACAGCTGTCACTATTAACTCAGGAGCGATCACCGTGAAACAACGACGTCGGCTGAATCCGTCTTCTGCCCGGAAGACCCCGGTCCTCGCGGCCGTTACCTCCGTCGCGCTCGTCGCCGCCGGAGCCTTCGGCGGAAACGAGATCCTCAAGACCCAAGAGGTCGGCGCAGGAGACGTGAATGTCACTAGTGCGTCCGCATCATTTGGCGACGGCGACAATGTCGTCGTAGACGATGCGGCCATCGCAACCCAGGGTGGTAGCGATGAACCACGCACCGTGAAGGAATTCACGCGCGATGAGGAATTCTCCATCTTCGGACTCACATGGACCGGCGAGCGCGACATCGCTGCCTACGTCCGCGCCGAGCGTGCCGACGGCACGTGGTCCGAGTGGTACGCCATGGACCCCGAAGCTGGCCCGGAAGGCTCTGAGATTCAGGGCACCGAGCCGATTTACGTCGAGCCGACGAAGAAGGTTCAGGTCTCCACGGCCAATGTCGACCTGGGTGAAACCAACCTCGACCTGGCTGAGACCGTGACCAACCAGGACGAGATCCCGCCGGTCCCGGAGGAGTCCCTGCCGGATTCCGCACCGGTTGACCTGCCGGAACTGCCTGCAGACAACGCACCAGGCGCACTCGGCGATCTGCCGCGCGCACTGCCCTCCAACGTCGGTGACATCGCACCGGTCGCAGACGTGGAAGAGGTGGAAGAGACTGACGGTGCTCATGACGCTGGTGCCGTGACCAAGGCAGAAGACCTTGAAGCTGTGTTCATCAACGGTGGCGAAGGAACTGTCGACGGTGAGATCGCGCCGGCGCAGTCCAACGCCAACGGCATGCCTCGCGTGATCTCCCGCTCGTCGTGGGGCGCAGGCAGCAGCAGCAACCCGTACTACAACGAGCCGGTGAAGGCTGCGACGGTGCACCACACGGCTGGTTCGAATAACTACACCGCTGCACAGGCACCGGGCGTTGTCCGTGGCATCTGGCAGTACCACGCCGTGACCCGCGGCTGGGGCGACATGGGCTACAACGCACTCGTGGACAAGTACGGCAATATCTACGAAGGCCGTGCAGGTGGTCTGGACCGCGCTGTTCAGGGCGCACACGTAGGTGGCTTCAATGCCCACACGTTCGGTGTGTCCATGATTGGTAACTACAACACCGCTGCCCCCTCCCAAGCAGCACTGAAGGCCATGGGCGACATCATTGGCTGGAAGGCCGCCGTGGCCAAATTCGAACCGACCGGCAGCTCGTACCTGACCGCTGATTTCAACTTCGGTGGCTCCAAGTTCCGCGCTGGCCAGGGCCAGATGTTCCCGAATATCAACGCCCACCGCGACTTCCACTACAACGACTGCCCGGGCAATAACCTGTACGCCCAGATGGGCACGATCCGTACCTACGCCAAGGCGAAGTACGACCAGATCAACAGTGGCAACGTCTCTAGCGGGCAGCCGTCGTTGCCGGCACCTTCGCAGCAGACGAACTCTGGGGCTAACACGTCAACGGGCACGTCCGGCACCGTCGACAACGGTGATGGCACCACGACCACGATCAATAATTTGGTGAACACCTCGAGCCAGATCTCCTTTGAGAAGCTGCTCTCTGGTGATCCAGCAGCTATCGCCGCTGCCGTGGGCACCGTCGGTGGTGTAGTCCTGATGGCGGCAGCGGCCAACGGTATGATTCCGACCCAGGTCAGCAACATCGCCAATATGGAGATTCTGCCGGGCATGACGCTGAGCAGCCTGCGCCCGCTGATCGGCCAGGCCATCAACTTGGTCGGCAGTGAGGAAACCAAGGCAACGTGGCAGCAGCTCGAGCCGTCGCTGGGCAAGCTCGAAGGCATCCTCCAGGGCGTGGGTGGCGATGAATACGCCATCTTCGAAAAGGGCATCGCCCTGCTCAGCGGCAATGGTGAGCAGATCATCATGCCGGAGAAGATCGCTGATGCTTGGCTCAAGCAGGGCCTGGATCTTGGCCCGCTGGGTCGCCCGGTCAAGAGCGATGGCGCTGCCAATAATGGCGACGCACGTGTTGAGTTCGAGCGTGGTGCAATCAACTACCACGCTGGTACGGGAAATGTGGACGTGACCGTCGATAAGTAAAGCGACGGCGATCTCACGCCAAGTCGAAGGAGCGTGACACCGCTTCTTCCCAGCGTTCAATGAGCCGGTCCCGGTCGGGGCCGGCCATTTCGCTATTCCAGCTCTCTTCCCCGCCCAAGCTCAATGGGTGCTCGCTCAGACCTGCGCCCACGCATGCGGCACTGGCTGCGCCCATCACGGTGGTCTCCATATTGTCGGGCCGGACCACGGAGGCGCCAAGGACATCTGCCTGCATTTGCATGAGCAGGTCGTTGCCGGTCATGCCGCCGTCGACACGCAAGCTGTCCACGGTGATGCCGGAATCTGCTTCCATGGCGCGGACCACCTCGAGCGTTTGCAGACAAGTGGCGTCGAGTGCGGCGCGGGCGATGTGGCGACGGTCGGTGAAACGGGTAATCCCCGTGATCACGCCGCGGGCATCCGGACGCCAGCGCGGAGCGAAAAGCCCGGAGAAAGCCGGGACGATGACCACGCCCGCAGCATCATCGACTTGGGAGGCGAGCTCCTCCGATTCGGCCGCGGACTTCAAGATTCCCATCTGATCGCGCAGCCACTGAATCAGCGAACCACCCACAGCGACGGAGCCTTCCAGCGCATACACCGGCGGCTTCCCTGCCTTTTGATATGCGACGGTGGTGAGCAAACCATGCTCGGAGAACTGTGCCTGCTCACCGGTGTTGAGCAGCATGAACCTGTCTCTTATACACATCTCCGAGCCCACGAGACTCCTGAGCATCT
>ERZ1031176.167-NODE-167-length-12253-cov-43.506968_pt1 | contig 12253 bp, 12 predicted proteins | sample MGYA00518586_ERZ1031176 | MGnify/ENA primary metagenome ERZ1031176 (study PRJEB33718, sample SAMN03159775) | human skin metagenome | collected 2014-05-20 | study: EMG produced TPA metagenomics assembly of the PRJNA266117 data set (Human skin bacterial metagenome... | reverse complement strand
GACGCGGCCGTGATCGGCGACATCGACGCTGTGGAGGCCCGCCTGGACAAGGCGATCGACGCGTCCGACACTGCGCGCGAGAAGGCGAAAGAGCAGAAGGCGCAGCGCCGCGAGCAGGCGATCGCCCGCAAGGAAGCGCTCGCCGCAGAGGCCGAGGACCTGGCGGAAAACTCCACGGAGTGGAAGGCCGCGGGCGACCGCATCCGCGCGATCTTGGAGGAGTGGCGCGGTATCCGCGGCATCGACCGCGCAACCGACGACGAGCTGTGGAAGCGCTACTCGCGCGCCCGCGACAGCTTCAACCGCCGCCGTGGCTCCCACTTCGCCGAGCTGGACCGCAACCGCGCGCAGGCTAGGAAGACCAAGGAAGAGCTGGTCGAGCGCGCCGAGGCGCTGAAGGACTCCACCGACTGGGGCCACACCGCCCGCGCCTACCGCGACCTGATGACGGAGTGGAAGGCCGCCGGCCGCGCCCCGCGCGAGGTGGACGACAAGCTGTGGGAGCGCTTCCGCGCGGCCCAGGACCACTTCTTCGAGGCCCGCAACGCCGTCAACGCAGAGCGCGACCGCGAATTCGAGGCCAACGCCGAGGCGAAGGACGCGCTGATTTCCGAGTACGACTCGCTGATCGACCCCGCAAAGGGCCTCGGCGCGGCGAAGGCGAAGCTGCGCGAGCTGCAGGACAAGTGGGACGAGATCGGCTTTGTCCCGCGCGGGCGCGTGCGCGAGTTCGAGGACAAGATCGGCCGCATCGAGCAGCGCGTGTCCGAGGCGGAGGATTCCCGCTGGCGCAAGACCGACCCGGCGCAGCAGGACAAGGTCAACCAGTTCCAGGTCAAGGCCGACGACTTTATCAAGCAGGCCGAGGCCGCCGAGGCCAAGGGCGACGCCACTAAGGCCGCTTCCCTGCGCGAGCAGGCGAAGCAGTGGCAGGAGTTCGCCGACGTCGCCGCCAAGGCCGTCAACGAGGGCTAGTAAGTTAGCGCGAGTGCTCCACCCCCACCTTTTCGCCCCCCGACCCGACCACGGCGATGATGCCGAGGCCGTGGTCGGGGGCTACGCCTTTTCCGCCACGTTGGCCATCCAGGACATCACGGGCCTGGCCACCTCCGGCGTGTCCGCGGCCCACATTGCCAAGCGCCTCGAGCCCTCCGCCGAGTCCGAAGCGATGCTGTTCGGCTTAGTTTCAACGCAGCACCTGCGGCCGGTCACCGACCTGGGTTACCCGGAGCTGTTCGCCGAAGACCTCGACTGCCTCGACGCCTGGCTGTTCGTCTCCCTGCCCCTGTTGGAGGACCGCGGCGTGATCGAGGCGAACTTCACCTTCGACTCCGAACTCGCGCCGCTTCCGGGCGAGCCGGTCCCCGACGCGCCGTGGGAAAGCGCGCTAAAGCTTCTCGACGACCTGTCGGCCCGCCTTTCCCGCCCCACCCGCCAACTGTGGGTGACCCACGCCCTCGACGCCGAGGTGCCGCCGCACGTTCGGGGCTACGGCTACACGCCGGCATTCCGGGAGGACCAGGGCACGTTTTCCATCTCCGCGATCGAGGGGCTGCCTGGCGCCGAGGGCACGGCGGACGCTGAGTTCGCGGTCATCGAGGGACCGGGGTTCTTCTCCCGCCGCAAGGCAGGCGCGGACGAGGTGCAGCAGTTCTCCCACCTGCTCACCGCGGCGTCGCGCGACTACCCGCGCGGCGAGCTGGTCATGGACACCATCGAATGGGACCTCGAGCGCATCCGCGACGCCGGCGCGAGGTTGCAGGACCGCGGCGGCGCGCAGCTGACGGGCCTCGCCTACGTCGACGGCCTGATCGTCGGATTGTGCGAGGTGGTGCGCTTCCTCGCAGACGACGCAAAGGTCTGCGAGCTGGGACTGGTCTACGTGCTGCCCGAGCACCGCGGCCGCGGCATCGGCTCGGCGCTGCTGCGCGCGTCGCTGACCCGCGCCAAGGAGATCTGGGAGGACCTGGAGACGGTCTACTGCTCCTACCCCGCCGACTCCCCCGCGGCGAACGCCATCATGCGCGGGCTTAACGCTGAGGTGGTTTCCTCCACCACCGCGTGGCAGAAGGGTTAGAGGTTACCCAGACAAGACTTCTCAGAGGTCTTGCACCACTTAATCTTCTCGGCATCGGCAGGTTTGCTGCGTCGCCAATCCCAGTCGGTATCCCCGGCCGCCTGCAAGTTGTTTCGGCCCAGTTTCATGAGACGTAGGTTGTGCACCGGCTTCAACGAGTATCCGGTCAGCTGGTACACGCCCTTGCCAGAGGCAGATTCATAAACGCCCGCACGGTAACCGCCAGCACTCGTTGCCCCAAATTCGAGTGTGTCTCGCATCGCAACCGCGCGACCGTTCCGGATCGTAAACACAGTCACCGGGTTGATCTCTGTGCCTGCTGCATGCAGGAGTAGCTCTGGGCTGTCGTCACCGGTCGCCTCAACGAGTGCGTAGTTGTAATCGCCGTTCGGTTCGAAGTAAGTGCTGCCGCCACCCCTGGCATACTTTTTTGGGTTCGCGATGATCTGCTCGTACGGTGACGAGCCATCTGGACCTGGCTTCACACCAAGAACTTCCGGAAGCACCAGACCGAGGGTGGTCGCACCGACAGCGGTCGCAGCGAGTACCGCAGCGATCTGGCCAACAGTGACGCTGACAGCACCAAAGCTGACCGGGCGATTCACTAATTCTCCCAGATCCGCAAACTGATCGGCGCTGCCGCCATTAAGCACTGCCTCTAATTGAGCCTGGATTGAGGACGACATTTCCTGCTGCGCGTTCGCTGGGGTGATGGTGCCGCTAGCAATGGCAGCGGAACCGACCACTGCGATGGCGATTTTTGATGGGTTACGCATGAAGTTCACACTTTCAGCTTTTAGTCAGGTACATCCTCATAAAATACCAGCGGACCCCAAGGAATGCGTCGCTCTTAGTCCAGAGATTTGCGGTGACGCTCTGCTGCACGGGCGCGGCGGTCGTCGATAAGCAACGGGTTTTCCTGCTCCCTCGTCGCGGCGCGCTGCGCGAGCGCCACCTCGTCCTTGCCCTGCGCCTCGGCGCGCTTCTGGGCGACGGCTGCCTGCTCCTCGTTGCGCGACAGGATCAGCGGGAACACCGTGCACACCACGATCACCACCGCGAGCACGACCAGGTAGTAGCCGGGCCCGCGGCTGATGCCGGAGGCGTTGGAGTTTCGCAGCCAGATCCCCAGCACCGAGTAGACCAGGGAGACCGTGGTGACCATCCATGCAGGTACTGCCAGTGCGAAGCGTTGCGTGGCCACGGCAAGCGTGGTCAGGATGCCGACGCCAATAAGGGAGATCCACGCGAAGACGTACTCCGTGATCGCGGTCTGGGCGTTCTTCGCCGCGTCAGTTGCGGCGAGCACCTGCCACAGCGACGCCCCACCCACGAACGGCAGGAACAGCGCCACCAGGTAGATGGCCACCGCGGCGGCGAGCACCCATCGCTTTGCGCCCATGTCCACGGTGGATGCGGCTTTCTTCTCCGCGCGGGCAAGGGATTCGGTGTTGGGCTGCGTCATGTCGCCCAACTGTAGCCCTAGCTCCCGCAGCAGACGGAATCTGCCGGTGCGGCGGCAGGCCGGCCGATCGTCGGCAGGCCAAGGCCCACGCCGATCGGCGCGGTGGTGGGCACCTCTCCCCTCGCGGAGTTGTCGCCGGCCTTGGTGCGGCGGTGTTCGTGGATGCCGGAGTCCCCGATCAGGTAGTGCGGCTTCGCCTCGGTGATAGTGACGGTGACAATATCGCCCGGGCGGACCTCGCCGTCGATGTTGCCCTCGAGCGCGAAGTGCACCAGACGCCCGTCGCGTGCGCGACCCGACATGCGCTGGGTGCGGTCGTTCTTGCGGCCGTCCTCCTGCACCAACAGCTCCTGGCGCGTACCAACGAGCTTCGCGTTCTCCTCCGCACTGATACGCTCCTGCAGCGCGTGGAGGCGTTCGAAACGCTCCTGGACCACGGCCTTGGGGATCTGCTGCTCCATCTCCGCCGCCGGGGTGCCGGGGCGCGGCGAGTACTGGAAGGTAAACGCCGAGGTGAAGCGGGCCTTTTCCACCACGTCGAGGGTGGCCTGGAAGTCCTCTTCGGTCTCGCCCGGGAAGCCGACGATGATGTCGGTGGTGATTGCCGCGTGCGGCAGCTTCTCGCGCACCTCGTCCAAAATGGCCAGGAACTTCTTGGAGCGGTAGGACCGGCGCATATCTTTCAGCACCTTGTCGGAGCCGGACTGCAGCGGCATGTGCAGTTGCGGGCACACGTTCGGGGTCTCCGCCATCGCGTCGATGACGTCGGAGGTGAACTCCGCCGGGTGCGGGGAGGTGAAGCGCACGCGCTCCAAGCCCTCGATGTCGCCGCAGGCGCGCAGCAATTTGGAGAAGGCGGAGCGGTCGCGCTCCATGTCCTCGTCGACGAAGTTCACGCCGTAGGAGTTGACGTTCTGGCCCAGCAAGGTCACTTCGGACACGCCCTGGTCCACCAACGCCTTGACCTCGGCCAGGATCTCGCCCGGACGGCGGTCCACCTCCTTGCCGCGCAGGCTGGGCACGATGCAGAACGTGCAGGTGTTATTGCAGCCCACAGAGATGGACACCCAGCCGGCGTAGGCGGACTCACGCTTGGCGGGCAGCACGGACGGGAAGACCTCGAGGGCCTCCACAATCTCCACCTGCGCTTCGTCCTCCACACGTGCCCGGTCGAGCAGCGCCGGCAGCGCGGAGATGTTGTGGGTGCCAAAGACAGCGTCTACCCACGGCGCCTTTTCAATGACGGTGTCCCGGTCCTTCTGCGCCAGGCACCCGCCGACGGCGATCTGCATGCCCGGGTGGTCGGCCTTGACGTTTTTCAACTGGCCCAGCGAACCGTAGAGGCGCTTGTCCGCGTTCTCGCGCACCGCGCAGGTGTTGAAGACCACCAGGTCGGGCTCCTCACCGGCGTCGGCCGCGACGTAGCCCGCGTCTTCGAGCATGCCGGAAAGACGCTCGGAGTCATGCACGTTCATCTGGCAGCCGAACGTGCGCACCTCGTAGGTGCGGGGATTGCTGTTTTGGGTGGTGCTCGCCGTAGTCACGGCGAGACAGTCTATCCAGGTGAGCTACAACCGCGAAATGGCGTGAGCCAACCCGTCGATCTGTGCGTCGGTGTGCGTGGCCATCACCGTCACCCGCAACATCGCAGCACCGTGCGGGACGGTCGGCCAGCGGATGGCGGGCACAAAATACCCGGCCTCCCGGAGCCTGGCGGACGCGTTCACCGCGCGCGTTTCGTCGCCGATGGGCACCGGGATGATCGGGCTGGCCCACTCGCCCATTCCGAGCTGGCTTGCCAAGCGACGGATGTTCCGGTGCAGCGCAGGCACCGGACTCTCCTCGCCCTCGAGCACGCCGATGGCTGCAGAAACCGCCGCGCACGTGGCCGGTGTGGACGAGGTGGAATAGACGAAGGTGCGGGCCTTCTGCCGCAGCAGTGCAGCCACTGGTGCGGAGGCAGCCACTGCCCCGCCCTCGTCTCCGAGCGCCTTGGATGAGGTGGCGACGAGGATGTCCGGATGGTCGTCGCCAAGCGAAAAGTGCTCCGTGATGCCGCGGCCCGTGGCGCCGAGGGTGCCGGTGCCGTGCGCGTCGTCCACCATGAGGGCGGCGCCGTGGGCGCGGCAGACGGCGATAAGTTCGGGGACGGGCGCGAGGGTGCCGTCCATGGAAAACAGCCCGTCGGTGACCACGATTGCTTCTCCGGAGTGGCCTCGCAGCAGCTCGTCGACGTGCGCGGGGTCCCGGTGGCGGCTCACTCGCACCGTGGCACCCTGCGCCTTGGCTAGGCGGCAGCCGTCGATGATGCTGGCGTGGTTGCGCTCGTCCGAGACGATGAGCGTGCCCGGGCCGGCGAGCGCCTGCAGGACGCCAGCATTGGCCATGAACCCGGCGGAGAAAAACACGGCGTCCTCGTAGCCGAGGAAGCGGGCGAAATCGCGCTCAACTTGGGTGTGCAGGTTTGTCGTGCCGGTGGTCAGGCGCGATCCTCCGGAGCCCGCGCCGAAACGGTTGAGTGCGTCAGCGGCCGCTTCGGTCACGGCGGGGTGTTCGGCCAGCCCCAGGTAGTTCGAGGAGCTGAACAGGACGTATTCGCGCCCGTCGATGGTCGCTACCGGGGTCTGGCCAGTGCTGAAGGTTGCGGGGGTGCGCTCAAGGCCTTGGCTGCGCCAGGTGTCGCACTGTTGCTTGGCGGCGTTGTCGAGCCAGCTCATTTGGTCTCCCCGACCAGCACGGGGGTGTGCTCGAGGTAGTCAATCAGGTCCGCAGGATCGTCGGTGTCCACCACGAACAGGCGCCCGCCCACCGGGGAGCCAGCGGGCTTCATGTTCGGCACCCGCAGGTAACCGAGCTTTCTGGAGGCGACGTAGCCGGTGGTGTAATCCGGATCGTCCGAGATGCAGACCTCGGCGAGCACCGCCGGGTGGTGCGCGACCTTGGAAGCGAGCACGAGCGCATCGGTGACGCGGGTCTTGCCGGAGTGCGCCTCGGGAAGCTCCCCTGTAGCGGTGGCGGCGTCCATGGAGGTCACCCGTACGCCCCGGGCGTGATCCGGTTCGAGGCGCCGGCCGGTTGCAGCGTGGAAGAGGATGGCCCCGCGCATGTCGCGCACGCTGGTGAGCAGCTCCCACGCTTTCGCCGCATGCGGGGTCAACGGGGTGAGGGCGTCGACCACGGTCTCACGGGCCTCTGCCGGGTCTGCGCAGTGCGCCTCCGTGATTGGCAAGGCCGGGATATGTGCGCCTTCGCCGTCGATGGCGGTCACCGTGACGGTGATCGAATCCGGTTTTCCCTTGCCGTGGGCGAGTGCCCGCGTGCCCATCGCGGCACACACGTTGGGCACCCCGCGCTCCTCCACGATGCGCTCCGCGCCGGAGATGTGAGTACCGCCTGCGCTGGAGCGCATCTTCACGCTGAACAATGCCATGCGGGCAAGTTTAGGAGACCGCCTTGAACACCGTTCAGTGTTTCGGACTATTCCTCGCACTCGGCAATGCGCCCGTTCAGCTCCTCGCGGGCGATTCGAAGCGCCATCCCCTGGTTGAAGCCGCGCCGGGCCAACGCACCGACGATGCGGCGCAGGTGCTTGTCGTACTCGGCGCGGTCTGCGGGAACCGCTTTGACCTTCCGCGCGGACTCTTCCGCCACCGCGCGGGCTGTGTGCTCCTCGTCTTCCTCGGAGATCTGCTCCAAGGCCGCGGCGCGGTCCGCTCCCCCGACGCCCTTGTCGCGCAGCTCCATGTCCAGCGCACGGGCGGACTTGCCTCGGCGGGCGGCGCGCTGGCGCACCCACTCGCGGGCGAACTGCGCGTCGTTGATCAGGCCGGAGCCGGCCAGGTCGTCGAGGACTTCGTCCACAAGCTGTGGCTCGAACTCGGCCTTGATCAGCCGCTCGCGCAGCTCGGCGCGGGAGCGCGCACGCTGGTCCAGCAGGCCGAGCGCCCGCTTGCGAACGGGTGCCAGGGCCTCCTCGTGTGTCCGGTCGAAAAGACCGGTGCCCGGCTCGTAGGCGTCAAGCGCCGCCTGGAGCCGGGCAATCTTGTCCGCGTCCGCCAACTACTTCTCCGCGGATGCCGGTGCAGCCACGTCGTCCTCGTCGTCGAAGTCGATGTTCGGCACCATATCCACCGGCTCGTCCGTCAGCTCGTCGGACGCGTTGGCGTACTTGCCCACGCCGAGCGCGCGGAAGATCTTGTCCTCGATTTCGTTGGCCAACTCCGGGTTCTCCTTCAGGAAGATGCGGGCCTTCTCCTTGCCCTGGCCCAGCTGGTCGCCCTCGTAGGTGAACCAAGAGCCGGACTTTTTCACGATGCCGTTTTCCACACCCATGTCGATGATCGAGCTCTCCCGCGAGATGCCCTCGCCGTACATGATGTCGAACTCGGCGATCTTGAACGGCGGGGATACCTTGTTCTTCACCACCTTCATCTTGGTGCGGTTGCCAATGGAGTCCTGGCCGTCCTTCAATGTCTGGATGCGGCGGACATCGCAGCGCACGGATGCGTAGAACTTCAGCGCCTTACCGCCGGTGGTGGTCTCCGGCGAGCCGAACATCACGCCGATCTTCTCGCGCAGCTGGTTAATGAAAATGGCAGTGGTGCCGGAGTTGTACAGCGCACCGGTCATCTTGCGCAGCGCCTGGGACATCAGGCGGGCCTGCAGGCCGACGTGGCTGTCGCCCATTTCGCCCTCGATCTCCGCCTTCGGGGTCAATGCGGCCACCGAGTCGATCACAATCATGTCGATCGCGCCCGAGCGCACCAGCATGTCCGCGATCTCGAGCGCCTGCTCGCCGGTGTCCGGCTGGGACACCAGCAGGTTGTCGGTGTCCACGCCGAGCTTGCGCGCGTAGTCCGGGTCGAGGGCGTGTTCCGCGTCGATAAACGCCGCGATGCCGCCGCCGCGCTGCGCCTCCGCAATCGCATGCAGCGCCACGGTGGTCTTACCGGAAGATTCCGGCCCGTAGATCTCCACGATTCGTCCGCGCGGCCAACCACCAATGCCGAGTGCGACGTCGATGGCGGTGTTGCCGGAAGAGATGGACTGGATCGGCGGGCGGTTCTCATCGCCCAAGCGCATGACAGCGCCCTTGCCGTAGTCCTTCTCAATCATTGCCAGCGCTGCATCGAGCGCATTCTTGCGGTCGTTGCCGGCCGAAGCCGCGGACTTCTTCTTCGTTGCCATGTGGTGTTTCTACCTCCAAGTATTCGGCGGCGCTGGGCGCGTCGCGTGCACAGTTTCTTAGTTAGACGTATCGCCATACCGCTTCGGTTCCATTGAACTCAAAGAAATTTCCCAAGCGGAAACACGGCACACTGTAGAACGCGACGGCGACACGCCAGAGAATACACGCAAACGTGTTCGAAATTCAACGACACGCCGGGGCAGCGGAGCCGTCGATAAGCAACGGCTCCTAGGTGCCCGGGCGATCGACCCCGAGGCGGCGCTCCTCCGGGACATCGAACGCGTCGCAAAGCCCGCGCCACGCGTCGCGCGGATCCACACCGGCATCGATGAGCTGCGCAGACGTCTGCTCAAACCCGGGCAGCACCTGGGTCTGGATGATCCACTGCGCACGCTCCGAGCCGAACTCGTCCTGCACAAGCTGGTGAAACTCCGTCAAACGCATGCGCCCGACAGTACACGCCACCCGTCGCGGTACACTCCCGCGCATGAAGAAAAACTCTACAGCGCAGGATATCGCGCTAATCGCGGTCTTCGCCGCCATCGTCATCGTGCTGGGCTTCGTGTCCATCCCCGTCGGCGCGGCCGGCGTGCCCATTGTGCTGCAGAACGCCGCCGTGATCCTTGCGGGCCTCGTGCTGGGGTGGCGCCGCGGGTTCTCCGCCGCGGCGATCTTCCTGCTGGTGGGCCTCGCGCTGCCGGTGCTCGCGGGCGGCCGCACGGTCATCTCCGCTCTCGGTGGTCCGACCGTGGGCTACCTGGTCGGCTACCTTGTCTCCGCCGCCGTCGCCGGCGCGGTCGCGTACACCGCACCGTTCCGCTCGAACAAAACGGCGAGCATCGGAATCCTCATCCTCGCCGGCTACCTGGCCCTGTTTTTCCAGTACCTCTGCGGCGTGTTCGGCCTGATGTGGCGCGCTGACATGAGCTTCGGCGCAGCCTGGGCGGCGCAGGTGCCGTTCCTGCTGCCGGACGCGGGCAAGGTCGCGCTCATGATCGCCATCGCGTTCGCGGTGCACCAGGCGTTCCCGGATCTGCGCGGGGCCCACAAGTAAACGCCATGCCGCTTATTGAGTTCCGCGGCGCTGCCGTCGCGTATGACGGCGAGCAGATCCTCGCGCCGCTCACCGTGAGCCTGTCGGAGCAGCGCATCGGCATCATCGGCTCCAACGGCTCCGGCAAATCCACCACCGTGCGCCTGATCAACGGCCTCATCGAGCCGACATCAGGGCAAGTGCTTTACGACGGGCTCACGCCCAACAAACGCGGCAAAGACATCCGCAAACGCGTCGGATTTGTCTTCTCCGACGCCGAATCCCAAATTGTCATGCCGCGCGTTTCCGACGACGTGGCGTTTTCCCTGCGCCGCTTCAAACTGCCGCGCGAGGAGGTCAAACGACGCGTGGCAGAAGCACTCGAGCGTTTCGAGCTTGCCGACCGCGCCGAGAACTCCCCGCACACCCTGTCCGGCGGCGAGAAGCAGATGCTGGCGCTGGCCTCCGTGCTGGTGATCGAGCCGGACACGATCATCGCCGACGAGCCCACCACCCTGCTGGACCTGCGCAACCGCCGCCGCATCGTGCACGAGCTGATGTCGCTGGACCAGCAGCTGATCGTGGTCACCCACGACCTGGAGATGCTGCGCGGCTTCGACCGCGTGCTCGTCATCGACGACGGTGCCTTGGCCTACGACGGCACGCCCGACGACGCCATCGCCTTCTACACCGACCTGATGGACGCAAAGCCGTGATCCGCGAACTCCCCCTAGGCGTCTACATACCCGGCGACACGTGGCTGCACCGCATAGGCGCAGCGCTGAAGTTCGTGCTGCTTGTCGTCTTCATCATCGCCGTCACTGCCCTGCCGACCCAGCCGTGGCACGCTTTGGCCGCGCTCGTATTCGTGCTGGTGCTCTACGTGTGGGCGCGCATCCCCGCACGCGTGGCGTGGCGCCAGCTCGTGCCGCTGCTTCCCGTACTGCTGTTTCTGGGCGTGTTCATGGTGTGGCAGAACGGCGTGCAATCTGCGCTGACGCTGCTGACCGGTCTGCTGGCCACCATCGCCGCGGCGAACCTGCTCACCCTGACCACTCCGGTTGAAGAGCTTCTGTCTGCGTTGGACCGCGCTTTGGCCCCGTTCGGCCGCACCGGGGAGCTGATCTCCCTGACCATCGCGCTGACCATCCGTCTCATCCCTTTGACCCTCGCCACAGCCAACGCGGTCCTCGAGGCGCGCAAAGCCCGCGGCGTCGGATTCTCTTTCACCGCCTTCGGCATCCCTCTGGTCATCCGTTCCGTGCGTCGCGCAAAGATGATGGGCGAAGCGCTCATGGCCCGCGGCGCGGTGGACTAAAGCAATCCGCCCGGCCCCTCGTGAGAGGAACCGGGCGGATTTCCTTAATCAGGAACGTTGCTGCTACTCGTTGCCGCCGTTTGAGGAGCTGCCCTCAGCGCCGGTGCAAGCAGGTGCGATAGTGCTGAGCGCTGCCACACCAAGCGCAATGGCGCCCAGAGCGCCAGCTGCAACACCGATCGACTGGCCGTTATCAGCCAACATCGCATTGAACTGAGCTAACGCAGGAGACGACAGCGACCGCTGAACGCTAGCGTTAAACTCGTCCGAAACCTTCTGGCCCACAGCCTGCAGGTTTTCCAAGCCCGGGATGTTGAGCTGGGACGCGAGACCGATCGGAATCAGCGCCAGGAGCGGAATTCCCCAGCCTGCGAGCGTCGCAACGCACTTCGGCGAAAGCGACGAGCCTGCCTCGGCCGGTACCGACGCAGTATCGGGTTGCGCCACCGTGGTCAGCGGACGCTCCCCCTGCTCACTGTCCGAAGTGGCCGTCGGTGCGGCAGCGACCTCGAAACGAACCTTCTCCACAGTGGTGACGTTCTTCTTCGTCGTCACGATGCGCGCCGTGTGCGTACCAGCCTGAGCAACCTTGCCCGAGATCAGACCAGTCTTCTCGTCGAACGTCAGCCCCTCTGGCAGATCCTTCACCTCGACGACAGCGCCCTCAGCCGCAGCGACGCGGTAGTACACCTCCGTCTCACCCGCGACAAGGTTGGTCAGCGCCGGCGCAGTACGAGTCGTCGTGATCGTTGCCACTTCCCGCGTCTCAGCCTCATCGTCAGCGGCATCCGCAACGGCCGTGACGGTCTCCGTCGGCGTAACGGTTGCAGTCTGCGTATGGCCGGGCACGGTAGTCGTGACCGGTGCCGCAGTGACCGTGGTGGTTTCCGCGGTGTTGGTAACCGTTTCCGTCACTGCATCCGCCGTATCCGTGGGAGTGGTGATCTCCGTGTTGGTCACCGTCGGCGTGACCGTGACCGCCTTCGCGGTTTCGGTCTCCACGGTGGTGGTTGCGTCGGCGGTCTCCGTCGGGGTCACAGTGGTCTTCTTGGTCACCGTCGGCGTGACGGTCACCGCCTCCGCAGTTTCGGTCTCCACGGTGGTGGCTGCGTCGGCAGTCTCCGTCGGGGTCACAGTGGTCTTCTTGGTCACCGTCGGCGTGACGGTCACCG